>Ga0066256_1001266_pt1 | contig 37056 bp, 27 predicted proteins | sample ThiBio_1000_biof_FD_87107 | JGI IMG/M metagenome (GOLD analysis project Ga0066256, IMG submission 87107) | Wastewater bioreactor microbial communities from Cape Town, South Africa - Thiocy_expt_1000_biof (version 2) | ecosystem: Engineered > Bioreactor > Thiocyanate-remediating >... | reverse complement strand
ATAAGCGGGTTTACCAATGTGCGTGGAAATATCGGAAAGCTTGCCAATAAAGGGTTTGAACTGGGCCTCACCTCTAAAAATATGAATAGGGGAGGTTTTAGCTGGGAAACCGGCCTGAATTTCTGGATCAACCGTAACAAAATTGTTTCCTTATACGGCCTTGATGGTAACGGCGATGGTAAAGAAGATGATGATATCGCAAACAACTGGTTCATAGGAAAGTCATTGGGTTCTGTTTACAATTATGTGTTTGATGGAATTGTTCAAGCCAGTGATACGGCTTTTACAAGAATTTATAATGACCGTCCAGGCGATGTAAAATTTAAGGACTTGAACGATGATAAGAAGCTTAATGCAGCCGACCGCTCTATCATCGGGTACACTAAAGAGAATTATACGGCATCACTAAGCAATACCTTCCGGTATAAAGGCTTTGAGCTTTATTTTATGTTCTTTACAATACAGGGTGGGGGCAAAAATAATTGGTATGTTGGGTCAAATAACTATGCATTAAATCCTTCAACCTGGTACCCGAATGTGGCAAATTGGCTCGATAAAGACTATTGGATGCCTGAGAACCCATCCAATTCAATTCCAAAGCCAAATTATGTGAATAAATATAGTTACAATTTTATTGCTGACCGAAGTTTCATAAGGTTGCAGGATCTTAGTTTTTCTTATGATTTCGGAAACAATATCCTTGGAAAAACTCCTATAAAGGGTTTGAAGGCCTACTTGTCCGGAAAGAACCTGTTCACAATAACTAAATGGGAGGGTCTTGATCCAGAAACCGCTACCACCTATGCATCCCAAAACGGCTTTCCGGTATTTAAAATCGTCACATTTGGCTTGTCTCTAACTCTATAAAACTACAACAATGAAAAAATTAATTTTTTCCATATTTATCATTGCGTTTCTTTTGGTAGGTTGTCAGTCCGATAAAAAGTTTCTAACAGAAATCCCAACAGACCGCCTTTCCGTTGATAATGCGTATTTAAATTACGCGCAGTTTAAAACCGCGCTGAATGATCTGTATCGCTTAGTGAGGCTTAATTATAACAACCGCGATAATGGCGAGGATTATTATCATTTTGGAACAGGTACAGATAATCTATTTGTTTCAACAAGCGATAACGCGCGATTTACAGACTGGACACTTGTAAATCCAACGTCAGGCACTCTGAATTTGTATTGGTCAAATCACTTCAACATGATTAACCAGGCCAATAATATTTTGGCTCAAACAGAAAATCCAGTAGTTTCACTTACTGCAGCAGAAAAATTAATTGTACAGGCCGAAGCGAGGTTTTTCAGGGCTTATGCATACAGGTATTTGTCTTTCTTATTTGGAGGCATGCCTATTCTGGATAAACCTACCACAGAACCAAAGCTTGATTACGTAAGAAATACGAGGGCAGAAACCGACGATTTTATCATTAAAGACCTGGAGTTTGCATCCGTTAACCTTCCCATAACGACCTCTGAGCCCGGAAGGCTGGTAAAAGCTGCTGCATTTCACTACCTGGCGGAACTTTACATTGCACAAGGTGATGAGAAAAAGGATGCATCTCTTTACAATAAAGCCATCGAAGCGGCCTCTATAGTCATTAACAAGCAAGCGGGCGATTACCAGCTAATGACGCAAAGGTTTGGATGGAGATCAAACGTGCCGGGCAAAAATGTATTTTGGGATATGTTTCAAATGAGAAGCACTTCATCTGTTTCCAATTATAATTATCCCTCTAACAAGGAAGCAATCTGGGTAATGCAGGTTGATAAATTTTTAACGGGCGGCTTGGGCGTAAACCTTACCACGCGTACTAATCAGGAACGAGCTTACTGGCCAAGTTTTTGGGCACTCACAAAATTTGGATATACCGGCGTAGCAAGGGACTGGATGGGGAGAGGAATCAGTATGGTGCGCCAAACAAACTATTTTAATTTTCAGCTTTGGAACAATTCCGGGCCCGATGACATGCGCAACTCACCTGTAAATATTCAACGGGTATTTGTAGCCCCACCGCCGCTCATAGGAGGGGTGGAAAGACCGGGGTATGATACTACTTATGTAACCACTGTAAGGCTATTTGACGGAAGAGATACGGTTGTTCGTTTAAAACCCGGTGACCCAATCAAGCCGGAATGGCTTACATCCCGTCAGGATACAATGGAGCGGGTGTTTCCCCGCATTATGAAGATGGGTTCTGACTGGCATTATGCCGCTGATCCCAGCAACGGTTTTGCTCAGGAGTCCTATGCAATCCGACTTGCAGAAACCTATCTTTTAAGGGCCGAGGCATATATGAAAGCCGGAAACCTTACTGCCGCTGCCGCGGATATTAATGTAGTAAGAAATCGTGCAGGTGCAACTCCGGTTACTACAGCCCAGGTTAACATAGATTATATTTTAGATGAAAGAATTAGAGAGCTGTTTGGCGAAGAACTTCGTACTCTTACACTTACGAGGCTCGGATTACTATATGACCGCACAAAACGTTTTGGCTATGTGGTGTCACAAAATACTGTTGATGTAAAAAACAATCTGATGCCCATACCACAGATCGTAATTGATGCCAATTCGCAGGCTGTTTTTGAACAAAATCCGGGGTATTAAACTATGACGATTAGACGACGGAAAAGAATATGCAGCATATTGATACTTTTTTTGGGGTCGATACTTTTTGTATTGCCAACAATAGGTCAGTCCCTCCAATCACCCGATGGGAAGATAACCTTTAACTATGATGTCGACGAATATGATAAACACGTTCTAAAATATAGCATTGATTATACCGGTAAAAATGTGGTAAAACCATCTGTTTTAGGCATTACAAACTGGTACGAAAACTTAGAGGTCGAAAAAACAGTTGACACAACTGTTAATACAGAATGGTTCCCCATTTATGGGGAACGTTCTGTTGTTAAAGACCATTACAACCAAAGGACGATCGTTCTTAAAAGAAAAAAAAATAACCATGAACGATTGTGGGTTATTGTCAGAGCATACAATGAGGGTATTGCTTTCAGATATTATTTTCCCGAAGACCCGCAACGGGGCGGCAGTTACCTTACAATCGATGAAGAAAAAACAAACTTTAAATTTGAGCCGGGCGCCGAATGTTGGTTTGCTCCCTACGCGCAGGCAGTATATACGAAGTTGCCATTGAAAAACTGGACAGGTCAATCTGAAAGACCACTGACAATAAAGTTAAATAATGGGATTTACCTTTCATTGGCAGAAGCCGCCCTTGTAGAACACTCACGTACAAAATTTTACATTGCAAAGGATGAAGAAGATATTGTTAGGTGTGCTATGTACGGCAGGGTTGAGCAATTAGGGCCTTATGCCACACCCTGGCGAGTGGTGATGGTGGCGGCTAAAGCAACTGAATTGCTTCAAAATAATGATCTTATTCTAAACCTAAACGAACCCAATAAGATCCGCACGACTTCCTGGATTACGCCGGGCAAAGTAATGCGTATTAACGATCTTACTACAACGAGCGCAAAAAAAGCAATTGATTTTGCAGCAAAACATAATATTGAGTACGTTCATTTTGATACAAAGTGGTATGGTATCGAAACATTTGTCGAATCAGATCCTCAAAAAACGTATGGCCCCGAGTTAAATATGAAGGAAGTAGTCGATTATGGGAAATCAAAGGGCGTAGGAGTATGGCTGTATGTAAATCAAAGAGCTTTATACAATTATCTTGATGAAATCCTTCCTATTTACAAAAGCTGGGGAATATCCGGAATAAAATTTGGTTTTGTATGGGTGGGAAGCCAGTTCTGGACAACCTGGTTACATAATGCCGTGAAAAAATGCGCAGACTACAATTTAATGGTTGACATTCATGATGAATACCGGCCCACAGGATTTAGCAGAACTTATCCAAACCTGCTTACACAGGAAGGTATACGGGGAAACGAAGAATTTCCTGACGGAAACCTTAACACCATATTACCATTTACCCGCTTTATTGCCGGATCCGCAGATTACACTATAGTATATTATAGCCGCAGACACCTGAAGCCACATTTGCAAAACGCACCGGAAAACAAAGTGTTGAAAAACACTGCGGCGCACCAAATGGCTTTGTCGGTAATCTTTTACAGCCCGCTTCAATATATATACTGGTATGATAATCCTGAAGACATACACGGAGAACCCGAAATCGAATTTTTTGACCAACTGAAAACGGTTTGGGATAACACAAAAATCCTTAACGGAGAGATAGGGGAATACATTTCCGTAGCAAGAAAAAATAAAAACAAATGGTTTATTGGCGCTATCACCAACAATGACGGCCGTACGATTACTATTCCATTCAATTTTTTAACACCTGGCAAACGGTACAGGTTATCGGTATATACCGATGGAGGCGAAAAGGTAAAAACGAGAACCCGGGTAGCCATAAAGCGGCAGATAATCACATCAAAAGTAACTTTAAAATTTCGGTTGCTACCACGCGGCGGCTGTGCAATGATAGCAGAGGAAATTTAAAAATGAAGAATATAACAAATACAGCAATACCGGGTTGTCTTTTTTTTGTTATGATTTCAATTAATCCGGAGCAAGAGCGTATTGCAAACAAACTGCTTGAAAAAGATCTCGGGCGAACCGTGCTCCTTTCAAAGAAGCAATGTGAATATTTTGCAAGAAAGATTCCCGGCACACTTTCCCCAAAAACTTTTAAAAATAACAATCAAGTATTTTGCAGTTCGTCGGACTGGGCTTCGGGGCCCTATATTATGACTACGTTACCGGGTGATTGCATTCCCGTTGGGGGGTTTTAACGCGCCTGAACTAAATAAACATTGTAATTGATTTCTGAAGTGGATATACCATTACCTATAACGACTATTATTTTATTGAAACGATACTCAGGTATTTTGACCTGAACCGAAAATGATGAGACAAATTCATTTATTTTTTCTATTATTTTTTTTAGCGTTTTCGTTAAATACTCATGCTTTGAACGAAACAGATACTATCATAAACAGGCATAAACGTTACCTTTTGCAAACAAATACAGTTAGCCGTGAGGCTGCGGTAAAGATTATGGAACTTTTCGTTGAAAAAACCGGCAGGTGGTCCAATATTGACTATACCGATAGCACACCTGCCCATTGGCCCTCAAAGGACCATTTGGAAAATATAAAGGCGTTGGCTGTCTATTTTGCAATGCATCACGAAAGTAGTGACACGGAAAATTTTTTAAATACAATTATTCGTGCACTCGATGAATGGCATAAGTATAAGTTTAAAAACCCTAACTGGTGGCATAATGAGATAGGCGTACCGCAACTGATGAAAGATATTTTAGTTTTAATTCGAGAGAAAGTAAGCGGAGACCGGTTGAAAAACTACCTTGAAATTGTAAACCAGTTCAGGATCAGCGGAACCGGCGCTAATCTTATCTGGAGCTCAGATATCGCTTTGTTTTACGGATTGTTTACCGGTAATAAAGAACTTATTGAAAAAGCTGTAAAGAATATTGTTGGAGAAATACGCATCAGCGATAAAGAAGGTTTAAGGCCCGATTACAGTTTTCATCAGCACGGCGAACGATTGCAAATGTACCAATACGGTCGGGTCTTTTTGATAGACAACGTTCGGCTATCCTGGGAATTGTTAAACACGCAATGGGCATTTCCGAAAGAAAAAATTGACCTGCTTGCAGGAATGTTCCTTAATGGTTGGCAATGGATGGCTCGGGGTATTAATACCATTCCCGAAACGATGGATCGTTCTGCCACACGAGTAAATGCCCTGAAGGAGGCTGACATAAGAACACATTTCCCATTTTTCATTGAGATTGCGCCGCGATATAAAACCGAACTGCTGGCCGCGAAAGCAAATCAGGAAGGGGGCGCTTATACATTAAAAGGGTTTCGTGGATTTCCCTACTCTGATTTTGTCACGTTTCACAATTCACCATACAGTTTCTTTTTAAAAACAATCTCGACGCGAACGTTACCCACAGAGTCCATTAATTATGAAAATCTGAAAGGCAAACCGCTTAACAGCGGCGAAACCTATTTTATACAAGATGGTACTGAATATTTCAATCTGATGCCGGTATGGAACTGGGACCGATTACCGGGTATAACATCTTTTGATGGAGCTGAAAAAATTGATAGGAAGGACTTCAACGGGATTATAACTGATGGCGATATAGGAATGTTGGCCATGGATTACAGGATGATTGGTAAAAACTATGACACTTATATTAGTTGTAAAAAAGCCTGGTTTAAAATCAATGGGTACATGGTGTGTCTTATTGGCGATATGAAACTGAATAATATTGATTCAGCCTACACCGTTATTGATCAATGTCGGCTGAAACAATATGTTTTTTCGAACACCGGCGAAATACAAAAAGGATTTTACAGAAATTTAAATGAAAAATGGTTTTATCATAACGATTTTGCATATCGCCCGCTATATACCTCACAATTCCAATTGTATGCCGATACGGTAAGTGGGACCTGGTATGATACCAATCACTCTTTCTCAAATGATAAAGTGATGGATAGTGTTTTTATGCCTTCTATTGTTCATGCCAAAACTGATCAAAAGAGTGGGTATACGGTTTTCTTCACTCAGAAAAAAAGGAAGGTTAAAAAAATTACCAGGAATCAGCCTTTCGTTATACTGCAGAATGATAAGGATATTCAGTCAATTTCGATTGCAAAAAATATACTGCTAGCCGCTTTTTATAACAAAGGGCAGATAAATTTCAAAAAAGAAATGCTGGTTGTTGAAAAACCTTGTTTGGTGCTCATGAAAAATAATGCTATTTACGTTTCAGACCCTACGCATAAAGGAATTTCTTTAAACCTGCAGTTCAATAATAAAAACTATAATGTGAGCCTTCCCGTTGATGGCAGTACCGTAAAAATTAGCCTTTGACCAAATCGAACAAATATATTCCCTGGCTATTGATACTTCTTTTATCAATGAGGGCTAAAGCTGAAATTTCGTTATCGGCACTGTTTTCTGATAATATGATACTTCAACAAAAATCAATTGTAAAAATATGGGGTTACGGGAATGTTTCGGAAAAAGTTGGGATTAATGCCTCCTGGAATAATGAAACTTATTTTTCTACCACTGATACTGACGGAGTTTGGGAATATAATCTTGCCACGCCTTTATACGGCGGACCCTATACAATAAAATTGACTGGAGACAGTACGCTTACTCTCAAAAATATTCTTATTGGTGATGTATGGCTTTGTTCAGGTCAGTCAAATATGGAAATGCCCATCGGTGGCTGGGGTAAGGTATTGAATTATGAAATGGAAATAGCAAATGCAAATTATGACCAGATCAGGTATTTCAACGTGAATCATTATACCTCTAACCAGCCTTTACAGGATGTAAAGTATTTTAAACAGTGGCAGGTATGTTCGCCAAAAACAGCGGAAGAGTTTTCCGCTGTTGCTTACTTTTTTGCAAGAGAGGTATATAACAAAACAAAAATACCTATTGGTATTATTAATGCATCCTATCAGGGAACCGCAATTCAGGCCTGGATGGGGCGGGACGCCTTTATTGCGAATGCCAAAATGAAGAGGATAACTGATAGTATTTTCACAGATTATAAGACATGGGAACAAATGAAAAACGCGTACGATAGCGCAAAAACCTCTAACTCCCCGCCGTTCAGGCCGCAGGATACACCGACTGTTTTGTACAATGCGATGATCTATCCTTTAAAGAAATGCTCCATCAAAGGTTTTTTGTGGTACCAGGGAGAAAATAATGTTGGCGGAGCCAGGTTATACGAAGAGTATTTTAAAGCAATGATTAATAACTGGAGGCAAACTTTCAACCATCAGAATCTCCCCTTTTATTTTGTTCAACTGGCTAATTATAAGCAAAAAACAACTGATATTGATCGTTCCTACTGGGCCGAATTGCGAGAAGCGCAGGCAAAAGCGCTCTCGCTGCCTTTCACTGGCATGGCCATTGCTATCGACATTGGCGAAGCCGACAATGTCCATCCAAAAAACAAGCAGGAGGTTGGCCGGAGGCTCGCTTTGGTTGCCCTGTCTAAATCATATAAAAGAAACATATCGTATTCCGGCCCTATTTTTAAAAAAGTAAAAAGAAAAAATGGTTCAGTAATTCTATTCTTCAAACACGCAAAGCGATTAAGAACAAATGATGGGGCGTCGCCAAAAGGGTTTATAATTGCGGGAAATGATAAAAAATTTGTTCACGCAAGCGCGAGAATAAGCGGAAACAGAGTCGTCATTTCTTCTCGCAAAATCTCTAAACCGGTTTCTGTAAGGTATGGATGGGGCGACAATCCGGATTGTAATTTATATAACAAATATGATCTGCCTGCGGCACCGTTCAAAACAGATTCCTGGGACTATTAATCGACTTAAATATGAAAAGGGCTTTATGGCGCACTGACATTTTTCAAACTAACAGATTACTTTCGGGCCCGAATGTTCCGCCGATTAATTTTATTCTTATCTTCAAGTGTTATTTTCGAGCATAAACGCTTTAACGATTTTTTATCTAAATGTTACAAAATCATATATGACCAACGACATGAAGATCGGCCTTTTTGGAATTGGGCTGGACACCTATTGGGATCAGTTTGACGGCCTCAAATCAAGGCTGGAAGGGTATTTGAGTTTTGTAGAGGAGCAAATAAAATCTGTTCATCCGAGTGTTGTTAATGCAGGCCTGGTTGATAACACCGATAAAGCTTTTGATGCTGCACTGCTTTTCAGAAAACAGGCAGTAGATATTGTTTTTCTTTATGTTACTACCTATGCCTTGTCCTCCACCGTTTTGCCGGTTGTACAGAAATTGAAAGTTCCGGTTGTCGTGTTGAACCTGTCACCCGAAGCGCAGATTGATTATACGTCGTTTAACAAAATGGATGACCGCACAAAAATGACCGGCGAATGGCTGGCATATTGTTCAGCCTGCCCGGTACCGGAAATATCAAATGTGTTTCACCGCACGGGAATTAAATTCTTTCAGGTTACCGGGGTCTTAGATAAAAGTGATGAATGCTGGAAAGAAATATTTGACTGGGTGGAGGCTGCAAAAGTAGCATACACCATGTCAGTAAACCGCATGGGTTGCATGGGGCATTATTATAGCGGTATGCTGGATATTTACACTGATCTTACGCAACAGTACGCACAGTTTGGCGGCCATATTGAACTGATAGAAGTGGATGAATTGTCGGCACTGCGTAAAAAGGTCACACCCGAAGAAACAACAGAAAGAAAAGATCGTTTTAAAGAAGTATTTGATGTGCAGCACGATTGTTCAGAAGAAGAATTGGATCGTGCCGCAAAAACTTCAGTTGCTCTTGATAAGCTGGTGGCCAAATATAAATTAGGCTCGATGGCTTATTACTACAAAGGCTCGGGCGTTGATGAAAATGAAGACGCTATCAGCTCAATTATTCTTGGTAACTCGCTACTTACCGCCAACGGCGTTCCTGTTGCAGGTGAGTATGAAATAAAAAATGCGCAGGCCATGAAAATTATGAATTGCTTTGGCTCCGGTGGTTCGTTTACCGAGTATTATGCAATGGATTTTAAAGACGATGTGGTGCTGATGGGCCACGACGGGCCGGGCCATATTGCGATTGCAGAGGGCAAAACAAAAGTGAAACCACTAAAAGTGTATCACGGCAAAGTGGGTAAGGGGCTATCGGTTGAAATGAGTGTAAAACACGGGCCGGTAACATTACTGTCAGTCGTTGACGCTTCAAAGGATGGTCTTACTTTTTTGGCGGCGGAAGGAGAATCCGTGCAAGGCCCAATTCTTGAAATAGGTAATACCAACAGCCGGTACAAATTTTCTATTGGTGCCAGAAATTTTGTAAACCGATGGAATGAAAGCGGCCCTGCGCATCATTGTGCGGTGGGTGTGGGTCATATTGCCCAAAAAATTCATAAGTTGGGAGCCTTGTTAAATATGAAGGTCACGCAGATTTGTTAGACGGGCTTCCGGTTTTAACCTAAATATTTTGCATTCACAATTATAATTTTATCTATCCTTGCCATGCACAAATTATTTTTTGTACTGTTTATCGTTTTAGTTACCAAAAACCTGCCGGCTCAGGCGTCAATTACGCCGGTTAATCTTACTACAGAATATCTTATCAACCCTGCAGGGATTGATGAAAAGGTCCCGAGGTTTAGCTGGACGTGCAAAACCAATGATGACAGGGCTTTCGGGCAAAAGCAAACGGCGTATCGAATTATCGTGAGTAACACCGAATCAAACATTCATAAAAATATTGCTGATGCCTGGGACTCAAAATGGATTGCTTCAGACAGAATGCAATTGATAGCTTATAATGGGGTTCCGTTAAAATCCGACAGAACCTATTATTGGAAAGTTCAGGTGAAGGACGAAAATGGGAAAATAACCAACAGCGAAATTGCCCATTGGAGCACAGGCCTTTTTGAACAAAGTGCGTGGACAGCGAAATGGATCGGCTCCTCACAAATTTTTACGCCGGGTGTAAAAGATTGTAATGTGGATGATCCCTGGCTTAGAAAAAGTTTCAGTTTAAAATCCTTGCCTAAAAAGGCAACCATCTTTGTGGCATCGGTTGGTTATCATGAGCTTTATGTAAACGGTAAAAAAATTGGCGATGGCGTTTTAAACGGTGCAGTAACCGATCATACAAAAAGGGCCAGGTATATTGCCTACGATATTGCCGGTCATCTCATTGCCGGGAAAAATGTAATTGCGTTGTGGCTGGGTTCATCGTGGTCAATTTTTGCGGCTTATAATACTAAAGATAAGCCAAGAACACCAATCGTTTCGGCACAGGCAGATTTGTACGATGCAGGCATGAAGCGTATTTCAAGAATTCAAACCGATGGCAGCTGGAAAGTCCATTCAAGCCCTAACCGGCTTTTAGGAACCTGGGAGATGCGCCATTATGGCGGCGAAATCTGGGGTGCCAATAAAGAAATTGAGGGATGGAACCTTGCTTCATTCAATGATTATAACTGGCAAGAAGCAACGGATTATAATCCTAAATTAAAAATCTCCGCGCAGGTAGTTCAAACCAACAAATTGTTACACGAAATAAACCCTGTGGGCATTGAAAAAAGACAAGATGGTTACCGTGTTGACATGGGCGTGAATTTCGCCGGGTGGACGCGCATCAATGTGGCGGGAAATCCCGGTGATACAATTCGCTTTTTGTTTTCTGAGCGGCAACAGGATGAGATGACGTTCAATATCCACAGCATGTTTGTGATCGGGCCAACAGGTAAAGGCAGTTTTCAAAATAAATTTAATTACAGTTCTGCAAGATGGGTCTTAATCAAAGGATTGAAGCATGAGCCAAAACTCAACGATATCAAGGGTTGGGTGGTTCGCACGGACTACCCGCGTGTGACCACTTTTAAATCTGATAATGATTTACAAAACTGGATATATGACCGGTCCTGCTGGAACTATGAAAATCTTACGTTGGGTGGCTACGTGGTGGATTGCCCGCAACGTGAGCGGTTTGGTTACGGCGGCGATGCACACAGCACATCTGAAGCGGGAATGTACAACTACAACGTTGGCGCTTTTTATACAAAGTGGATGGAAGACTGGCGTGATGTGCAGGGCACCGAATCAATGGTGGGTGATATGAATGATCCCACCTGGGCGCGCAAAAAGCCCGGCAGCGGAAGAATTTTGGGCGGCGGAATTTTACCGCACACGGCTCCCACTTATCATGGCGGTGGCGGCCCCGCGTGGGGTGGCATTGTTGTATCGCTTCCCTGGTACATGTTTCAGCATTATGGCGATAAAAGAATTCTTGAAAAAAATTTTGAAATGATCAAAGGCTGGCTTGCCTTTCTTTCAACCGAAACAAAAGATGATTTATTGCAGCGCTTCGGCGGGCTATGGGATTTTTTGGGCGACTGGCTCTGGCCCAATGCCACTGCAGAAGGCATGAATAATGACAAGCCCGAAAACCTTTGCTTCAATAATAGCTTTTATGTGTATAATTTAAGAACCGCCGCGCAGATTGCCACCGTGTTAGGCAAAACTTCTGAAGCCAAAAAGTGGAATGCACAGGCAGATGCAACCGCGGCAGCGATTAACAAAAGGTTTTATAACGAAACTGATTACAGCTGTGCCGATGGTTCGCAAGGTAACCTTGCAATGGCTTTGCTGGCGCGGGTTCCATCAAAAGAGTTATACCCGCTGGTTTTAAAAAGACTTGAAAAAAATATTTTGGTCGATCACAAAGGCCATATTGGCGTGGGCATTACAGGCGGCTCGGTTTTGTATAAATTGCTTCGCGATTTGGGCCGCGATGATTTGATGTACACGATGGCTTCGCAAACTGACTATCCCGGCTGGGGCCACATGCGTGCGAATGGCGCCACATCTCTTTGGGAAATGTGGGAAAAGGATTTGCCCGGCCACTCATTGTTGCACAGTTCTTATTTATTTGCCGCGCCCTGGTATGTTGATGGCATTGGTGGTATCAAAAAAGATGAATCGAAGCCCGGCTTTCAACATTTTATTGTAACAGTCCCGAATATTCCCGAAAAAGAATTAAGCGAAGCCAAAACAAGTTTTGATTCGCCCGCGGGATTCATCAAAACCTCGTGGAAACGCCGGGAGGGCAGCGTTTCATTGACTGTTACAGTGCCGCCGAATTGCTCGGCAACGGTTTATCTACCTTCGGCAACAAACCCCGGTGATCACAAAATCATCAATGTAACATCGGGCACGCATGAGTTTAAAAACTAAAAAATTATTTCACCAACAGTAGTAAAAATGTTAGGGAACCGTCTCACTACCGCGATAGTTAACGGTATCTTCGTTTGAATTAAAAATTAAAAATTTTCAAGACCATAAAAATGCAAAAACTTTTATCGCTCATCGTTCTTTGCTTTGTCGCATTCTCTTTCAACCCGCTTGCTGCGCAGAAAACTAAGAAGGCGGGAGAATACTATCAACTCACTATTTATCGCTTTACCTCTCCCGAGCAGGAAAAAATGCTGGATGGGCACTTAAAGAATTATTTCATTCCGGCACTTCATAAAAGTGGTATCAAAACTGTTGGCGTTTTTAAAGCAATTGCCAATGATACTGCTGCATTAAAATCTTTGTATGTACTGGTTCCGGTGAAATCACTGAATGCAATTTCGGAAATCAGTCAAAGGTTTTTGGCTGACAAAAATTTAAACAATTCAGATTATATAAACGCCGCGTATAATTCGCCGGCTTACAGCCGTATGGAAACGATTATCCTTAAATCGTTTCATCTGGCGTCAAAAATGAACACGCCAATATTAAAATCTTCCCGCGCGGATCGTGTATATGAATTGCGCAGTTACGAAAGCCCTTCGGAAAAAATGTTTCGTAACATATTACACATGTTTAATGAAGGTGGTGAGACCGCCATTTTTAAAAAGCTAAATTTCAATGCTGTTTTTTACGGAGAAGTGATTGCAGGAAGCCGTATGCCCAACCTGATGTATATGACAAGTTTTGAAAATATGGAGGACCGCAAAGCGCACTGGAAAAGCTTTAGCAGCGATCCTGACTGGAAAAAATTATCGAGCAGGCAAGCGTATAAAAACAACGTTTCAAAAATTGATATCACGTTTTTGCGCCCGGCAGATTATTCTGATTTTTAATAAAATGTAACGCCGGGCAATGCTTCCCATTGGAATAGATTTTACCCCAATAAAAAATACCAATATCAGGAAAAACAAGGGGAGGATTGCAAGTGTGCTAATCCCTGAACAAGCTATTTTTCTACAATGATTCTATTTTCCACGTCATATTTGTAATGGATAATTCTCTCATTTAAGATCAGTTGAATTGCTTCCTCAATTACTTCAAGCGGAACTACAAACCATTCTCTTGGTGTAGTTCTTTTTCCTTGAATTATTTCTATGTCCACATTAAGGCAAGTTTCAGCAAAAAATCTGTGTAACAGTTGTTCTAACATGTCTGCATTACGATTATATATAGCAAAACTTACCACTTTTGTTACATCTGCAAACAAATAGGTTGCTTCATTTTTGGCATTTTTAATTCGTTCGTCCAAAGGTGTGGACGAAAACCCAATTTTGAATAGGTTTTTAATGCCTGAAATAGAAGGGTGAGTTGACTTAGATTTCAATACATAAATCCAACCCGTCTTAATATCCTCTTCCATTACCATACCGGCATTTACATATAGTTCATTATTGATTCCTTCATGTGTATTAGTAATCAATTTTCCGCTTTTCTGAATTTGTTTTCCTAAAGAACGAAACAGCATATTGCTGTATGTTCCGTTTTCAAATATGGTAAATGTCCGTCCATCAACTCGTTCAATGGATTCTCCCGTAAGCGTTACGTTTTTTAGGCTGGTTTCTTTCAAATAAAGCATAATGCCATCAAGCAAATAAAAGTCGCCAACGTGCAAATTTTTCTCAATGTTGTGAAACGGTTTAATTTGTCGTTTGCCTTCTTTGATTTCCTGATGCACTTTTTGAAACATGGCTTCATAAGGTTTAAACTCATCTTCTTTCAATGGTTTCCTTTGTGCAACAAAATCTGCTTTTTCTCTTTCATCTTCTTTTGAAATATGCTTGTATTTGAAAATGGATAAATCGCTGCCGGTTTCTAACAACCCAAATTCATCATCATTCAAAATATCATCAATCGAAGCTTTTGGAATTTCTACTTGACCTAAAAGATTATGTCTGTCGTATGGCTTCAATGAAATTTTTTGCTGTTCATTTTCTCTGATATTTTTCAAACGAGCTAACAGTCCATATTCAGACATGCTTGATTTATTTGGCTCTCTACCATTTTTATCTACGAATGCATTTATTTCTTCAAACGAATCTATTAACCTTTGGTCTGCTGTTTTTTCGTTTGAAGTTTTTTCAACTTTGTCCAACAAGCCAAAATCATCATCGTTGAAGATGTCGTCCAATGATATCTTTTTCTTACTATCCATTAACAATTAATCATTTATCATTAACCATTATCTAACGCTCTTTGTCGTTTTAACTCACGTAGGAATATTACTGCCTCTGCCATTCTTTTCTCTTTCGGGTCATACGATTGAAGATTTGGAGCTTCACCCGTTCTTCCAATCCACTCTTTTATTTTAGGCCAAAGCATTATTGCTTCTTCTTCGGTCATTTCAATTTTGATGGATTGTATGTGTTCGTCAATCAGTTTCAACACTTGTGTTGTTACCGATTTCGATAAAATCTCAAATGCTTTTTGAAAAGGGTTTACCTGGTCAATCAAATCAATGTGAATGTCGTCTATGTTTACAAAACTGTTTGCCATTCGCACAAATTTTTTCCCGCCCTGTTCTTCAATCACACTGTTTTTAATCACTGAATCCACTACAACATGTTGTCGAACGGCTTCCACATCGTCTTCATTCAAGTCAGGATAAACTTCGCGAATGATTTTTGGTATTAATATCGTGTTGATTACTTCTGGTTCAACATTGCCCGGCATTGCTTTCAACATTTGGTCGTCTTGTAAAATTCGGGCTTTTAAATCGTTCAAATCGCTTTCAATGATATCTTTTGCACGTTGCGAAGTAGGTAATTTAAAACCTCTCACTTTTATTATTTTTCTTCCTTCTTCGTCTTCTTCGCTTTCATCATCATCGTTGTCGTCTTTTAATTTGAAACGGAAATTCGGTGCTAACACTTGTTCCATTAACAACGATGCAGTTATGGCTTTCAACATATTATTTACCGCAACTTTCACTTCATCGGTTTCTGCTTCGGGTTGTGCTATCAGGTTGGTGAATTGAGCATGGGTTTTGTTATTACTGTCTCTTGTTGCCCTTCCAATGATTTGAATAATTTCGGTTAATGAACCTCTGTAGCCAATAGTTAAAGCATGTTCACAATAGGGCCAGTCAAAACCTTCTTTTGCCATACCTAAAGCTATAATGATGTCTATGGCGTCAGGTGAATTTGAATCCCGCAAATAGGCTGAAATTTTATCTCGTTCTTTTTGATTGTCATTCACCAAATCGGCTACTTTTAGCATTTTACCCGAACGCTTACTTTTCACATACAACACACCTGTATTTCCATCTTGTGATTCTAAATCGCCTAAAGCGTCAATGATGTGCCCTACTTCCTCATATTTTTCTCTTGATGATTCTGCGGAATTTACACTGGGTATGTGAATAATTGTCTTTTTGCCTTCATTCAAAATTTCTTCCAAAGCCGACATTGGTTTATCAGGTTGCTTTTTGAAATAACGGCCTGTGTAAAAATGATAACCTATTCCCAATGATTTCAGATATTCATAACCGTTTAACTGTTCGTAATAGTTGTAAGTTACTTTTGTAAACTTCGCTTCATCTTCGGGCAACAATACCGGAATATTGTCGCCTCGGAAATAGGAACCCGTCATGGCTACGATGTGAGCATTTGATTTTGCCATGATATTCTTCATCACTTCACCTAAACGATTATCTCCATCGGCTGAAACGTGGTGAAATTCATCTATGGCAATTAGCGTATCATTCAGTTTCTTTTCATCCAATCCGTCAAAAGCAAAACGAAGCGTAGCATGGGTGCAAATCAAAATTTGCTCATCGCTTTCCAGAAATTCTAAAAAGCTTTTTACCTTACTATTATCTGAGCCTGCTGTGCATAGATTGTATTTTGGATTAACTGTCCAATCGGCAAAAAAGCCTTGTTCAGTCAGTTTGGTTGAACTGAACGATGCACCTATTGATTTTTCAGGAACGGCAACAATAGCTTTTTTAATGCCTTGGTTGTTGAGTTTATCCAAAGCAATAAACATCAAAGCCCTTGACTTACCCGATGCTGGCGGTGCTTTTATTAAAAGGTATTGAGCCGTTCGGGCATTGTATGCCCGTTCCTGCATTTCACGCATTCCCAGAGCATTCGTCTTTTTGCTTTTGCCTGTTTGGCCGTATTCTACTTTTATTAAATCGGGCATGTTCTAATTGTTAATTGTCAATGGTTAATTGGTAATGTTGGATTTGGTGGTTTTCAATATTGATGTAATCAACTTGATTATTTCTGTTGCATCCGAGTTGATGCTTTCAAATTGTTCACTGGTCAAGTATTCTGTTTCTTTTAAAAGTTCAAGCCAGTAAATGGTTTCGTTGATTTCTTTTTGTGCAATTGCCATTTTATGCTTGAAATCAGTTTTAGATTCGGCATGTTCCGCTTCACGAACCATTGCTCCAACACTCGTTCCCGAACGCAACAACTGTTTACTCAAAACATATTCTTTTTTCTGCTCACACAAATACTGATACAGTCGCACAATTCGTACCGCAAAACCAAAACTCTTATTTTTTACAATGTTCTCTTTCATCATTAACCATTAATAATTAGCCCTTAACAATTTTCTTGATGTCTTGTTCCAACTCTTTTAAACTTTGCTCTTTCTCTATTACTTTTTGTGCTATACGAAATTTTTCCAATTCTTTTTCTGATTTCTCCACTGCCATTTCGTGGCTTATTTTTCCTGCGTGTGCAAGCAACTCTCGTCCGTTCAACTGCAAAATGCTGTCTAATCGCCCGATCCAATCTTTCATATACATTGGCGTTTGCTGTTGTGCCATTGTTTCGGCAAAAGCAAGGTATTGTTCCACCAACAAACCAAGCAAACGCATTTCGTCTTCGTTCAAATAATTTTTGGCAATGCTTACGTCCGATTTTTTGATTGCCGTATTTTTCTTGTCAAAAGACTGCATTCCAACCAAAGGTAAAGTGGCATCAACTCTGCGATACACCAATTCGGCTGCAGTGTTACTGCTGATTGCCCAAAGCAACTTATTTTGTACGGTTTTGAAAAAAGCCAATGTTTTTTCGTCTTTCGGGTTGTAATCAATACTTGTGGTGTAGATGTCTTTTATTTTTTGGTAAAAGAACCGTTCGCTTAAACGGATTTCACGAATGCGTTCCTGCAATTCGGTAAAGTAATTCATTGAATTGCCCGTTTTAAAACGTTCATCGTTCAAGACAAAACCTTTTACAATGTATTCCTTCAAGCGTTGCGTAGCCCAAATTCTAAACTGTGTGCCTTGCACCGATTTTACCCGGTAACCTACGGAAATAATTACGTCTAAATTATAGTGTTCAACCTCCCGTTCTACACTACGATTACCCTCTGTTTGAACTGTTCGGAATTTCCGAACAGTTCGGCTGGAATCTAATTCGCCTTCGTCAAACACGTTTTTAATGTGTTCGCTTATGGTGGCTTTCGATTTGCCAAAGAGTTGTTGCAATTGAACTTGCGTAAGCCAAACGGTTTCTTCTTCCAAACGCACGTCAATTTTTATTTCGCCCGTTTGATTTTGATATATTAATATTTCGCTCATTTTTTCTTCCCTTTTTTAGCAGATTTAACTTTCGCAAATAAATCCTCCCCATTAACCATTGACAATTTATCATTAACCATTGTCTCATAAAGCTTAAACAAATACTCCAAACGTTCCGTGTCGGAAGTAAAAGGTTGCAGGCGGTAGCATTGCTCAACGGCGCGGTCCAGTTCTTCATGGGCTTGTTTTAAACCCCTGGGCATTTTATCGGGGTCGTAAAGTTGTGCCATTGTTTTTTCAGGGTGTTTGGCCCTTTCATCTAATATGGCGAAAACATACAAATTCAAATTTTCTTTTTGCTTGAGGGTAATGTCAGGAAAAGGAAAATTGTTGTAGCATAGTTGAGAAGAGTATCTGTAATCTGTTTTTAAACGGCCGCCTACTGCTTTTACCCAAACCATCTGCATTTTGGAATGGATAACACCGAAAAGCCAGGGTTGAGCATCGTAGATTGCAAAATTTGGGTCAATAATTACTGTTGAATTATCAAAAATTCCCAAAGGAATATATTCTCTTCTTTCTGATGAAACTGTTGGTATAAAAATTAAACTTTCGTTTGCCAAAACCATTGAAAGAAACTGATGTGCATTTTCGATATATTTTTTATTGATGTCTTTTTTTCCTGCTCTATATTTTCTGACTTTTTCAATTCGTTTTACTATCGGCTCTATTTCCAGATAATCGGTTTCTTCAACATCAATCCAAATACAAAATTTCTTTTTACCATTAAAAAATTCAGCAGAGCCAATAATTGGCTTTATGTATTTATCGGCAATTGGATATTTCTCAATTATTTTATTTTTTTCTTCTTCCGAAATCAATAAATTTCCATCGTCAAGAGCACGATTTCCACTTTGAATTTTTGGAAATTTACTGATGGGCTTTGTGGCTGAAATAATATATTTGTTGCTACTATCTAAAAGATAAGCGTTAATGTTTTTTGCTTCTTTCCTTATATTATTGACAAACAGATATTTTGGTTTTGTGCTTTTGTTTCTCAATCCCAAAATAATTACGGTAACTCCTGCATTTCCTTTGGCATTGTTTACCCATTTAAAAGATTGATAGGCAAAGTCAATTTCAATGTTTTCATCTAAAATATTTTGCCAGAATAACGCCACTTGTTCACCTTGACAAATTGAATTAGTTGATACAAAAGCAGATTTTGCATTGTAATTTTCAATATATTTTTTTGCTTTATAAAACCAAATAGCAATGTAATCTATTTTCTTACTACTGATACTTGACGGAAAAACAAAATTCAAATCATCTCTATGTTCATCTCTTTGGTTTCTCGCTCCCAAATAAGGCGGATTTCCAATAAGATACACTTCAGGTTCGAGAGCCTCACCTATCACTTTCTCAATCGGGCAAACTGTTTTCCAATCTACTCTTGCCGCATTTCCCTGCACAATTTTTCCGGCTTGTTTCAGTGGTAAAATGGGTTTGCTTTTCCCGTAATCAAAAAGCTGTTCTTCAAAAATTCTGTTCATTTGGTGTTCTGCCAGCCAAAGCGAAAGTATCGCCATTTCGTGGGCAAAATCGTCAATTTCAATTCCGTAAAATTGCGAGAGTTGTATTTGCGTAAACTCCCAGGCGGGGTTGGGGCTAAGTTCAATAATACGCTGCAGGATTTTTATTTCCAGCAAACGGATTTCTTTGTAGGTAATAATCAAAAAATTTCCACTGCCGCAGGCAGGGTCAAAAAATTTAATTTTTGAAATCCGGTTGATGAGTTTTCGCAATCTTTTAATTTCGGTATCTGAGCTTGTCGAAGATGCCGAACTGTCAAATTCTTGGTAGAGTTCGTCTAAAAACAACGGACGAATGAGTTTTAAAATGTTTGGAACGCTGGTGTAGTGCATTCCTAAATCGCTTCGGTATTCGGGCACCACTACTGCCTGAATCATTGAACCGAAAATGTCGGGATTGATTTCTTTCCAATTCAGCGAACCCAATTCAACTAAAATCTTTCGTGCCTTTGCATTAAAAACCGGCGAAGCAAATGTTGCACCACCAAACAAACCACCGTTCACATACGGAAATTTCAAAAAATGTGCGGGCGTTTTGTTGCTTCGTTCTTTATCTTCTTTGTTTAAAATTTCAAAAAGCCGGTCAAGAAAAACGTTGGTGTCGCTACCGTTTTCGTTGGTGTGTTGGTGTAGCGTGTTTGTAAAAATACTTTCTTCTTCTTCGGTAAAGATTCCTGTGTCTTCGGCAAAAAAGCAAAACAGCAAACGTGAAAGGAAAATGTTCAGGTTGTGAACGTTTTCTTTTGATTTGTAAAGGTTGGGGTTTTGCGTAATGAGCAAATCGTAAAGCTGGGCCATTTTGTAGGCAGCATTGCGGTCCGCTTCGTTGTCGTTTGTTGAATGATATACTTCACTACCTGCAAGCGGAAGGAAGAAACCGTAATGCCCCGGCAAATCTTTGATTTTAACATCTAAGTTTTTGCCCAATTTCAAATCTTTTGCTACCTGATTTTTGTAATCGGTAACAACGGCAAATCGTGGTGAGTGCTTTAAAATCCGTTCTTCTTTGGCAAGGCTTTCAATGGAACTCAACAATTTGTCGGTAGGCTGTTGCTTAAAGAAGATTTTCTTTTTGTACAGTATTTCGCCCTCTGCTCTTGAAAGGTTAAAATCTCCGCTTTTCAATCGGGTGATTGAGGTTTTGGAAATGCCATAAGCCAACAACAAATCATACAAAAAATTCTCTTTCGAGAAATTCTCTATGATTCGTGTTACGTTCTGTTCTATTTCGTTACTGTTCATTGCTTTTGAATACTTTTCAATTCTTAACTCTTATGCCCGTGAAAAAAAACTTCGGATTAGATTTTTTTTAGTGGTCAACATAAAGCAGCAACAACCGGGTGCAAAAATAATAAAATGATTGAGGAACAATTGGTGCGTTGATTTGATGAAAGCTTATAGAGGTATCAGGTTTCCCGCCAGGAAATTTATTCTCACGCCTTTTTCGAACGCATGGCTTTGGTTTGCTTTACAGACGCATCGTTCTTAAACTTTTTATACTGTTTTGAGTCAACTGCAAACAATGCTACTTTACCATCGGCATTATGATGAAAGCCCCAGCCGTAGCGCTTTGCCAGCGGCGAAGACCTTAAACAAGGCTGGCCTTTACTGAAAAATTTTTCCCTTTCTGCATTCAAATCCTTTTTAGCAATATTGTTTTTAGTGGCGTACACCCCAAACACTACATCGTCGGACGTAAACTGATAAGGATGATGCGCGATCATTTCAAATTGCAGGTTCGCGACGGTTTTACTATCAACTTTTAATGGAGGAATATCGCCGGTTGTTACGGGGCAATCCTCAGCAATTTGTATAAATGTGTTAAAATAGTTTGTAGTATGCATCATATTCGTAAAGCAAATAACAATTTACCTATGCGGTTGAGTTGTTTTATTTAATGGGGGGATGAATTTTATAAACCCCATTTAAATCCTATGGTAGTTCTTTTATCTTAAAATTTTTCCACCTTACTTTAATGCCGCCGCCGTCATGTATTTGAAGCGCGATAAAACCATTGGCTGCACCAATCTTCGCATCTTTAAAATATACCATTTGATGGCCGTTCAGCCAGGTGGTCACTTCGTCATTCACCACCAAAATGCGCAGGTTGTTCCACTCGCCGGGTTTCAGCAATTTTTCATCTTCGGGTTTAGGTTTTATCAGCCAGCCCCTGCCGTATGATTCATAAATGCCGCCTGTATGCAAGTTTAGCGGCGCCACTTCCACCTGCCAACCACTAATCTTTACGCCTTCAATTGATGACCTCAAAAACACACCGCTGTTGCCATTGGCCTCTTGTTTAAAATCTACACTGAAATCGAAATTTTTATATTGCCTGTTGGTTGAAAGATAGCCGTACTTTTTATCGGGGCCGCTTTCACAAATTAATTCACCGTTTTCCACATACCATTTCTCTGTTCCGTGAATCGTCCAACCAGTTAAGTCGCGGCCATTAAATAAAGACGTAGTTTTTTTTGTAACACTGCAACCTGCCAAAAGCACTACTGCCAAAAGCAACGTAATAATTTTGTTCATGATTTTTGATTTATACTGTATAAATTTTTCAACCAGGCTATCGCTGGCTTGCTATTAATAAATTGAGATCGGTATATTTTAAATCGAAGCGCTGGCTAAGGTAGAAATTGGTAAGATGCCCTTTGAACAAATAGAACCAATTACGCAAATGCACCTGGTGCCAGGCAAGATTTTCAAGCCCTCCTTCATCTCCCGCTTCTATTAAAAGCGGCATCAGTACATTGCTGATGGCTTGCGATGCGGTGCGGGCAAATCCTGAAGGAATATTGGGCACGCAGTAATGGATTACGCCGTACTTCATAAAAATTGGTGATTCGTGAGAGGTCACTTCCGAGGTTTCAAAACAACCGCCCCTGTCGATGCTCGCATCAATAATTACGGCGCCCGGCCTCATGCCACTCACCATTTCCTCTGTAACAATGAGGGGCGCCCGGCCGCTTTCGTTGGTAACGCAGCCCACCGCTACCTCGCAGGTACGTAACTGCTTGGCAAGTAATTTCGGTTCAATCACCGACGTCCATAACCGGTGGCCAATTGTGTTTTGAAGGCGTATCAACCTTGAAACATTATTATCAAAAACCTTAACCGATGCCCCTAATGAAAGTGCGGTTCGGGCGGCATATTCGCCTACAATTCCTGCACCGATAATGACAACTTTTGCCGGGGCAATACCGCTGATACCCCCCAGCAATATTCCTTTACCATGATTGGCGGAACCTAAGTACTGTCCCGCTATCAGCATTACCGCGCTGCCCGCAATCTCGCTCATGCTGCGCACTATGGGATAAGAATCGGTATCATCTTTCAGGTTTTCAAAAGAAATAGCCGTAACTTTTTTCTTCATCATTTCGCAGAGCACTTTATGTTCCAGCACTGACAAATGCAGCGGCGAAATAATAATCTGGTTCATTTGCAACAAAGGCAAATCTTCTTCAATGACCGGTGCGCTTTTTAAAAGAATAGGCGCTTTAAAAACCTCCTCGCGGCTGTGAACAATTTTAGCGCCAGCGTCGCTGTATTCTTTATCACGAAAATGCGATGCATCGCCTGCATTGTGCTCCACCATTACGCTGTGGCCGTTGCTTACCAGCACAGCTACCGCATCCGGAGTAAGCGATACCCGGTTTTCCTGAAAGGCGATCTCTTTGGGTATGCCAATCGTTTCACCATCACGTTTCACTTTCACATCAAGCGTTTCCTCCAGCGTTTCGTAGCTGAATGACGTACTTACAACCGGCTGCTTTTTACTCATGAGGGTTTATGGTAGTCGTTGTTTTTAAAATTTTTGTTAGAGCGGATGAATACTTTTCAGCTTTCTTGCTTTTATATATTCTCTTTTTCAAAAATACTCATTTCTCTTGTATTTCAATACTACGCTTCCCGTCTTCGGCAAGTGTTAAAAAAACGTGTAATGTACCTTCCGGAAAGATTTCGGGGGCTACTTCGGGCCATTCGGCAAAGCAAATGGCGCCACTGTACAAAGTGTCTTCAACGCCGGTGCGCACGGCTTCCTCTTCGTCTTTTAACCGGTAAAGGTCAATATGAAAAATAGGATGAGAGCTGCCTTCAACTTCAAATGCATATTCATTGATGATAGAAAATGTAGGGCTGCCCACTGTATCCTGAACGCCCAAATGGTTGCAAAGGGCATGAACGAGTGTGGTTTTTCCGGTACCCATTTCGCCGTAAAGCGCAACCACTTTGCGTTCGGCCATCTGCTGCCACAGCCATATAGCTATTTCATTTATTTCCGGCTCAGAAAATGTTTTTTGCATAAAGCAAAGATAATCAGCCTGCGGCTATTCTAATTTTATTAGAATGTAAAATAAAATTAGCATTAAGTGTAACCCGCACACCTGCTCAGGTTTTTAGAATCTGCAACTGCGTTGAAATAATAATTCACCTTTTTGCAACTGCGTTTTAATATTTCAAGCCACAAGAGAGTTGTGCTGTCAATCCTTGTAGTAACTTTGCCATTTTAGTTTAAATTATGGAAACAAGCGGCAAAATTAAATGGAAGGTGGAGGGTATGAGCTGCGCTAACTGCGCCCTCACGGTAAATAAATACATCGAAAAACAAGGCGGTAGTGAAGTGAAAGTAAATTTTGCAACCGGCGAAGTGAGTTTTGTGGCAATTGACCAAACCATGACGGATAAAGTGGCGAAAGGGATTTCAGGTTTGGGTTACACAGTTGAAAACAATGGCGTGTCCGCCCACGATCATCACGGCCATAGCCATACATCGGGGAAAGGGTTTTTAAAAACCACTATGTCAAAATTTTGGTTTTGTCTCCCGTTTACTTTGCTGCTGATGCTGCACATGATACCCGCTTTGCGCGATAGCTGGCTGATGCAACCCTGGGTTCAGTTTGCATTGTGTTTGCCGGTATATATTGTGGGCATGATGCATTTTGGCGTAAGTGCCGTTCGCAGCCTGCGTAACGGCATGCCCAATATGGATGTGTTAATTACATTAGGATCTACCGCGGCTTTTGTTTACAGTTTATATGGAACGCTAACCCACCAGCATGATTATATTTTTTATGAAACCGCTGCAGCCGTCATCACGCTTGTGTTTTTAGGAAATTATATTGAACAGATCGCGGTAAATTCCACTCAAAAACAACTGCAAGAATTAGCGAAATCACAGGTGGTGATGGCAAATATGCTCACCTATGATGAAAACCACGAAGAGCATATTTTCCCGGTTGAAAATAAAAACCTGCGCACGGGCGATTTAATACTAATCAAAAGCGGCGAACAGGTTCCTGCTGATTGTAAAATTTTATGGGGTGATATAAGTGTGAGCGAGGCAATCATCACCGGGGAAAGTGTGCCCGTTACCAAACATTCAAAAGATAAACTAATTGGCGGCAGTGTGATTGTTGATGGAGCAGCGAAAGCGCAGGTAACCGCAGTGGGCGATGAAACAGTTCTTTCGGGCATCATTAACATGGTAAAAGAAGCGCAGGGCGAAAAACCGCCTGTACAAAAAATGGCAGACAAGATCAGCGCCGTTTTTATTCCAATCGTCATTGGTATTGCGGTTCTGACACTCATCGTCAACTGGATAATTTTAAAAGATTTTACACCCTCACTAATGCGTGCCATTGCAGTATTGGTAATAGCCTGCCCCTGCGCCATGGGTTTGGCAACACCTGCGGCTATTGCTGTTGGTTTAGGCCGCGCAGCGCGAAATGGTATTCTTTTTCGTAATGCTACAAGCCTCGAAAATTTCAAAGACATTCAACAGGTTGTTTTTGATAAAACGGGCACTTTAACAACCGGGAATTTTTCTATTGCCGGCCACGAAATTTTAGATCATTCGTTCAATGAAGAAGAGTTTAAACGAACGATTTATTCGTTAGAAAAATATTCCAATCACCCCATGGCAAAAACCTTGTCCACGGCCTGGAAAACCAATAACGAAATCAAATGGCAAAAGATTGAGGAAGTGAAAGGCAAAGGCATGAAAGCTTTGGACAAAAATGGCAATGAATATTGGGCAGGGTCTCACAATGTGGCTCAAAGCCTTACCACAGACGAATCTCACAATGTGTATGTTACTAAAAACGGTAAACTGATCGGCACGATTGATTTAAAAGATGAACTACGTGCCGAGGCAAAGGATGTGGTCAACTACTTTCATACTAAAAACATTAAAACAGTTTTACTAAGCGGCGACAGGCAGGCCAAAGCTGAGCAGATTGCAAAGGAATTAGGTATTGATGAAGTGGTTGCTGAAAAAACCCCTGAAGAAAAGCTAAGGTTTATTTCGGAAAGAACTGCCCAGGCGCCAACCGCAATGGTAGGCGATGGTATTAATGATGCCCCCGCACTTGCAAAAGCCACCATTGGCATCAGTATGAGCGATGCAAGCCAAATTGCCATTCAATCAGCCCCGGTAGTTTTAATGAATCACGGCCTAAAAAATTTACCAATGGCTTTAGGCCTGGGTAAGCATACTTACAAAACAATCAATGAAAATTTGTTCTGGGCATTTTCTTATAATATCATTGCCATTCCTGTTGCAGCGCTGGGATTTTTAACGCCCATGTTTGGCGCGCTGGTAATGGCTTTCAGCGATGTGGTGCTGGCGATAAATAGTAGCAGGTTGTTGGTGAAGAAAGTTGTCTGAACCACGAACCATCGGATTTATATGATTCTTATGATGGTGTAAAATGCTACGAAAAACCACCAGCGTAATCACACCAATCCAATAAATCACAGTTCAGACAGTTTTAAAATTTCATAATGCTGTAACTCAATCCCAGGTCAATTTGACAGGGGTTGACTTTTACATCTTTACCACTTCCGTCAACACTTTTATTTTCCCCTTTCTTATAAATGGAATTGAAGAAATATTGCGCTCCAGCCTTCAGCTCAAGTGGCTTTGCGAGTTTATAACCGAGGGCAAGGTTACCGCCGTAAAGAAATTTAGCGGGCTTATATAATGGCGAAGCAATATAACTTACTGTATTATCAGCATTTTGCCGGGAGTAAATTTTACCCTGTCCGTTATCATGCAACAAAAAATTTAGAACCGGGCCAGCAGATATGTTTAGGTTAGAAAAAGACTTTGTAACATTCAAAAACTTTGAACTCAGGTAAAGTAGTTTTGTATCGCCAAAATTTTCGTCAATATCTTTCATACTTATTGTATCTCGTATGCCGTCTTCTGCTTGAAAAAAAATATCGTAAGTAAAATTTGTTCTATCAATGCCCGCCGATAGCGACAAAGACCAGCGTTTGCGTAAATGTCTTACCACCTCCCAATTAGCATAAAAACCAATCTCATTAGAAACGCCGGCTTGGGTAGCAAATTGACCGAAAACCGGACTTCCGGCATCAATATCTTCCCAGGGAAATTTACCATCGTCCGTCCGATAAAAGACTTTTCCCATTATATCCTTCACAAAAGTTGTATTCCCTCCCGCGTTTACTTTCAACTCCCAATTTTGGGCGTTACAAAAAATTGCTGTGATAAGCATTAAAGCAGTAGTAAAAAATTTTTTCATAAAAGTTCCTTTGTTGTTGCAAATTTAGGATCGTTTAAGTCTGTATAATGGAGTTGTCTGAACTTTTAATTTTTTATCACAGGGTGCACAATGAAAAGCCACAACGAACACGAAGAAGTATATAAATTTAGAAAGCTCCGTGATCGCCTTTTGGTGGAAAAAAATTCTAAATCCCAAATCCAAATTTCAAATAATAAATCCAATCTCCCCAAAATCAAACCTTTCCTCTATCGCGGTTTCAACTATTAATTGACCGTTTTCAGCAACCTCTTTAATAACCGCTTCAAAAACGCGGTTGTCTTTTTTCAGTTTCACTTTTTGTCCCCGTTTGTAAAGATGTTTGTTGTATTCAGAGAGAAGGTGCGGGGTTCGGGGTGCGGGGTTCGGGATTCGGGATGCGGGGTGCGAGGCATTTCCAAGAAAATAATTCCCAAAAGTATTGAAAAAGCCGATTGAGAGTTCCCTCGCCAGCTCCAAACAATCAAACTCCCTCCCTGCTATTTGTTTCAATGAAACAGGGTTCGGCAACGCAGGGTCAAATTCGGTTTGATTAATATTCAGCCCAATACCGGCCACTGCCCATTTCCAGTCATTGCCTGAAATAATATTTTCGATCAGTATACCGCCTGCCTTTCTGTCCTGAAAATAAATATCGTTCGGCCATTTTATATAAAATTCTTTCCCGCTCTTCTCGGCCATCACATCACGACCGGCCAGTCCAACTATCGCGCTCAGTACAACCTGCCGGTGCAATTTCAACGGGTGGGGTGTAAGAATCAGGCTCATTTGCGCCTTTTCCCCCGCAGCAGAAGCCCGTCTTTTGCCCCGCTGCCCTTTCCCTTCGCGCTGCTCGTGTGCGAAAACGGTGCAGCCATGCAGCGTGGCAGACTGCCTGTCCGTCAGGTTTTTCGCTCTCACCAGGTCAAGGGCATAGTTATTGGTGCTATCTATTGATTCAAGCTCAATAAAGCGGGAGAATTGCAAATTATCTTGGTTTTGTTGCGCCAATTAGTGTTATTTTTGAACAAAGTAAATAAGTTTGGGTGTAATTAATGGTTAATAAGTTATTCGTTAATAAGTTGAAAAGCAATTGCGTGGTCAATATCTAATATCTAACGTCTAATATCCGGCATCTAATTCCCCCGTCATTTTTAAAATAAATTCTTCTATTTGGAACCACTGGAATCGCTAACAAAACGTAGTAAAGGCGCAACGAGGCTCACTAAAAATTCTAAAATTTTTAAAACCATTATTGCCGCCATACAGGAAAAAAAAGGGGAGAATATTGTTTCTCTCGATTTACGAAAAATTACAGAAGCCGTATCAGACTTTTTTATTGTTTGCGAAGCATCCAGCCAGCCGCAGGTGCGTGCAATTGCTGATAATATTGAGCAACGCGTAAAGGAAAATTGTGGCGAAAACGTCTTCCATAAAGAAGGTTTTCAAAATTTGCAATGGGTTCTTATGGATTACGTGAATGTGGTAGTTCATATTTTCTTGCCCGAGAACAGGAAGTTTTACGCCATCGAAGAAATGTGGAGCGATGCCGCCTCGCAGGAACATAATAATTAACCCGGCAGTTGCCGCCTCGCCAGTACCAATCGCACGAGGCCGCTTGTACTTAGGCGCAAACGCAGGCCTGTAAAATGCCCAATCAGGTAATAATCTAAAAAATAAACAAAACGGGCGGTTTAGCCTTATATATTCCATAACAAATAAATATGTCGCAACAGAATTATAATAAGCAGGAAAAGGGAGGCAATAATCCGTTTTCGTCAAATAACAAAAATAGCCAGCCGGGAGGCTCAAAGAAAACGCCAAAATTTGGCGGATATTGGGCATTCATTATCATTTTGGCGATTATGCTGGGCATTCAGTTTTTTAACCCGATGGGAGACTCGGGAAGCAAAGAAACAAACCTGACCCAGTTTAAAGAAATGGTGCGCAAAGGCCATGTTGACCGGTACGAAATTGTAAATAATGCCCGAATTGTAAAGTTCTGGGTAAAAAAAGACAGTTTAAAATACTATCCTGACATACAATTGCCCAACGCTCCTAAAACGGCTCTTTCAACAGCAGCCGATCCTTACCTCAAGTTTGGTATTACCAGCGGGGATAATTTTCAGGAGCAAATGACGCAGTTTTACAAAGACAACCCAACTGTTGCGCGCCTTCCTGACCCGGTTTCAGAAGAAAGCGATTGGTTTGGCCGGCTCCTCGGTATGATCCTGCCGTTCCTTTTAATCATTGGTATCTGGATATTAATGATGCGTAAAATGAGTGGCGGTGCAGGTGGCCCCGGCGGGGCAGGCGGAATTTTTAGTATCGGAAAATCAAAAGCCACTTTGTTTGACAAAGGCACAAAAGTAAATATCACTTTTGCGGATGTTGCCGGCCTTGACGAAGCAAAAGTGGAGGTGATGGAGATTGTGGATTTTCTTCGCAACCCTAAAAAATATACAGCGCTGGGCGGTAAAATTCCAAAAGGCGCTTTGCTGGTGGGCCCTCCCGGAACGGGTAAAACCCTTTTGGCAAAAGCCGTTGCGGGCGAAGCGCAGGTTCCGTTTTTCAGCCTGAGTGGTTCCGATTTTGTTGAAATGTTTGTGGGTGTGGGCGCCAGCCGCGTACGCGATCTTTTTAAACAGGCACGCGAAAAAGCGCCTTGTATTATTTTTATTGATGAGATTGATGCCATTGGCCGCGCGCGCGGTAAAAACGCAATGATGAGCAATGATGAGCGCGAAAGCACTCTCAACCAAATGCTCGTTGAAATGGATGGCTTCGGTACTGATTCGGGCATCATCGTTTTGGCAGCAACCAACAGGCCTGATGTGCTTGATGCAGCTTTACTGCGCCCCGGCAGGTTCGACCGGCAAATATCAATTGACCAGCCTGATTTGGTAGGCCGCGAAGCGATTTTTAAAGTTCACTTAAAAGATATTAAAATTTCTGAAACGCTTGATGTTCACAAACTGGCCGAACAAACCCCCGGTTTTGCGGGTGCAGACATTGCCAATGTTTGTAACGAAGCCGCGTTAATAGCTGCAAGAAAAAATAAAAGTTCGGTTGACTTTAAAGATTTTCAGGATGCGATTGACCGGGTGATTGGTGGTTTGGAAAAGAAAAATAAAATCATTTCTCCCGAGGAGAAAAAAATAATCGCGTATCACGAAGCAGGCCACGCTATTTGCGGCTGGTTTCTGGAGCACGCATATCCGCTGCTGAAAGTAACCATCGTTCCACGTGGCAGTGCAGCATTGGGTTACGCGCAGTACACGCCAAAAGAGCAATATTTGTACAATACAGATCAGTTAATTGACCAGATGTGCATGACTTTGGGCGGCCGCGCCAGTGAAGAAATTTTCTTTGATAAAATTTCAACAGGCGCGCAAAACGATTTGCAGCAGATCACGCGCATGGCTTACTCAATGGTTACTATTTACGGTATGAATTCCAAAGTGGGCAACGTAAGTTTTTTCGATCCCCATCAGGAAACTGCTTTCACAAAACCTTACAGTGAAGAAACTTCTAAATTGATTGATGAAGAAGTAAGAACACTGATTGAGAGTTGCTATGTACGCACAAGAGACCTTCTTTCTCAAAGAAAAGCTGAGGTTGAAAAGCTTGCTGAGGCGTTACTGGAAAAAGAAGTGCTGTTTCAGTCGGATGTTGAGGTGCTGATTGGTAAAAGGCCACACGAAGAAAAAAAAGTTGAGGACGATCCTGCAACACCAACCGGAGAAATTTCGGCGGGGGTGCCGCCTTACGACAGCGATATTACAAAGCAGGCTTTATCGTAATAATTTAGTGTTATGGTTTCCAGGTCAAAAGATAATATTCTTAAAAAAATACGGGAGGCGCTGGTAGTTCCAACGCCCATTCCTTTTCCTAAAAGCGAAGGGAAGTCATCAGTTTTTTTACCACTGAACCAGGAGATTGAAATTGAGTTTGCGGAACGGTTTACCGCCCTTCAGGGCAAATTTGCTTTTTGCACCAGCGAAGCAGATTTCACAAAGCAGTTTAATGCTTTGATGACCGCGCAGAACTGGGATAAGATTTATTGTCTTGAAGATGATGTTCGCCAATTACTGGGTGAAAGTGTTGCGGCGGACAGCAATTCCTGCGGCCTTGCAGGTTGCGATGCCTCGGTGACCGGCTGCGAATATTTAGTTGCCCGCACGGGAAGTATTGTGATGAGCGCCGCGCAGCAAAGCGGCCGAAATACCAGTGTTTATGCGCCTGTTCACGTTTGTGTTGCCTACACCAGCCAGTTGGTGTACGATATAAAAGATGCACTTGAGGGCATCAATGAAAAATACACCGAAAAAATACCTTCACTTATAACTTTTGCCACCGGCCCCAGCCGAACGGCCGACATTGAAAAAACGCTTGTGGTGGGCGTTCACGGGCCTAAAGAGGTTTTTGTGTTTTTGATAGAGGATAAAGGGAACCCCTGAGGTTTTTAGCTTCTGCATCACAAAACCTCAGGGGCTTACAGGGGTAGCCAATATTTTATCACCTTTAAGAGCCTGTTGAAAAATTTGTATCTATACCTTTTTGTTTTAAATAGTTGAGGCGACTGCCGCAAATACGCAGATTGACCTGTATCTCGGCAATTTTTATTATTCCAGAATTTTTTTTAATAAGTTCAATCTAAGCGTTTTTCGGTGAACCGGAATTGCGCTTTTTTACTATACCCTGTCACCCGAATAAGCGATTATTATTTGATGTGAAGATTGGTATTTTTGCAATGCAAAGAAGCCGCAAACCATTAAAACACTTCTTGCCCTCTCTATTCTTAACACTAAAAATAAAAGCACCATGAACACGCAAATTATCGACAAATTACCCTTCCCCGACCTGTCTTTTTTATTTACTTTTAAAAGCGCCTGGGCAAATGATGCGATTGACATTAATGCCCCGGTAACCGGCAGCCAGTGGGATAATGCCGGTATTTACAAATTCCCCAACGGATTGGTAATGGCCAAAAATGACGCTAACTTTCTTTACCTGGTTTTAGATGTTATCAGCGACACCGGCAATGATCCCGGCGATTATTTCTGGCTTTCCTTCGACAATGATAAAAACCGAAGCATTACGTCTAATAAAGATATTAATTACGGCCTTTGGCCAAATCAGGCGCCTAAATTGGCGCGGCAATATTACCTTGGGCCGGGCAGGTGGACGGGAATTTTGAATACGCCCAGCACTTCCGCTGTAAAAATGGAATTTGGCGCTTCCAAATGGTCTGATACCCCTCATAAAATATGGAAGTTTAAAATCCTGCTATCCGAAATCGGAGTAAACCTTGCCATACCATTTTTTACTCCTTACTCCTATTTTGGTTTCAGGCTTCACTCGCCCCTGCCAAATATTACGTATGATTTCCCGGTAAACTTTTTCAATGATTTCAGCAAATTAAAAAAGCTTGAACTTTCACGAAAACCAGTAATTGCAAATCCTGACCTTGGCCCGGTGATCGGCTCGGTAGGCCTTATCCCCACAACAAAAATTACGGGCGGGCGAGCCACAACAGCCAGTAATTACTTTGTGGCTGTTACCAATGCAGCTTTTGGCGGCACTTTAAACCTGATTGGTAACAGAACTAAAATGAGTTCCTTATTTGCAGCGGGAAACACAAAATATAAGATGGAAATTAAAGGCCCCGGGCAACCCGCTTTTTCACCGTTGGTATCAGCTTGGACGAATTATGTGTGGAATGGTACTGACTATGTGCTGCAATCATTTTCGGGTACTGATGGTAACTATGTGCTGCCAAACCCTGCGCTGGATTTTTCTATTGATGATTTGTTGATACAGTTTCCTACAACCGGTTTGCCCAACGGGGTTCATACAATAAAAGTTACTTTTTTTGTAGGCGCCGGCAACACACCTGCAGATTCGCAATTGCTTGATTTGTTTATTGACAATCACCTGCCTGTTGTAAATATTGAAAAAATAAAACATGGCGCTAACGAAGTGTCCACCTGCGCAATTGAGCAGTTAGGGCCGGCGCCGGATGGCTTTACCTTTGAAATTACGGCTTCGGATGTTGAAGGTAACCTGCTTGGAGTGAGTTTTGTTGCCCAGGCCGGTAATGGGCAGAGTTTTAATCTTTACTCAGAAAGCTACGATGTTAGCAAGGGAAATTGGGCTGGATTTATAAATAAAGTAGTGCCGGTTTCAAATGCATGGAGGCCTGCTTTTCAATGTTCTTATAATTTTAGCCTTACAGCCTCGGCGCGAACCACAAATGGTTATGGCTACATAGGCTACGCAAACTCTTTTAAAGGGTTAACTGTTTTGGTATAATTGGTTTCGAATTGAACCCTAATAAACTGCACTGATCTTTCATGTGCAGTTTTTTTTATGCCTATTTTTACCGCAAACAAATTTATGCCGGTTAACATAGCCATTTTTGCGAGCGGGGCGGGGAGCAATGCCCAAAAAATCATCGACCATTTTCGGGACAATGAAAAGATAAAAGTGGCGCTGATCGTTTGCAATAACCCACTTGCGGGCGTCCTTCAAATTGCAGAAAGGGAAAAAGTTCCGTCTCTTTTAATTGAAAGGCAACGATTTGTAAAAGGCGATGCTTATTTGCCGGAGCTGAAAGCCGCAGGAATTGATTTTATCGTACTCGCAGGGTTTTTATGGAAGATCCCAACTGCTTTAATTGATGCATATCCGCAACAAATTGTGAATATTCACCCTGCTTTATTGCCCAAATTCGGCGGTAAAGGAATGTACGGCCAAAATGTGCATGAAGCGGTAATAGCTGCCGGCGAAAAAGAAAGTGGCATTACCATACATTATGTAGACGGGCATTACGACAACGGCGACATTATTTTTCAGGCAAAATGCGAGGTTGCTGACGACGACACGCCACATTCCCTGGCGCAGAAAATACACCTGCTGGAACATCAACATTTCCCAGTTGCGATTGAAGAAATCATTGGTAAATTAAAATGTTAAAAGAATTGTTGAGGTTTTATAATTTTGGAAGTTTAAACTATAATTTTATTAAACCCGATCCGTTTTGGAGATAGTTTTTATTTTCAGGTTAAACAGGGATTAAAAATAAATAGAATAATTAATTTAAGCCGCAATACGGCATAGCTCTTTTGTTTATGAGGACTATCTTTATTATTCTAAATCTTTTAATAAATTTAAGGCAGAGATTTTACCAAATCTCCCATTTCAAAACAGTAAAATTTTTGACCAATTTAAAAATCAGAAGATGAAAAAATTATTTCTTGCGATGATTGCAATGTTTGCGTTTACGAATTTCCTTTTTGCACAAGCGTATGAAGGCACGTTAAAAGTTAAAAAAGTAGAGGAACCGGCCATTGTGATGGTTTATAATTACCCGTCGGAAATTGTTGAAAACGCTTTCAACGCACGCTTGACGGACAAAAGGCTGAAAGGGGGCAAAAGCAGGGGTTTTTTGGTTTATAACCATGCTGTGATTAATGAAGTAACGGGTTCTCCGCTGGATTATTCTTTTAAGTTTACCGAAAACGGAAAACGGGGAAAGGAAGCCACCACCGTTTATATGTTGATGAAAGGCGATAATGGCCTGGCAAAAGATCCCGCAACATTGTCCCGCAATGCAAAATCATTTTTGGAAAGTATGGCGCCGGGCGTGGAAAGGAGCAACGTTATAGCGCAAATTAAGCAGCAGGAGGAAATAATGGTAAAAGAAGAAAGGAAACTAAAAAGCCTGAAAGATGATCAGGACGATCTTGAGAAAAAGTTACAGAAAAACAAAAAAGAACAGGACAGCCAGCAAAAAGTAATAGAATCTCAACGAAATATTTTGTCTGATCTAAAAGCAAAAAATATCTGATAAAAATCAAGAGCTCCCAATCAGGAGCTCTTGATTTTTAAATTCCTTGCTATAAGGCTTACCAACCTAAAATCCATGCGAACATTAGCGGCGCAACAATAGTAGCATCGCTTTCAACTATAAATTTGGGAGTGTTAATGTCTAATTTACCCCAGGTAATTTTTTCGTTAGGAACCGCGCCGCTGTACGAACCGTAAGATGTTGTGCTGTCGCTGATCTGGCAGAAATAACTCCAAAACGGTACGTCATGCCACTCCAAATCCTGGTACATCATCGGCACTACGCAAATTGGGAAGTCACCAGCAATACCACCACCAATTTGGAAGAAGCCAACGCCTTTGCCGCCGCTGTTGCCGCGGTACCACTCAGTAAGAAACATCATGTATTCAATACCACTTTTTACAGTGCTTGCCTTCAACTCGCCTTTAATGCAATAGCTGGCAAAAATATTACCGGTAGTGCTGTCTTCCCAACCCGGAACAATGATGGGGATATTTTTTTCGGCGGCAGCAATAATCCAACTGTCTTTGGGATCAATTTCGTAATACTGTTTTAAATCGCCGCTTAAAACAACTTTGTATAAAAATTCATGCGGGAAATAGCGCTCGCCTTTGGCTTCTGCATCTTTCCAGGCTTTTTCCAAATGTGCCTGCAGCCTGCGAAAAGCTTCCTCTTCGGGGATGCAGGTATCTGTAACACGGTTGTAATGATTTTCCAGAAGGTCCCACTCCTGTTCGGGCGTGAGGTCGCGATAGTTAGGCACTCTTTTATAATGGCTGTGAGCCACCAGGTTCATCACATCTTCTTCAAGGTTTGCTCCTGTGCAACTGATGATTTGAACTTTATCCTGCCGTATCATTTCGGCAAGTGAAATACCAAGCTCTGCAGTACTCATGGCGCCTGCAAGGGTAATCATCATTTTACCGCCTTCGGCGAGATGTGCTTCATAGCCTTTGGCGGCATCCATTAAAGCGGCCGCGTTAAAGTGGCGGTAATGATGTTCGATAAATTGTGAAACGGGTCCTTTACTCATTTTGAAAAAATTTAAGTCGCCTTCAACCCGCCATGGCGGGGCAATGCGGAAGGCAAAAATACTTAATCGGTCAAAGGTTTCGGTTAAAAAAATTGAAAAGAGCTAATGATAAAATATAAGGGAATCCATAATCCCCAAAGAGAGGATTATTATACTAAAGTTAAAGTTCCATTTAACAAAGGAGGCGTTGCTGCTTTAAACATTTTTAAGCAGGAATACAATCTACTCCTGTTTTATAAGGTTTGAATATCTGCTCTAATTCTGAAACGGCAGTACCAAGGGCTTCTAAAAATTTATCAACTTCCTGTGTTGTAAAATTTTTCATCTGTCCTGCAAGTCCTTTATAGTAAACTATGCCTGCATTCAACTGCGCATAAAAGTCAGCAATCCATTTTTCTTTTTTCTTATCAGTAAATATCGCAGGTGTTAATTGCTCTTTAAAATAGGTAATGTATAAAGAAAGTTCTTTAATAAAAAAGTGCGGCCGGTTTTTATCTGTTACAAGATTATCGCGGCCATATATATGATCCACCATTTTTTGCAGCGAGACAATTTTAGAAAAGGAAGAAATATTTGGCCCCGGGCAAATGGTTACGGCATGTAACTTTCTTGAAAAAGGCACATTGTATTTTGTTGCAGCTGCATTACTAAGGGTAATGCAAAGACAATCTTTATCTAAAACATCGGTTAGCTGTTTCTGATATTCGCTTTCGGGGAGGGT
>Ga0066256_1001265_pt1 | contig 37122 bp, 39 predicted proteins | sample ThiBio_1000_biof_FD_87107 | JGI IMG/M metagenome (GOLD analysis project Ga0066256, IMG submission 87107) | Wastewater bioreactor microbial communities from Cape Town, South Africa - Thiocy_expt_1000_biof (version 2) | ecosystem: Engineered > Bioreactor > Thiocyanate-remediating >... | reverse complement strand
GGGGAGAGGGTCGAGGATGACGCGTCCCCCTGGGGGGGCGAGCACGGGAAGAGGCCGAGGCCCCACAGTGCCAGGGGGGGGAGCGGGGGGGGGAGCGCCCCGGCCGTTTGGGGGCTGTTCCCCCCGCCGGTCTCGGGCGGCCCGCCGAAGCCGGTTTCACCGTTCCCACCCGAGAAGCCGCCTGTGCCGCGCAAGGCGCTTCCGGTCGTCGCGGATTTTCTCGCCAACGCGCGGGAGCATTTCCAGTTCGTGCCGCGCAAGCCCGCCAGCGAACTCGACTACAAGCGTGCCTATGCAAGGGTCGCATCGGGCTTCGGACTGACGCGCGACCAGGCGGTGCGAATTTACAGTTTCGAGTCCGGCGGCAACGGCAAGTACGACGTGCAGGCGGGGCTCGAAGGACCGCGTGGCCGCGCGATCTCCACCGCGCTCGGCTACAACCAGTTGCTGACCACCAACACCATAGACCTTCTGGCCGAACATGGCGGCGTCATTCTCGGCGCGCTGCGCGACAAGATCCGGCAGGCCTCCGGACCGCAGAAAGCGGAGCTGGAGCGGAAGGCCGCGATTGTTCAGCAGATGGTCGCGTTCTGCAAGACCGTGCCCAATCAATGGAGCGCCCACGAGAAGCTGGGCACGACGCCGCGCGGCATCGCCGTCCATGCGCTCAATCTCGACATGGATGTCGGCCCCATCCTGCAAACGCTGAAGCTGATGGACTCGGTGAACTTCGCCAGGCGCAAGGGCTATATGGCGCCGCTCACCGCCGCAGAGCTTGAGATGATGAATCTGACCGGCGACGGCAACGGGTTCGACATGGTGTCGATGCCGCAGACCATGCGCATCGTCGTTCCGACGTCGAACTTCTTCCAGCGCGGCGGCTATGAGCGAAACCCGGTGGCGATCCGCAACAACACCGTGGCGAAGCTTCTGGCCGCGACCAACGCGCGGATGGACAACCAGATCGGGTTGCAGGGCGCGAAGGATCTGGCTTCCGCTTTCTGAGCCGTCGCGCCGTGTCACAAATCAAGGTCCGCGCGCAAGCCTTCTTGTTCCCGACATTATATCTGCAATAATCGAACGGCCAGAATGCAGGGGAGGAAATCCATGGCTGGAAAATTTGTGCTGAGCAAAGGCGCGAGCGGTAAATTTCATTTTGTGCTGAAGGCCGGCAACGGCGAAACGATCCTGACCAGCGAACACTATGAAGCCAAGGCTTCGGCGGAGAAAGGCATCGCATCCGTCAAGGAGAACGCGCCGAAGGACGAGCGCTATGAACGAAAAGCGGCGAAGAACGGAAATCCGATGTTCAATCTCAAGGCCTCCAATGGCCAGGTGATCGGAACGAGCGAGACCTACTCGTCGGAAGCCGCGCGAGAGGCCGGCATTGCATCCGTGAAGGCGAATGCACCGGGCGCGGCCACGGAAGATAAAACCTGACGTTCGAAGACGTCTGTCACCTTCGAGTTGCCGCAAGCCAAACATGGCGCGCGCGGCTCGGAGGATGGCGGGAGGTTCAAACGCCGTCCAGAATGATGATGGTCGGCTTTCTCGGCAGCGTGACGCGCGAAACCGAGAACGATCGCTCAAGCCGCACGTCCATTTCAAACTGCCCGTTCATCCGCGACATGAAATCGCTCAGGGGCGTGGCGAAGCGGTGCATCGGGAGCACAATGGACGAACGCAATCGCCGCGTGATCTCCGACATGCCGTCCAGCGACAGCGTATAGGTGCCGTCGATCGGTACCATCACGATATCGAGGCGGCCGATGGCGGCATAATGGGTTTCGTCCAGCGGGTGGTGCAGATGGCCGAGATGACCGATGCAAAGTCCCGCGACCTCAAAAATAAAGATCGAATTGCCGTCCTTGCGCAGCGCTTCGGTGTCGAAGCTGAATGCGCGAATGTCGGTCGTGACATTGCGGATCAGCACATCGCCGACGGTCAGCGCATGATGCGCCGGCTTTCCATCGTCGCCCCAGCCGTGCAGCACATGTGCGATGTGCGGATCGGGATTGAGCATGTGATGGGTCGAATGGGCGCGGTTCATCGTCACCACATCGGGCGACTTGCCCGCCGTATAAGCGCCGCTGAAGTCGGTGGCGATGGTGACGTTGCCCGGCGTCTCGATGATGTAAGTCGAATGGCCGGCATAGGTGATCGTCACCGCACTGTCAGTTGCCGCCACACGCGAGAGGTTTGCATACATCACGCGCGGCAATGACCGCGCCATCGCAAGACATTCGCTCGGCGGCGGCCTAACCTGCGCCGATGCGGAGGCCGCCGGCAGAAGCAGCGCAATGCATGCGGCGATCCACTTCATGCGATACTCCGATGGAGTGACGCATGAAGCAGATCACACCTGCTCCGAACAGGAAAGCTCAGATCGTTGTGAAATCGCCATGGCGGCCAAGGCCACCCGAGAAACGGGCGGCGCCGTCCGCGCCTTCCCTGAAATGCGCGTCGACACCATTGATCCATTCGCAGCGCATGGCGTCGCGCACCGGCAGGCCATAGGTCTCGATGACCGAGCGGCGGTCGGCACGAACGGCGGCTTGCGGAAACCGCGCGATCTCGCGCGCCATCGCCTCGGCCGCGGCCCGCGCGCCGCCCGGTGCGACAATCTTCTCGCACATACCGATCCGCATCGCTTCGTCCGCAGGAACCTTACGCCCGGTGAGAATGATCTCCATCGCACGGCCCTGCCCGCCCAGCCGCGCCAGACGGACGCTGCCGCCATCGAGCAGCGGAATGCCCCAGCGGCGGCAATACACGCCGAAATAGGCTGTCTCCGCCATCACACGGATGTCGCACCAGAGCGCAAGCTCCATGCCGCCCGCAACCGCCGGGCCTTCAACGGCGCCGATCACCGGCTTCGACAATTCGAGACGCGTGGGGCCGAGCGGACCGCGCGGCGCATCGTTCGCGCCGGTCGGAAACGCCAGCCCTTCGACCATGTCGCGCTGGAAGGCTGCCCGGTCCGATAGCGTGCTGGCGTATTTGAGATCCCATCCGGCACAAAACGCGCCGCCCTCGCCCCACAGCACCGCAACACTGGCCGAATCGTCGCGGTCGAACTCCTTGAACGCCCTCACCAGCGCGTCGGCGCTATCCGGGTCCATCGCATTTCGCGCGACATCGAACCGGCTGTGAATGATGGTCCAGACATTGCCCTGCTTTTCGATCCTGACGGCCATCCGACGTACTCCCTTTTACTTTTGATGTGTTGATTTCGCCCTGCCCACGCGCAGCACCTTGTTTGGCGAGGTAACCGGCTTCGATACACCGAGTTGGGCCAGCAGCATGCCGAGCAGCATGCGCGGGTCAGTTTCGAGAAACTTCAATCGTCCCGCCATCTGCAGGACAAGCGCGCCGATCATCTGGCTGAACAGCAGCGCGACCATGGGCCTGACGACGGAGACGTCGCGATCCTGCACTTCGCTGAGCGGCTGCGCGATCCGCTCCAGCACCTGTCGCAGCGCGCGATTGAGCGCATCGTCCAGTGCCTTGCCGACGCCCTGACGCTTGACGCCGCGAAAGGCATAAAGACCGAGATTCACCTCGAAGCGGTTTTCAAGATAATAGCCGAGAAAGGCTTCGCAGCCGGCGGCCACCCGTGCTTCGGCTCCGTCTGCGGACTGCACAGCCTCTGCAACGCGTGCATCGAGCGCTGACAGTGAGTGCTGCAGCAGGTCCGCATAGATCGCTTCCTTGCTCTCGAACAACGGATAGATCGCGCCGGTCGAGCATCCCGCACGCAGCGCGATACCGCGCATGGTCGCGCCTTCGAGGCCCTGCTCGGCGAACTCCTCACGCGCTGCGCGAAGCAGAAGCTCCCGCTTTGCCACCTTGACGCTTCGCGACCAGTCCTGGGTCATGTCGGACGCTCGTTCCAGAATAATAACAATGTTATTTTTAAAGAACGCATGCTGTCAATGGCGGGCTATCAGAGCATGAGGAAATTCCGTTCAGCCGCGCCAGAGCAGTATCGGTCCGTGACTGATGGACAGTCGCGGACAGGCCAACATGAAACGGCTCATGCCCATCCGCCGCAGCTTCGCGCATGCGGGCAGGTGCTGATGTTCGCTTTATTGGTGGGACAATCGGGAAAATGGTGCCCAGGGGCGGAATCGAACCACCGACACTGCGATTTTCAGTCGCATGCTCTACCAACTGAGCTACCTGGGCGCCGCCCCGGACATGGCCGGGGAGAGCGCCGGTTTATAGAGAGCCAGAACCGCCCTGTCCAGCCGTCGCCGCGTTTTCCAGACCCACTTATCCGGATCGACGGCTGCGTGGCAAAATCCACCGGATTCAAGGACTTCCCGATCGCCCGGGCCCCTATTGCGGCTCGTCCATGTCGTCTTCGTCGTCGGTCTCGCGCGCCGGAATGGCATAGGAGCCGGACAGCCAGCGATTGAGGTCGACGTCGCGGCAGCGCTCCGAGCAGAACGGCCGGGACGAGGCAACGGACGGCTTGCCGCAGATCGGGCACGGCTTTGCGCCCGCCGGCCGCGACTCGTCCCTAGCTGGCATTCAGCCAGCCGAAGCGGATCGGGAAACCCTCGCCGCCCATCAACGCCGTGGTTTCATACAGCGGCAGCCCGACCACGTTGGTGTAGGAGCCGACCATCTTCACCACGAAGGTGCCCGCGATGCCCTGCACCGCATAGCCGCCCGCCTTTCCGCGCCACTCACCAGAGCCGATATAGGCCTGGATATCGTCCTCGGTCAGGCGCTTGAAGCGCACCCGCGTTTCCACCAGTCGCTGGCGGAAGCTTTCCTTCGGAGTGACCAGACAGATCGCGGTGTAAACGCGATGATTGCGGCCCGAGAGCAGCCGCAGGCACTGGGACGCTTCGTCCACCAGTTCGGCTTTCGGCAGGATCCGGCGGCCGACAGCCACCACCGTATCGGCGGCGAGAATATAGGAACCGCGCAGTTCGTCATCGAGCTGGACTGATTTCAACGCCGCATCGGCCTTGGCGCGCGCCAGACGGTTGGCGCAAGCGCGCGGCAATTCACCGCGCTTGGGCGTCTCGTCCACGTCCGCGGGGCGCAGCGCATCGGGCTCGATGCCAGCCTGATTGAGCAGACTGAGGCGCCGCGGCGAACCGGAGGCGAGAACGAATTTGGGACGTCCGAGCATGCGGATTTATCGGTTTCGATGAAGGGACAACGGGCGCGGAAACTATCCGAAGGCGGGTGCCGCGACAACAGCGCCGCGCGGCGAACGGATGCGATTTTCGGGTGATTTCGGTCTATTCATTTCCGATCCCCACCAGCGCGAACCGCTCCTTGATGCGCTGGCGCAGCGTGTCGCGCACATGCCGGTAGGCATCGAGCTGCAACTCGCGGCGGCCCTCGACGCCGACCGGATCGGGCGTCGGCCAGTATTCCACCTCGGTGGCCGATGTCGCGGTCAGTTGCATTGCCTTGTGATGCGCCTCGGGCGACAGCGTGACGATCAGATCGAAGTTGAGGCCCTCCCAGTCCTCCAAATCCGCGACGGTCCACGGCTTGTGATTGGAGATATCGAGGCCGATCTCCTTCATCACCGCCACGGCGAACGGATCAAGCTGGGCCTTGCTGACGCCGGCCGACTGCACATAGAGGCCGCGCGGAACGAGATGACGCAGCAGCGCCGCCGCCGTCGGAGAGCGGACACTGTTCTGCCCGCACATGAACAGAACCGCCTGCGGGGAGCGCGGCGCCATCCGTCAGATCCGTTTCGCGAGAGAGAAGATCATGCGCCGCCGTTCTCGCCCTTCCAGTGCAACACGGAAATCAGCGTGAACAGGCGGCGCGCGGTTTCGAAATCGACCCGCACCTTGCCTTCCAGCCGCTCCATCAGCGTGCGCGAACCTTCGTCGTGAATGCCGCGGCGGCCCATATCGATAGCTTCGATCTTGTCGGGCGTGGCGGTGCGGATCGCCTGATAGTAGCTGTCGCAGATCATGAAGTAGTCCTTCACGATGCGGCGGAACGGCGTCAGCGACAAAAGATGCACCACGCAGGGCGTGCCGTCCTGCCGCTTGATGTCGAACATCAGGCGATTGCCGGTGATGCCGATATGCAGGGTATACGGACCGCTGAAGTTGCCCTCCGGCACGAACAGGTTCTGCTCGATCAGATCGTAGATCGCGATCGCGCGCTCATGCTCGATGTCAGGCCCCGACCGCCCGATAGATTCCTCATCGAGCGTCACCGCGACCACGCGGTTGTTGGCATCGTCGCTTTGCGCGGGCTTGGTCATGACAGGTTGAGCCGCAATCCCACTGAACGCGAATGAGCTTCAAGTCCCTCGGCCTTGCCCAGCGTCATCGCCGCCGGTCCCAGTGCGCGCAACTGATCCGGCCCGCACTTCAGAATGGACGTCCGCTTCATGAAGTCGAGTACACCGAGGCCCGACGAGAACCGCGCCGAGCGCGCCGTGGGCAGCACGTGGTTCGATCCGCCGACATAGTCGCCGATGGCTTCCGGCGTGTGCGCGCCGAGGAAGATCGCGCCCGCATTGCGGACACGCGCGCTGAGGCTTTCCGGATCGGCCGTAATGATCTCCAGATGCTCGGCGGCAATGGCATTGGCAAGCGGCACCGCATCGTCGAGCGACTTCACCAGAATGATCGCGCCGAATTCGTTCCACGATGCCCCCGCGATCTCCGCGCGTGGCAGCGTCGTCAGTTGTGCCTCGACCGCGCGTTCGACCTCGTTCGCCAGTCCCTCGTCGTCGGTAATGAGGATCGACTGCGCGTTGGCGTCGTGCTCGGCCTGCGCCAGAAGATCGGCGGCGATCCAGTTCGCATTGGCGCTCTTGTCCGCGATCACCAAAACTTCCGACGGACCGGCGATCATGTCGATGCCGACCTTGCCGAACACCAGACGCTTCGCTGCGGCGACATAAGCGTTGCCGGGGCCGACGATCTTCGCCACCGGGGCGATGGTCGCGGTGCCATGAGCCAGCGCCGCCACGGCCTGCGCGCCGCCGACGCGATAGATTTCACTCACACCGCCGAGTTGCGCGGCGGCCAGCACCAAGGGATTGAGCTTGCCGTCCGGCGACGGCACCACCATCACCACACGCTCCACGCCCGCGACCTTGGCGGGCACGGCGTTCATCAGCACCGATGACGGATAAGCGGCCGTACCGCCGGGCACATAAAGACCGACCGCCTCGATCGCGCTCCAGCGCCAGCCGAGTTCGACGCCCGCGGCGTCGGTGAAACGTTCGTCCTTCGGCAACTGACGCTTGTGAAACACCTCGATGCGGTCGCGCGCAAACTTCAACGCATCGAGCGTTGCCGCGTCGCAAGCCTTCACCGCCGCATCAATTTCCGACGCCGTGATCCGCAGTCCGCCTGCCTGCACGTCCAGCCGGTCGAACTTCTTCGTCGCCGCGATCAGCGCCGCATCGCCATGCTTCGCCACGTCATCGACAATGGTGCGCGCCGCTGCGTCGACGTCGGCGGAGACTTCGCGCTTCATGGCGAGGAACGCATTGAAGCGTTCGGTGAAATCGGCGGTTTGGCTATTGAGGCGGATCGGCATTCCAGGGTCCGGGCAGGCTGACGCTTCGTCGTTTCAAGGCGTGATCATTGGCGCAATGCCACATCACGTCCACCCCATAACATTCCTGACGCCGGACCGCGAGCCGAACCGCACGGGTTGATCGCTAAATGTCTGTCCCCGCTGACAGATTGTGCGCCATCTCAGGCGCAGCGGCCGAATTGTCCGGCCCAAGATCGGCCAATTCGCATTCAAGGCACTCGACATCCAGCCGCAGCACGCCGCCGCTGGCGAACAGCAGCACCACCTGCCCAGCGGGGCTTTTCCTGGCGGGATAGAATTCAAGACCGATCAGGCTCAGCGCGAGGTCGTGCGCGGCGGTGTCGATCCCGCGCGACTGGCAGGACAGCACCCGATCGAACCGCAGAGCGGAAATCAGCCGCCGCGGAGTGCATTCTCCGGCGAGAAGCTGCTCGCAATCGGGACGGCGCATGCCGATGACCAGACGATTCTCGGCCGGCCGCCAGAGGATGTCGGCCGCGACAACGGCGGCATCCTGCACATGCGCCGAGATCACCGCGAGATCGTCTTCATCCAGCGCCGCAAGCTTGCGCTGCGTGACTTTCCGCTGAGATGCCTTGCTGCCAGACGTTTCGTTTTGAGACATGGCCCCGCTCTGTGAGAGTGGACTACCCGCTGATCCGCTCGATGGTGGCACCGCAAGCCGAAAGCTTCTCTTCCAGTCGTTCGAAACCGCGATCGAGATGATAGATGCGATTGACCATGGTTTCGCCTTCGGCGGCGAGCGCCGCAATCACCAACGATACCGATGCACGCAGATCGGTCGCCATGACCGGCGCGCCCTTGAGCTTCGAGGTGCCCTCGACAATCGCGGTTTCGCCATCGAGAGAAATACGCGCGCCAAAGCGCGCCAGTTCCTGAACGTGCATGAAACGATTTTCGAAGATCGTTTCGGTGATACGCGAGGAGCCGTCCGCCCGTGTCATTAGCGCCATGAGCTGCGCCTGCAGATCGGTCGGGAAGCCGGGGAACGGCGAGGTGGAAACCGTCACCGGCTTGATGCCCGCGCCGTTGCGCGCGACCCGGATTCCTTCATTGTTCGGCGTGATGGTCGCGCCCGCTTCGGTCAGCACGTCGAGCGCCGACTGCAGAAGCTCGGGCCGTGCGCCCGAAAGTTGCACGTCGCCGCCGGTCATCGCCACCGCCATGGCATAGGTGCCGGTCTCGATCCGGTCCGGCAGCACGGTGTGGCGCGCGCCATGCAGTTTGCTCACGCCCTCGATCACGATGCGTGGCGTGCCCGCGCCGGTGACCTTCGCACCCATCTTGTTGAGGCAGTCGGCGACGTCGACGATTTCCGGCTCGCAGGCCGCATTGGTGATGACCGTGGTGCCCTTGGCGAGGGTCGCCGCCATCAGCGCGACATGGGTGCCGCTGACGGTGACTTTCGGAAAATCGATCGGCGCGCCCTTGAGCCCGCCGGGCGCTTTCGCAATCACATAACCGGCGTCGATCTGGATTTCCGCACCGAGCTTTTCCAGCGCCATGATGAGCAGATCCACCGGGCGCGTGCCGATGGCGCAGCCGCCGGGCAGCGAGACTTTCGCTTCGCCCATCCGCGCCACCAGCGGCGCAATCACCCAGAAGCTGGCGCGCATGGTGGAAACCAGTTCATACGGCGCGGTGGTATCGATGATGTTGGCCGCCGAGATATGCAGGGTCTGGCCCTGATATTCGTGATCGCCGGGGCGCTTGCCCGCCGACATGATGTCGATGCCATGATTGCCGAGAATGCGCTGGACCTGCGCCACGTCCGCCAGACGGGGGACATTGTCGAGAATCAGCGTCTCTTCGGTCAGCAGGCTGGCGATCATCAGCGGCAGCGCGGCGTTCTTCGCACCCGAAATCGGGATCGTGCCATTGAGCTTGTTCCCGCCGACGATGCGAATGCGATCCATACCAACCTTTTCCTTTTCCGGATGTCGCGGCTTGTAGCGCGTTTCGGACGAAGTGAAAACCGCGCGCCGGACGCCAAATCACGGGCCCGTGAGCTTCATTCCCGAGAAAATCGCTCGAATTGTGTCGGAGAACCGGGCGGATCTCCGGCCTTTCCTCGTGACGGCCGGGCGATCAGGCAGGCCTGAAGCGCCGGATGCCAAGGATGATCGTGAAGACGAAAAACAGAAGCACGATTCCCTGTGTGATCGCGAACGGGGGTTCCGAGCCGGTCGGCGCGTAGGCGTTCAACAGCGCAACCTTCTGAAACGATTGAACGATCAGAACGAACACGTTGAACCAGAGCGCGAGCATCGCCGTGACCACATAAACGCTGCGCCAGATGCCGGTGAGCCCTTTTCCGTAGAGCGCATAGACCGCAATCGCCAGCAGCACGAGCGAGATGATCGCCACGATGTGCGAGGGCAGGATTTGCGTGAATGGAAACAGAAAGCCCGTGGCGCTGGTGACGACGGTCAGGATCAGAAACCAAGCGGTCCATCCGGGCAGCCTGTTGGATGCCAGAAGACCGCCCGCGACGATCAGGCCAAGACCGATCGCGATCATGCTGATGACAAGGTGAAGAACCGTAAAACCGGCCAGAGAGAGACCTAAAATCATGAGGCGCCCCCGCTTTGAAATAACGCAAGCGTATCGCGGGACGGCTTCGATGGCTACGCCGTTTGCGGCGGACGTTATCTTTCGCCGCGCTGGTCTGGGCTCGCGCCGCGCTCGCTGTCATGGAGTCTGGCGTCATCCTCCGGGGTGACGATTGCCTGTCCGGCGCGCCCGCGCGCTTGCATCTTGCGCCGCTTGAGATTGTCGCGCAGCGCCGATTTCAGCCGGTCATTGCGGTCAGACCGCGTCTTGTTCTCGGTATCCATCATCACAAGCCCCGTCGAAATGAGAGCCGGGATCGCCGGTCAGTCTCCAGACTATCGGATGCGGCCAGCCATGTGACAGGAAAGAATGAAGCGCGATCAGGTATTTCAGGGACCTTGCGCCTCGGCCTGCGGACAGTTGAGCAGATTCGCCCGCACCGGGAGTTCCGGACATTCGGTTTCCCGTAAAGAGGCCGCCTCGGCGCTTGCACCGGCGGACGCCTTATGGCAAGGATCGCCCGCCTTTACGGACTTCTGGCCCGATTCACGCACACCTTGCGTTTTCGCGTCCCGGTTCTGGTATCCTTGGCGTCTTGGTATCCTTGGCGTTTCGCTGCCGTAGCTCAGTGGTAGAGCACTCCATTGGTAATGGAGAGGTCGACAGTTCAATCCTGTCTGGCAGCACCAGCCATCTTCTCCAAAATCAGCTCGAAAACGCTACATCGTACTGATTATATTGCCGGTTTCTTGCTCGAACAAGATTCGTCAAATTTTGGCAAGGCCGGCCAAAGTTCCCGAAAATTTTAACGAAGCATCCTGATACTGCGCCCCGACGCAGAACGCAGAACAATGAGTATTGGGGTTGGGGACGATGAAACTAAAGTTCGGCCGCATCGGAAAACTGTTTCGCTTCAAATTGCCGAGCATCGGCGTCAGGGGAAGTCTCTTCCTGGCATTCGCCGTCATCGCCCTGATGGCGATCGCGATCAGCGGCGGCGCCAGCCTTCTGCTCTCGCAGCTCGGCGGCATGATGAACGACCTGAGCAGCCGGAATATCCCCCGCCTGACCGCGAGCCTTCAACTCTCGGGATTGAGCCAGAGCCTTGCCGCGCGCGGGCCCGCGATGCTGGCCTCGGATGACGAAAGCACCCTTCAGTCCCGCACCAATGGTCTGAAACAGGTTCAGGCGGCGGCACTGGCAAAACTGCAGGAAATCAAGAATCTGAATGCCGACCCCAGCGTGGTGTCCTCGCTGGAGGAAAACGTCAAAATGCTCGACGACACCATCAACAGCCTGCGATCAGCCGCGAAGGAGCGGCTGGATCTCGCCGAACAGCACAGCAAGCAGTTCGAGGAGGCCCGCCTCGCCCATAGCGCTCTGGTCAACAGCATCGGCAGCGCCGCGGAAGACGCAAAGGCCGCCGTCAACTCGGCGCTGGTCAATCCGAACGCCGAGCCGAAGGAAGCCATGAATGCGATGCGTGGCGTCGACATGCTCGCCAGCCTTCTGGCCGACGTGAACTTCGCAGCGAGCACCATCAACGCCGCGGGCAGCGCGGTGAACACCGACAAGCTGAGCGACATGGAGCACATCTTTTCGGTGACCTATGACAGCATCGATTCATCGATCAAGGCGCTCGGCCCCGCGGGCGATGCGCTGAAGGACGGCGTCAAAAGGCTGATGTCGCTCGGCGACATGAAGAAGGGCGTATTCCGGCTGCGTCAGAAGGAACTCGACGCCATCGACTACGGCAAGCTCATTCTGGACGAGACCACCAAGCTCAATCGCGGCCTCGACATGAGCATCCAGCGGCTGGTTGACGACGTGCAGGTCGAAACCCAGGCCGCCTCCGCCAGCGCCCACAGCAAGATCACCCTCGCGACCACGGTGATGCTGGTCCTCGGCGCGCTGTCGCTGGTCGGTTCGGCGCTGTTCGTCTGGCTCTATGTCGGCCGCAATATCCTGCGCCGCATCGGCAACCTGCAGGACGTGATGCGCCGTCTGTCCGAAGGCGATCTCGCCGCGGAGGTCCGTCACAGCCGCCAGCAGGACGAAATCTCCGTCATGGCGTCATCGCTGGAAGTGTTCCGCGAAAGCATGATCCGGTCGCAGACATTGAGCAGCGAGCAGGATCAGGACCGCATCGCCAAGGCCGAGCGTGCCGCGCGCATCGAAGCCCAGATCGTCTCCTTCGAGGACAAGGTCCGCGTCGCCCTCGACAGCCTGATGACCTCCGCCAGCACCATGCAGTCCACGGCGGAAAGCATGTCCATGACCGCGCAGCATTCGAGCGAACTGGTCAACACCGTCGCATCCGCCGCCGAGGAAACGTCGGTCAACGTGCAGACCGTCTCCGCCGGCACCGAAGAACTGTCATCATCGATCGCGGAAATCAGCCGTCAGGTGTCGAATTCGGCCCAGATCGCTGCGAACGCCGTCAGTGAAGCCGGCAAGACCGACACGACGATGCAGGGGCTCGCTGACAATGCGAACCGCATCAGCAGCGTGGTCGATCTGATCCAGGAAATCGCCTCACAGACCAACCTGCTCGCGCTCAATGCCACTATCGAGGCCGCGCGCGCCGGTGAAGCGGGCCGCGGCTTCGCCGTCGTCGCTTCCGAGGTGAAGAATCTTGCGGAGCAGACCGCGAAGGCGACCGACGAGATCCGCGCCCAGATCGCAAGCATGCAGAACGTGACCACGTCGGCGGTCAGCGCGATCCGCAACATCGGCTCGACCATCGGTGAGATCAACGAGGTTACATCGGCCATCGCCAGCGCCGTGGAGCAGCAGGGCGCGGCGACGCGCGAGATCGCCCAGAACATCCAGCATGCCGCGAGCGGCACCTCGGAAGTTTCGACCAACATCGTCGGCGTCAGCCAGGCATCGGCGCAGGCGGGAACCGCGGCCAGCGAGGTACTGAACGCATCGAGCGAACTGCGCCGCGAGGCGGACAGCCTGCGCGCCGAGGTGGACGCATTCCTGCTCAACATCCGGGCGGCATGATCCATCCGTGATTCAAGGCCTATCCAGCCGGGCGGTCCCCGGCCGGATAGGCCTGAACCGGTGCACGGCGACCAACCGTAAATTGCTGGCTTACCTTGCGAATACAGGTTGCACAGCCGTCAGATTGACTCTTTTTGGCCTCCATGCTCCCTGCTGGATTTCGACAGCCGGGACGGGACGTCTCGCACGCAAGGGGTTAGCGCATGAGCATGGTGCCGGGTTCGGATATGGGCGGTAGGTCGCTGGAGCCACGCGGCGACTGGACGCGCACGGAAGCGCAGGCGCTCTACGATCTGCCTTTCGCGGACTTGATCTTTCAGGCGCAGAGCATCCATCGCCGCAATTTCGATCCCAACCATGTCGAGACCGCGAGCCTCCTGAGCATCAAGACCGGCGGCTGCCCGGAAGACTGCGGCTACTGCTCGCAGAGCGCCAAGTACGACACCGGCGTCAAAGCCACCAAGCTGATGGATCATGACGATGTCGTGGCGACCGCCAAGCGCGCCCGCGATGCCGGCGCGGACCGCTTTTGCATGGCCGCGGCCTGGCGCAATCCAAAGGACAAGGACCTCGACAAGGTCTGCGAGATGGTCAGCGCCGTGAAGGGCCTCGGCATGGAGACCTGCGTCACGCTCGGTATGCTGACGGATGCGCAGGCGAAGCGGCTGCACGACGCGGGCCTCGACTTCTACAACCACAACGTCGACACCTCGCCGGAATTCTACGGCAACATCATCACCACACGCACGATGCAGGATCGCATCGATACGCTGGCGCATGCGCGCGAAGCCGGCCTCAAGGTCTGCTGCGGCGGCATTATCGGCATGGGCGAACAGGTCGATGACCGGCTCGGCATGCTGACGTTGCTGGCCAACCTGCCCGAACATCCGGAGAGCGTTCCGATCAACATGTGGAACGAAGTCAAGAACGTGCCGGTCAACGCCACCGCCGAAGCGCCCGATCCGATCGCGCTGGCGCGCATGGTCGCGGTGGCGCGCATCATGATGCCGCGCAGCGTGGTCCGCCTCTCGGCCGGACGCTCGTACATGACCGACGAGTTGCAGGCGCTATGCTTCGTCGCTGGCGCCAATTCGATCTTCATCGGCGATGTGCTGCTGACCACGAAGAATCCGCAGACCGAACGCGACGCCAATCTGCTCGACCGTCTCGGCATCAAGTCGAAGCTCGACAGCGCCAGGCGGGACGCCCATGTCCATGCCGACGCGAAGCCCGCAGCAAAAACCATCCCGGTGAGCGGCGCGGCCGCATCCTGACGGCGTTTCAACCAGCGAAACGGGTTGCTTGCATGGCAACCATGCCGTGCGATCCCGCAAAACGTGAATTTCAGCTAGCGCGGCGGATTTTGCCGCGTTAAGCCGGAGCTGAAAAACGCGATTGCGAGACGATGCACACCAAAGCCGCAGCCATTCCCGCAGCCCCCGACGGGTTGCGCTATCCGATTGAAACGCCCCCGAAGCCGGATGAAGCGATCGAAGTCGCGCCCGGCCTGCTCTGGATTCGGCTGACGCTGCCGTTCCGGCTCAACCATGTGAACGTCTATCTGCTCAAGGACGGCGACGGCTGGGCGATCGTCGACACCGGCATCGGCAACGACGCCACCATCACCGCCTGGACGACGCTGTTCGAAGGCCCGCTCAAGGGATTCAAGATTACACGGCTGATCGTCACCCACGCGCATCCGGATCATGTCGGCCTTGCCGGATGGATCGTCGAGCGCTTCGGCTGTCCGCTTCACATGTCGCAGGTGGAATATCTGCAGGCGGCTTACCACGAGCATCGCGGCTCACCGGAGCGAAAGCTGGCGCAGCGCCTGTTCTTCCGCCGTCACGGCATGGACGAAGAGATCACCGAGGCGCTGCTCGGCCGCGGCATGGATTATCTGGCGCGGGTGTCGACGCTTCCTGCTTCGTTCCATCGCCTCTCGAACGGCGAGGACATCGTCATCGGATCACGCACGTTCCGCATCATCACGGGCGGCGGCCACGCGCTCAATCAGGTGATGTTGTATTGCGCCGAGGACAACATCTTCCTGTCCGCGGATCAGGTGCTCAGCAAGATTTCCCCGAATGTCAGCGTGTGGGCTGTGGAGCCGGAGGCCAATGCGCTGGGCGAATATCTCACCTCGCTGGCCGAACTCTCACGGATTTTGCCTGACGATGTGCTGGTGCTGCCCGGACACGGCGTTCCGTTCTACGGCGTCAAGACGCGCATCGGGCAACTCGCCGATCATCACGAAGATCGCTGCAAGCTGATTGCCGAGGCCTGCCGGACGTCGCCGAAAACCTCCGCCGAACTCGTGCCGGTGGTGTTTCACAAGCATGTGCTCGACGCGCACCAGACCGGCTTCGCGGCCGGCGAGCTGATCGCCCATGTCAATCACATGATCGCCGACGGACGTCTGAAGACCGATCTGGGCGCCGATGGCGTGCTGCGTTTTACCGCAGCCTAGCTTTTCGACCGGCCGGATTGACGTAAGTCAATTCGGCGCGGGCCGCATACGAGCATCCTGAAAACGGCCTCGACATTAAAGCTGGAAAAGCTCTAAAAAGGCCCCGCGCACGACAGAAGACCCTTCGGAACCCGTTGGGGCCGGCTGCCGTAATCCGGTCCCCTTTCAGGGTTTTCATGATGGATTACAACAAGTTCTTCGACGCCGCACTCGGACGCCTTCACGACGAGCGGCGCTATCGCGTATTCGCCGATCTGGAGCGGATCGCAGGCCGCTATCCGCACGCCGTATGGCACACGCCCAAGGGCCAGCGGAACATCGTGATGTGGTGCTCGAACGATTATCTCGGCATGGGCCAGCATCCGAAGGTCGTGGGCGCGATGGTCGAAACCGCGACGCGCGCAGGCACCGGCGCGGGCGGCACGCGCAACATCGCCGGCAACAACCATTCGCTGATCCAGCTCGAGCAGGAGCTGGCCGATCTGCACGGCAAGGAAGCCGCGCTGGTCTTCACCTCCGGCTACGTCTCGAACCAGACCGGCATCTCGACGCTCGCGAAGCTGATTCCTGACTGCCTGATCCTGTCGGACGCGCTGAACCACAACTCGATGATCGAGGGCATCCGTCAGTCCGGCGTGCAGTACATCGTATTCCGTCACAATGACGTTGCGCATCTGGAAGAACTGCTGCGCGCCAATCCGGGCCGCCCGACGCTGATCGTCTGCGAAAGCCTCTACTCGATGGATGGCGACGTCGCGCCGCTGGCTAAGATCTGCGATCTCGCCGAGCGCTATGGCGCGATGACTTATGTGGACGAAGTTCATGCGGTCGGCATGTACGGCCCGCGCGGCGCGGGCATTGCCGAGCGCGACGGCGTGATGCACCGGATCGATATTCTCGAAGGCACGCTGGCCAAGGCGTTCGGCTGCCTCGGCGGCTACATTGCCGGCAGCGCGAAGGTGATCGACGCGGTGCGCTCCTATGCGCCGGGCTTTATTTTCACAACAGCGCTGCCGCCCGCGATCTGCTCCGCCGCAACGGCCGCCATCAAGCATTTGAAGTCATCGTCGTGGGAGCGCGATCGTCATCAGGACCGCGCGGCGCGCGTGAAGGCGATCCTCACTACCGCCGGCCTGCCGGTGATGTCGAGCGATACGCATATCGTGCCGCTGTTCGTGGGCGATCCTGAACGCTGCAAGATGGCGTCGGATTTGCTGCTGGAAGAGCACGGCATCTACATCCAGCCGATCAACTACCCGACGGTGCCGAAGGGCACAGAGCGGCTGCGCATCACGCCGTCGCCGTATCATGACGACGGATTGATCGATCAGCTTGCCGATGCGCTGCTCCAGGTCTGGGAGCGGCTCGGCCTGAAACTTCACGCCAAGCCGCTGGCTGCGGAATAACCGCCGCCCGCGCCTCAACCGGTGCGGGCGATTTCACGCGGCGCATACGACATCACGATCCGCATAAGATCGGCGGCGTTCCGCGCGCAAAGCTTGTCCATGATATGGGCGCGATGAACCTCGATGGTACGCGGGCTGATTCCAAGCCGCCGCCCAGCCTCCTTGTTCGATGCGCCGCCCGCAATCAGCACTAGGACGTCACGCTCGCGTTTGGTGAGAAGATCGCGGCCCGGAAAATCCGCCAGACCGTCGAGATATCCCGACATCGAACGGCGATAGGCGGTGACCGCCTCGCGGACACGTTCGATCAGCACGCTCGCTGAAAACGGCTTCTCGAAAAAATCCAGCGCACCGAGCTTCATCGCTTCCACCGCCAATGGCACATCGGACTGACCGGAGATGACAAAGACCGGCGGCTCGAACCGCTGGCCCGCCAGTCGCCTGAGCACGTCGAGGCCCGAGCGCCCTGGCAGATTCAAATCGAGGATGACGCCGACCGGAGCGACGCCGGCCACAGCTTCGAGAAACGAATCGCCATCGCCAAAGGTCTTGCTCGAAAATCCTTCGAGCTTGAGCAGCATCGACAGCGCATCACGCACAGACGCATCGTCATCGACGATCGCCAACGTCCCCTCCTGCAACGCCAACGGTATCATTTGACCCTCCCCCGAGGAAAATCCACCCAGACGCGCGCTCCACGTACTACAACTTTTACGTGTATAACCTGATTCGCTCCCTTCGCCAAAGCCGCCTTCACCCGCCGGGCCCCAAAACGCGGATGTGCCCTTCCCTGCGTCGGGCTAAGGTTATGCAGCGCGGCTTCGACGAGGCCGCTATTCGAGGGACCAACAGATGCTGCATGACTGGAGCGTGATCGCAGCCGCGTTCGGCTACATCGGGCTTCTGTTCGTCATCGCCAGCTATGGCGAGCGGCTGACACAGATTCAGCGCGGCCGCCTCGGCATGTTCATCTATCCGCTGTCGCTTGCGATCTACTGTACGTCCTGGACGTTCTTCGGCTCGGTCGGCCTCGCGACACGCACCAGCATCGAATTCCTCGCGATCTATGTCGGCCCGATCCTGATGATCGCGTTCTGCACGCCGCTGCTGATGCGCGTCATCCAGTTGGCGAAATCGCAGAACATCACCTCGATCGCCGACTTCATCGCCGCCCGCTACGGCAAGAGCCAGGCCGTCGCGGCCACCGCCGCCGCCATCGCCATCATCGGCTCGGTGCCGTACATCGCGCTGCAATTGAAAGCCGTCGCATCGTCGCTGGAGACGATCCTCAATCAGGATCAGGACGTTTCCAGCATTCCCTATATCGGCGACATCGCCTTCATCGTCACCATCACCCTCGCCGCCTTCGCGGTGCTGTTCGGCACGCGCCAGACCGACGCCACCGAGCACCAGCACGGCCTGATGCTGGCAGTAGCGTCGGAATCGCTGGTCAAGCTGGTGGCCTTCATCGCTGCAGGCGTGTTCGTCACCTTCGTGATGTTCGGCCCGTCGGAGCTGTGGGAACGCGCGATGAAAACGCCGGAGGCCGTGCGCGCCATCGAAGCCGCGCCGTCGATCGGCAATTTTATCGCAATGACGCTGCTGTCGTTTCTCGCGATCATGCTGCTGCCGCGCCAATTCCATGTCAGCGTGGTGGAGAATTCGACCGAGGCGGAAGTGCGCCGCGCCCGCTGGCTGTTCCCGCTCTATCTCGTCATCATCAACCTGTTCGTGATCCCCATCGCGATTGCGGGCCTTGTCACTTTCCCGTTCGGCACGTCCGACAGCGACATGTATGTGCTGGCGCTTCCGAGCGCCGCCGGCCCGGCCGCGCTCCGCATGGTCGTGTTCGTCGGCGGCCTGTCCGCCGCGACCGCGATGGTGATTGTGGAATGCGTGGCACTGGCGATCATGGTGTCGAACGACATCATCGTCCCGCTGGCGCTGAAACGCCGTCCTGCGCCGGAGGGAGAACGAGCCAATTTCGGCGGCTTCCTGCTCAAGGTCCGCCGCGTCGCCATCTTCGCCATCATGGCGATGGCCTATCTCTACTATCACGCGCTTGGAAACGCGCAGCTTGCCGCCATCGGCCTTTTGTCCTTCGCCGCTGTCGCGCAGCTTGCGCCGGCGTTTTTCGGCGGGCTTTTCTGGCGGCGCGCCACCGCGCGCGGCGCGATGGGCGGCATGCTGGTGGGCTTCATCGTCTGGGCCTACACGCTGTTCCTGCCGAGTTTCGCCGATGGTGATCCGCGTGGCACCATCTGGCTCGCGCAGGGCCTGTTCGGCCTCTCGGGTCTGCGCCCGCAAGCGCTGCTCGGCACCGACATGGCGCCGCTGATCCATGGCGTGTTCTGGAGCCTGTCGCTCAACATGCTCACCTACGTCGTGCTTTCGCTGATGCGTCAGCCGACCTCCATCGAGCGCGTGCAGGCCGATCTGTTCGTGCCCAACGAGCTTGCACCGATCGCACCGAATTTCAGGCGCTGGCGCACCACCGTCACGGTTCAGGACCTGCTCGGTACGGTGGCGCAATATCTCGGGCCGGACCGTGCGCTCGAATCGTTCGAGACGTTCGCAGCGTCCCACCGCGTCAATCTCGACCGCAACGGACCGGCGGATTTCCTGCTGCTTCGCCACGCCGAGCATCTGATCGCGTCGTCCATCGGCGCGGCATCCTCGCGCCTCGTGCTCTCGCTCCTGCTGCGCAAGCGCGCCGTCTCCGCCAAGGCGGCGCTGAAGCTGCTCGACGATGCGCACACCGCCCTGCATTTCAATCGCGAGATGCTGCAGACTGCGCTCAATCACGTCCGTCAGGGCATCGCGGTGTTCAACCCCGAGCTTCAGCTCATCACCTCGAACCGGCAGTTCGGCGAAATCCTCGATCTTCCCGCGCAATATGCCCAGATCGGCATTCCGCTGATCGAGATTCTCGAATTCATCGGCACCAGCGGAGCGCCCGACCCGACCGGAGCGCTGCTGCAGCGGCGGCTCGCCGCCTATACGACAGAGGGCGAGCCCTATCTCGAGCGGCTGACAGACCGCAACATGGTGGTCGAGATCCGCGCCAACCGGATGCCGGGCGGCGCGCTGGTCATCACCTTCTCCGATGTCACGCCGAGCTTCGAGGCGGCGGAGGCGCTGGAACGCGCCAACGCGACACTGGAAAAGCGTGTGCGCGAACGCACCGAGGAATTGACGCGGCTCAACAGCGAGTTGGCCCACGCCAAGAGCACGGCCGAGGAAGCCAACATTTCCAAGACGCGCTTCCTCGCCGCCGCCAGCCACGACATTCTGCAGCCGCTGAACGCGGCGCGGCTGTATGTCACGAGCCTTGTGGAACGCCAGGATGGCGGCGAAGACGCCCGCCTTGTCGGCAACATCGACGACTCCCTGGAGGCCATCGAGGAGATTCTGGGCGCGCTGCTGGACATTTCGCGGCTGGACTCCGGCGCGATGACGCCGTCGATCTCCAGTTTCCGCATGAGCGACCTGATGCGCTCGCTGGAAGTGGAATTCACGCCGATCGCGAAGGCGAAGAAACTGGATCTGACCTTTGTGCCCTGCTCGCTTGCCGTGTCATCCGATCGCGTCCTGCTCCGCCGCCTGCTGCAGAACCTGATCTCGAACGCCATCAAGTATACGTCCAAGGGCCGTGTTCTGATCGGCTGCCGCCGCCACGGACAATCCCTCGAAATCGCGATTTACGATACCGGCCTTGGCATTCCGGTGATGAAGCGCACGGAAATTTTCAAGGAATTCCATCGCCTCGATCAGGGTGCAAGGATGGCGCGCGGACTGGGGCTTGGCCTCTCGATCGTCGAGCGCCTCGCGCGCGTGCTCAACCACGGCATCGCGGTGGACTCCAACCGCAGCGGCGGATCGCGGTTTTCCGTCACCATGCCGATCGCCAAGACCGTGACCCACACCGTCGCACCGTCCGGCACCAGCATTTCCAGCAAGGCGCCGATGAGCGGCACCTTGATCGTCTGCATCGAAAACGACCGCGCGATTCTCGACGGCATGAAGACGCTGCTGACAGGCTGGGACGCCAAGGTGATCGCGGCAACCGATCCCGCGTCGGCTGCGGACGCAATTGCCCAAACCGATGAACGCATCACCGGCCTTCTGGTCGACTATCATCTGGATCGCGGCAACGGCATCGCGGCGATCCGCGACATCCGCCAGCGCTTCGGCGACGGCATTCCGGCGATCCTGATCACCGCGGACCGCTCGCCGCATGTGCGCGATGCCGCGCGGCAGGACGGTATCGTCGTTCTCAACAAGCCGGTGAAGCCCGCCGCGTTGCGCGCGCTGCTCGCGCAATGGCGGGCACAGCAGATGGTCGCAGCGGAATAGCTCAGGCGCGCAGCGAGAAACCGGTCGCCGCTTCGAGTTCGGCAATGGCCTGCGGGCCGTCGAGCACCTTGATCGTGGTCATGCCCATCTCGCGCGCCGGTTTGAGATTGACGCCGAGGTCATCGAGATAGACGCAGTTCTTCGGATCGACACGCAGCGCATCGGCCATCATCCGGTAAATGCGCGGATCGGGTTTGCGCAAACCGATCTTGGCGGACTCGATCACATGATCAAACAGCGCCATCACCTCCGCGACATAAATGGCGCGGCCACCGAGGCTGCCGATGCTGTTGGCGGGCAGATTGTTGGTGATGCAGCCGGCCTTGCAGTGCTGTTTCACGCGGCGCAACGCCTCGACCATTTCGGGACGCGGATCGCCAGCCAGAAGCGGCACGACATCGCGGCCCCGCACTTCAGCGCCCAGCGCCAAGGATTCGGCGGCGAAGAGGTTGTCGAACGCCTCAAGATCGATCTCGGCGCGTTCAAACTTCGCCCACGCATTCTCGAAATGATTGGCCGCGTTGGTGCGGCGGATGATGTCCACCGGCAGGCCGCGCGCCGTCTCGAACCGCGCGAAGGCTTCGAAAGGCGAGGTGGTGAATACACCGCCGAAATCAAAAATGACCGCTTCAATCATGGCTCACCGCGACATTGACCCGGCCACGGCTAACACACAGGCCTGACCGCAGCCAGCGCAAGCGCACCCGCAAGGATGCTTAAAGGATGTTTGAAATGACGTTTGATACAGCGGCTATTGCGCGGACGGCTCGCCCTGCCGCCATTGCCCGCCGGAAATTTTCGCAGCGGCGATCACCGCCTGGGTCCGGCTTTCGACCCCGAGCTTCTGCAGGATGGCGGAGACATGCGCCTTGATGGTCGCTTCCGATACGCCGAGCTCGTAGGCGATCTGCTTGTTGAGCAGCCCTTCGGACAGCATCATCAGCACCCGCACCTGCTGCGGCGTCAGCGTCACCAGCCGGTCGCGCAGCCGCGCCATGTCGGGGTCCGCTCCGGCGGCGAGATCGACGTCGTCAGGAATCCAGACATCGCCGTTCATGACCTTGCCGATCGCCTCGCGCAGCGTCTCCACGCCGAAGCGCTTGGGGATGAAGCCCGACGCGCCGAAATCCATGGAGCGGCGGATTGTCACGGCATCATCGCTGGCGGAGACGACCACGACCGGAATCGCCGGAAACTGCGCGCGCAGATAGATCAGACCTGAAAAGCCGCTGCTGCCGGGCATCGACAGATCGAGCAGGATCAGGTCCACGTCGGATTCGCGATCGAGCAACGCGGTCAGATCCTCGAACGACCCGGCCTCGTCGATACGCGCGGACACAACGACGCTCGCGACCGCTTGTCGCAGAGCGTCTCGAAAGAGCGGATGATCGTCGGCGACGACAAGGCGCATGCTGGAGGCGATGGTCATTATCCTGCTGGCAATGGATGGTGCGGCCAAATGGCGCTTTGAACCGAGTGTTTACCGAGGCGGCACGTCTTGCAACCCCACGACGCAAATGACGTTAATTGGCGACCTTTGTGCACTGCAAGGTGCTCATCACAACCGAGCACGCTGGCCAAAAGTCTTATATGGCGTTGTTTCACGCCGATGTTACCGTATTTGCGAACTTCTCGCGTTCTGGAACCGGCGAAAGAACGGCACGCGATGAGGCGGATTTTCAGCAACACTTTATGGGGAGCATTGAAATGGCCACCGTGACTACGACCTCGCCGCGCGCGGCAGGCATGACGAAGGACGAACGTTTCGTCATCCTGGCTTCGTCGCTCGGCACTGTTTTCGAATGGTACGACTTCTATCTTTACGGATCGCTCGCCGCGATCATCGGCGCGCAGTTCTTCAGCGCCTATCCGCCGGCCACCCGCGACATCTTCGCGCTGCTGGCGTTCGCTGCGGGCTTCCTTGTCCGTCCGTTCGGCGCGCTTGTTTTCGGCCGCATCGGCGACCTCGTCGGCCGCAAGTACACCTTCCTTGTCACAATCCTCATCATGGGCCTGTCGACCTTCATCGTCGGCCTGCTCCCGAACGCGGCTACCATCGGCATCGCGGCTCCGATCATCCTGATCGCGCTCCGGCTGCTGCAGGGCCTCGCCCTCGGCGGCGAATATGGCGGCGCCGCCACCTACGTCGCGGAACATGCTCCTCCCGGCAAGCGCGGCTATTACACCTCGTTCATTCAGACCACCGCGACACTCGGCCTCTTCCTGTCGCTGCTGGTGATTCTCTTCACCCGCACGATCCTGGGCGAGCCTGAATTCGCCGCGTGGGGCTGGCGCATTCCGTTCCTCGTCTCGGTGCTGCTGCTCGGCGTATCGGTCTGGATCCGTCTGCGCCTCAACGAGTCGCCGATCTTCCAGCGCATGAAGGAAGAGGGCAAGGGCTCGAAGGCACCGCTGACCGAAGCGTTCGGCAACTGGAGCAACGCCAAGCTCGTGCTGATCGCGCTGCTCGGCGGTGTGATGGGCCAGGGCGTGGTCTGGTACACCGGCCAGTTCTATGCGCTGTTCTTCCTGCAATCGATCCTCAAGGTCGACGGCTACACCAGCAACCTGCTGATCGCATGGTCGCTGCTGCTCGGCACCGGCTTCTTCATCGTGTTCGGCGCACTGTCGGACAAGATCGGCCGTAAGCCGATCATCCTCGCCGGCTGTCTGATTGCGGCACTGACCTTCTTCCCGATCTTCCGCATGATCACCACCAACGCCAACCCGGCGCTGGAAAAGGCCATCGAAACCACGAAGGTTGAAGTCGTTGCCGATCCGAAGGGCTGCGGCGACCTGTTCAACCCGGTCGGCACCCGCGTCTTCACCGCGCCTTGCGACACGGCTCGAGCCTTCCTCGCCCAGTCGTCGGTGAAGTACACGACGGCGCCGGGCGCAGCCGGCTCGGGCGTCAAGGTCGTCGTGAACGGCAAGGAAGTGCCTTACACCGACGCCAAGACCTCGAACTCGCTCGTCGCGGCGGCTGTCGCGGCTGGTGGTTATCCGAAGGCAGGCGACGCGGGCATCGTGAAGATGTCAAACCCGTTCGATATCTTCCGTCCGCAGGTGGCGGCCGTTATCGGACTGCTGTTCATCCTCGTGCTCTTCGTCACGATGGTGTACGGCCCGATCGCGGCGATGCTGGTCGAACTGTTCCCGACCAAGATTCGCTACACCTCGATGTCGCTGCCCTATCACATCGGCAACGGCTGGTTCGGCGGCCTCCTGCCGGCGACCTCCTTCGCCATCGTGGCGTCCACCGGCGATATCTATGCGGGCCTGTGGTATCCGATCATCTTCGCATTGATCACCGTGGTGATCGGCTTCTTCTTCCTGCCGGAAACCAAGGACGTCGATATCACCAAGTAACAGCGCAAGGTCGGGCGGATTTCCACCCGACCTTCGCCCCAAGCAAAACGGCCGCGGACCGCTCCGCGGCCGTCTTTTTTGATCAACGGTTTCAGATCTTGTCGGACAGCTTCTTTTGCAGGCGGTTCGCCATCTCAATCAACTGGTCCCAGACACGGTCGATCAGCGCGAGCAGCTTTTCATGCTCAGGCGGCAATTGCAGCTCGATCTTGCCGCGCGGCTGGCCCTGCTTGTCCGGTGCGGCTTCGGCGCTTTTCTTTGAATCTTCCTTCGCGAGCGGCGCGTCGGTCTTGCCGCTCACCGTGTCGCGTTGCGCCAGTTCGTCCTTCAGCCGCCTGTTGTCGGCTTGAAGCCGCCCGATCTCGGCATCGAGCGCGGCACGCTCGTCGGGCACGATGCGGCATACCCAACCATTTTTGTTGGTGCAGGTGGAGACAACGCCCGTGCGGGTGTCGAGCCGCACAAAACCGTCGCTGACGGGCGAGAGCGTGAACCGGCCGTTCTCGGTGTCTGGCGTCGTCTGCGCAGATGCAAGCACGGGCCAGCTCATCGCCAAAGCAGCGAGTCCCGCCATCAACCTCCGGCCGCGCATTGGCATACGCGGCGCGCGTCCTCTCATATCCGCTGATCTCATGGCTCCCTCCAGGGCCTGCCCCATCGCCTGATGTGGGCATCACCTTTCCGGAAAGCCAGTGCGGAACAGCTACACGTCGGAGCCGTAAGCTTTCCGTCCGGACTTCAACGCGTCGGCAAGCAGTTCGATCCGGTCCTGCCCCCAGAAGACTTCGCCATCGAGTACCCAACTCGGCGCACCGAACACGCCGGCCGCGATCGCCTCGTTGCGATTCTGATCGTAGACCGCGCCGATCTCATCAGTGCCGGAGCGCGCAACAAGCTTCGCACCCGGCAGCCCGGCCGCATCGGCAATCCGCGCGATCGTTTCCGGATCGGCCAGATCGCTTTCGCCTTCCCAGAGCGCGGCAAACGCCCGGCGCATGAAGGGTTCGGCTTTCAATCCCTCGGCCAGCGCCGCAATCACGACTCCATCGGCGAGCCGGGGATTTCCGGGAAAGAAACGCGGGCGAAGATTGAATGTCAGGCCCTGCTTGACGCTCTCCGATCCCGACACCATCGCCGGTCAACGCTCGGGTGCGGGCTGCCGCCGGGCCGGCGTCGCGCCGCCGGTTTCGGAGAACGCTTCGCCGGGTTGACCCGGCTTGTAATGGATTTTCAGACCGTGCGACGCCGCCACATCCTCGAACAGCGCATGACCGATGTAAGTCCAGGGAGACTGGGTCGAAAAGTAGTAGTCGATCTGACGCGCCATCGGTCCTCCGGCAGCCTGAAAAACGGGAATCTCGGAACTATTGCACCCGCCCCAAATCGCGCCAAGAACCAAGCTCCTGTGGGGCGCATTTATCGCACTGCGGCGAGTGCGCACGGCGGACCTTTTCAAGGCCGATTTTCTCAAGCCATTTCAATTCGATAGATGGTAATCAGGCAATCTTGACTTGACCGTGGGCCGTCAGTATGGTCCGCGCGGTTTCCGTGGGTGGCGGGGCGTTTTCTCTGAAATCGCGCGAAAAAACGTGAGTGTCGACTGCAATGGCGAACGGCACACATGATGATCGCAGCGAAAAGGGACAGAACAAGCCGTCTGCCGACGAAACTGCGCTCTCCGCAAGGCTCGACCGTCTGAATCATCGGCTTTCCGAAGTAAGGAAAGACCGCACGAACCAGACCGATCAGTCAGGAGGCGGGGCGGCCTCTTCCAACGCATCCGCGATGGCACGAGGTTTTCGCCTCTCCTCCGAATTGATCGCAGCCGTCCTTGTCGGATCGGTCATCGGCTGGGGTGTCGACCGTCTGCTGTCGACGTCTCCTTGGGGTCTGATCGTGTTTTTTCTGCTCGGCTTCACTGCCGGCGTGATCAACGTGATGCGGGCAGCCGGCGTCGCCAACCGCGATGCATCCGACCGTTCCTGACAGGCTTGATGCTCGATCTTCGCGACAGGTCCTGAGATCGCCCTGGAATGTCCCGCCGGTTCGCCGGTGGATTCTCAAGTCTCCGGCATGCCGGCAACGATTCAGGCTGGCCTCGCCAGCAAACGATGAAAGACGACGTGGATGGCCGATCCGATCCATCAATTTGAGATCCACAAGATCTTCACCCTGGGCCACATCGGCAATCAGGAAATCGCTTTCACCAATTCCTCGGCCTACATGTTCGGCGCCGTCGCCATCGTGTCGCTGCTGATGATCGGCGGCAGCGCAGGCCGCCGCCTCGTTCCGACCCGCTTCCAGTCGGTCGCCGAACTGTCCTACGAATTCGTGAGAAATACGCTCAGGGAGAGCGTCGGCGACGAGGGCATGAAGTTCTTCCCGCTGGTGTTCTCGCTGTTCATGTTCATCCTGACCGCGAACCTGATCGGCATCATTCCCTACACCTTCACCGTCACCAGCCATCTCATCGTCACGCTGGCGCTGGCGCTTCTGGTGTTCCTCACGGTCCTGCTCTACGGCCTCTACAAGAACGGCCTGAAGTTCTTCAAACTCTTCGTCCCCAGCGGCATTCCGCTCTACATCATGCCGCTGATCATGGTGATCGAAGTCATTTCCTTCCTCTCGCGCCCTGTCTCCCATTCGGTGCGTCTGTTCGCCAACATGCTGGCGGGCCACATCACTTTGAAAGTGTTCGCGGGCTTCGTCGCCTCGCTCGGCGCGCTTGGCGCGGTGGGCGTTGCAGGTGCGCTGTTGCCGCTGGCGATGACCACCGCCCTGACTGGCCTCGAACTGCTCGTGGCCTTCCTGCAGGCTTACGTCTTCACCATCCTTACGTGCATCTATCTCAACGATGCGCTTCACCCGGGGCACTAACCCAGTTCTCTATCCGAACACTATCCCCACATCCCAAGAAGGAGTTCTACTATGGATCCAGTTGCAGCTAAGTACCTCGGCGCAGGCCTCGCGACCATCGGCATGGGCGGCGCCGGCGTCGGCGTGGGTCTGATCTTCTCCAACTTCCTCAACGGCGCGCTTCGCAATCCGTCGGCCGCTCAGGGCCAGTTCGCGAACCTGATTTTCGGCTTCGCGGTGACCGAAGCGCTCGGCATCTTCTCGCTGCTCGTCGCGCTGCTGCTGCTGTTCGCCGTCTGATCCAGGCCGGATGATGCGTGGCCGCGGTCTCGATTGAGCCGCGGCTAACGCCAACAGGAGATGCTCATGGCGACGGGTCATGGCACTGCAAAGGGCACGACCGCCCACACCGAAGCGGACGCACACGGCAAGGGGGGCTTCCCGCCCTTCCAGTCGGAGACGTTTGCCTCGCAGTTGGTGTCGTTCGCGATCGCTTTTGCGCTGCTTTACTTCATCGTGTCGAAGTTCGCTCTTCCGCGCGTCGGCGGCGTGATCGCCAACCGCGAAGGCGTCATCGAGAACGATCTCGCCGAGGCGCAGAAGCTGAAGGATGAGTCGGATGCGGCTCTGAAGGCTTATGAAACCGAGCTCGCCGACGCGCGCGCCCGGGCTCAGGCCATTGGTTCCGAAGCCCGCGACAAGCTGAACGCACAGGCCGAGAGCGACCGCAAGGCGCTGGAAGCCAGCCTCGCAACCAAGCTTGCCGATGCTGAAAAGACCATCACGGCAACCCGCACGACGGCGATGGGCAATGTCCGCTCGATCGCTTCCGACGCGGCCACCGCCATCGTTCAGCGGCTCACCGGCGTCGCGCCCGACAGCAAGACTGTCGACAGCGCGGTCGATGCGTCCTTGAAGGGATAACGACGATGTTTGAAGCAGAATTCTGGGTCGCCGTCGCCTTCGTCATCCTGATGGGCCTGTTCGGCTACTTCGGCGTGCACCGCACGCTTCTGAAGGCGCTCGATCACCGCAAGGATCGCATTCAGAAGGAACTCGACGACGCTCGCCGCCTCAAGGGCGAGGCTGCGAAGCTGGTCGAGGAATATCGTGCCCGCCGCGCCAGCGCCGAGCGCGAAGCCCAGGACATTGTCGCCAGCGCCAAGGCCGATGCGGAACGCATCGCCGCCGAAGCCAAGGCGAAGATGGAAGATTTTGTCGCCCGCCGCACCAAGACGGCGGAAAACAAGATCGCCCAGGCCGAAAGCCAGGCTATCGCCGATGTTCGTGCTGCGGCTGCCGAAGCTGCCGTCAATGCCGCCTCGTCGATCATGGCGCAGTCGGTGAAAGGTTCGGTCGCCGACGATCTGATCGCCAAGGGCATTCAGGACGTTCGCAGCAAGCTGAACTAAAGCTCACACGCTCGAAAAAAGCCGGCCGCGAGACTCTCGCGGCCGGCTTTTTGTTGAGCAGGACTCAATATGCGGGGAATAGCACGCAGCAGCATCGGTCTGTCATGGCCGGGCTTGTCCCGGCCATCCCGACAAACGAAGCGCGATGCTCAATGGATCGGGATCACCGGGACAAGCCCGGTGATGACAATTCATTGACGTTCGCTCGCCCAATCACAGGACCTCGCAAGTCATGTCAGCTCCATGACTATGCACCTGCGACGAATTATCTTTTCTTCCTGCGCGCGGCAGGCTCAGGCTTCAGCGCCGCCGGATCGAAGCCGATATAAAAGACGTACTTGTCGTTCGCCGCCGCCGTCGGCACCGGATAGGTGATGTCTTCGGCGACAAGGCTGAACTCGGTGTTCTCGCTGTCCATGGTGACTGTGGTCCGGACCGCCTTGGTGGTGATGACTTTCTCCGGCGCACCGTCCTGCACCACCGCGACACGCATCGGCACATCCACCGTCGCAGGGGCACCCGCGGGGCCCGCGATGATGCGGCCCATGATGCCGATCCGCGCCGTGATCTGCCCGCCCTGCAGATTGCAGTCGCGCGCGGTGCGGGTGATCGTGCCCTGATAACGCAGGTCGCTGCCCGACGCAGGCTTGCCCGGCGATCCGACGGACAGCGTCGCGGCGCCGGACCTGATCGTCACGCTGGGACAGGTCAGGTCATCGCTGTTCTCGGTGGCCTGGCTCGACGGACCCGACGAGGTGGTCGCCTCCTCCGATTTCGAACCGAACAACTGGCTGAACCGGCTGCCGAACGAGGAGCCCGATGACGCGCCTCCGGACGAGCCGAACATGCTGCCGCCGCCACATCCGGACAGCATGGCACCTGTCGCCACAGCCAGCACGGCTATCGTTCCGCGCGTCAAACGCGTCTTACCCACCATCATGTTTTCCGTCGTTCCCCAATTCCGTGATGGCCTTATAGCAGGGCAAAGACGGCGAACCAAAGGCGCTGCGGTACCGGGCAAGGCTTCTGGTTAACCGCGAAAATCCTCATCGAGCAGGCCATACAGATAGTGATCCTGCCAGATTCCGTTGATGCACAGATAGCGCCGCGCCAGCCCCTCACGGGCGAAGCCGCATTTCTCCAGCACCCTGATCGAGGAATGGTTGGTGGGAATGCAGGCGGCCTCCACGCGATGCAGGTTGAGCTCGCCGAACAGGGTCGGCAGCAACACCCGCAGCGCCGCAGTCATATAGCCCCTGCCCGCATGGGGCTGGCCGATCCAGTAGCCGACGGTGCCCGCCTGCACGATGCCGCGCCGGACATTCGCCACCGTCACGCCGCCGACCAACGTCCCATCCGCCTCCCTGAACACCAGAAACGGATAGGTTCTGTCTTCGATGATGTCTTCGGCATAACGGCGCAGCCGCCGGCGGAAACCGGATCGCGTGAGATCGTCGGAAGGCCAGATCGGCTCCCACGGCGTCAGGAATGCGCGGCTGTTTTCGCGCAGCGCGCTCCACTGTCCATAGTCCGCCATTTGCGGCGCGCGCAGCAGCATTCCATGCCCGCGCGGTGCAAGTGCCGGAACTGCCGTCGAAGGCAAACGAAACAGGGCCAATGCCGGACCCTTTCAGTCGCGGGATGCACGCCGCATCCCATGGGGCATCAATGATAACCCCAAGTGCGCGCTATTGTCGCGGGATTATCGTGCCGGACAGGCTCTAGTGAAGCAGGGCCTTGGCCTTCGGCCGCGCCAGCCCTTCGGCGACGCTCACCGCCGTGTCGAGGCCCCGGCCACTGCCCAGCGCGACCACGGCCGGGCGGCTGCGGCTGAGCAGCCCGCGCGCGGCATTGCGGGTCGATTCGACGCTGACGGCCTCGATCCGCGCCACCAATTCTTCCGATGTCAGCGGACGCCCATAGGCAAGGATGTGCCGCGCCATCTGTTCGGCGCGGGTGCTGCAGCTTTCCAGCCCCATCAGCAGCCCGGCCTTCATCTGCGCCTTGGCGCGCGCGACTTCGGCGTCGGTCAGCGTTTCGACCGCGTCATTCAGTTCATCGACAATCACATCCACCATTTCCGGCGCATCGGCGGGATCCGTGCCGGTATAGAGCCCGAAGAATCCGGTGTCCGAATAGGCCGCATGGAAGGTGTAGATCGAATAGCAGAGGCCGCGCTTTTCGCGCACTTCCTGAAATAGCCGCGACGACATCCCGCCGCCGAGAATGTTGGTGAATGCCTGCAGGCTGAACAACGACAGATCCGACTGCGGCACGCCTTCCAAGGCAAGCGTGAGATGCGCCTGTTCGAGATCGCGATGAATGACGCGGGTGCCGCCCTTGCCGAACGACGCGGGCGACGGTTTCGGCGCGGGGGCGCTTTCAAAACTGGCGAAACGCCGCGCCGCTTCCTCGACAACCTGCTGGTGATCGACCGCACCCGCAGCAGAGACGACCATTTCCGGCCCGTGATAGTGCTTCGACAGATAGCCGCGCAGGCTGCCGGGGGTGAACGCCGCAAGCGTCTGCGGCGTTCCGAGCAGCGAGCGTCCCATCGACTGGTCCGGGTAGCACATCTCGCTGAGATGCTCGAACACCACATCGTCGGGCGTATCCTGCGCCGCGCCGATTTCCTGCTCGATCACGCTCTTCTCGCGCTCAAGCTCCTCGGCATCGAACGACGGATTGGCGAGAATGTCGGACAATACATCAAGCGCCAGCGGCACGTCCGCCTTCAGCACCCGCGCGTAGTATGCCGTGGTCTCGGTCGAGGTGGCGGCATTGAGATCGCCGCCAACCGCTTCGATCTCCTCGGCAATCTCGCGCGCAGAACGCGTGGCCGTGCCCTTGAACGCCATGTGCTCAAGCAGATGCGACATGCCGTGCTCATCCGGCTTCTCATCGCGTCCGCCGACACCGGTCCATACCCCGAGCGCCGCGGTTTCGAGATGCGCCATCGTGTCGGTGATGACGGTCAGACCGGACGGCAGTTTGGTGATCTCGACGCTCATCCGGCAGCTCCTTGCTTTGCAGCACGGCTCACCGAGAGAATGAACCGCTCCACCTCGGTCTGATCATTCTTCATGACCTTGATGTGTTCGGATTTTGTCATCAGGCCATCGAGCCATGCGGGAAGCGCCGGGCGAATGCCACACGCCGCTTCCACGGCATCGGGAAACTTCGCCGCATGCGCGGTCGACAGCACGATGTTCGGCACGGTGGAGACCGGCTTGTCCTGATCGGCCACCGCAAGCGCCACCGCGGTGTGCGGATCGACCAGTTCGCCCGCCTCGCGCCAGGCCGCGCGGATCGCCGCATCGGTTTCGGTCTCGTCGGCGCGGCCCGCATCGAATTCGTCGCGGATGGTCTTCAGCACCGCGTCGCTCAGCACGAAGCGGCCCGACTGCGACAGCGAGCCCATCAGCGCGCGCACCGTCGCACTGTCGCGGCCGGTGGCCTCGAACAGCAGACGCTCGAAGTTGGATGAGATCTGAATGTCCATGGACGGCGACGTCGTCGCATGGACCTGCTTCACCTCGTAGATGCCGGTCTTCAGCGTGCGCGCCAGAATGTCGTTAATGTTGGCGGCGATGCGCAGGCGGCGCACCGGAAGCCCCATTTTTTTCGCGACATAGCCCGCGAAAATATCGCCGAAGTTGCCGGTCGGAACGGTGAAGTCCACCTCGCGCGCGGGTGCGCCAAGCGCAACGGCCGAGGTGAAGTAGTAGACCACCTGCGCGACGATGCGCGCCCAGTTGATCGAGTTCACGCCGGACAGCGCGACGGAATCGCGGAAGGCGTGATGGTTGAACAAACCCTTCACGATCGACTGGCAGTCGTCGAACGTGCCTTCGACCGCAAGCGCATGGACGTTCGCCGCGCCGGTGGTGGTCATCATCCGCCGCTGCACGTCGGAGATACGCCCGTTGGGAAACAGCACGATCAGGTCGACATTGTCGCGGCCCGCGAAGGCATCGACCGCCGCGCCGCCGGTATCGCCTGATGTTGCCACGACAATGGTCGTGTGCTGTCCGCGCTTCGCCAGCACATGATCCATCAGCCGCGACAGCAACTGCATCGCGACGTCCTTGAACGCGAGCGTCGGACCGTGAAACAGTTCGAGCACGAAGCAGTCCGGCGCGATCTGGCTGAGCGGCACCACCGCCGGATGGCGGAAGGTGGCGTAAGCCTCGAGCGCCATGCGGCCGAGATCGGCTTCGGAAATCTCGTCTCCGACAAACGGGCGGATCACCTCGACAGCGACTTCCCAATAAGGACGGCCGAAGAAGCCGGCAATGGTGTCACGGTCAAGCTGCGGCCAGACCTCTGGCACGTAGAGACCGCCGTCGCGGGCAAGCCCGGTCAGCATCACATCGCAAAAGCCAAGCCGGGGAGCCTCGCCCCGTGTCGAAATATAGCTCGTCAAACGGTCCTCCAAAGGCTCCAGCCTTTTGCAAGCCTTTGATATTCATGGATTATCAACTTCGCTCACAGCGAAATCGAGCCGCACCATATCGGCTGTTTTCCGCCTTCACAAGGAAACCGGGCATCCGGCAAAGCCTATGCAAGTCCCCGCCGCCGGCCCCTGACCCAGAACGCAAATGTCGCCGCGACCACCAGCGCAAGCCCGAACCATGTGATGGCGTATTGAAGGTGGTCGTCTTTCAGACGGACCTGCAGCGGCCCGGGCTTCGGCACGCCCGACGGCGGCACCGGCGCTTCCAGATCGACGTAGAACGGCGCCACCTGTTCCATCGGCCCCCAGCCGAGCGCCTGCACCATCGCAGGAACGTCGCGCGTGAACCACAGCCGCTTGCGCGTATCGGCCTGCGGCGTAAACCAGCCCGGATGTTCGGGAAAGCGCAGATAACCGGTCATGGTAACAGGCGCACCGGTGACCAGCCGCGCCGCGGCACGATCCTGCTGCGCGCGATCCTGCATGGTGTTCTGCACGAAGCCCGCGTTGATCACGACCCCGCGGCCGTCGGCGAGCCGCGCCGGAAGAAATGCCCACGTGCCCGGCCCCGACACATCGTCGCGCACCGCAGAGCCCGAGCTGTAAACCATCACATCGGGCTTGGCGTCGAACGTCGCGCTGAAGGTCACGCGCAGGAATTCGTCATGCGCAGGCCTAAGCGACGCCCATTGCGCGGCCGCAGGCAACGCGACCGGAGCGGCGGCAAGACGCTCGGTGAGCGCCGCGATCAGGGCGTGTTTCTCGTCCTTGCGGCGAAGCTGCCAGAGGCCGAGACTTGTCAGCACCGACACCATGATCAGCGCGATCACCGCAAGGCCGACGATGCCGCGCTGGCGAGTGGGCTTTGCTGCTTGCGTCATGTTTTTTTACGCATGATCTGATCGGAAAACCGGTCTCCACTTTTCCGGATCATGCGTCCGGCTTTCGCGCGATCAACTGACCTTCGGAGGCCTTGTGGAAATACTGCAGATCGATCAGTAACGCCTTCATGGACCGCAGCGGCAGCAGGGTCGTCACCAGAATCAGCGGGCCCCATAACGCGGCATGCACCCACAGCGGCGGCTGGTACTTGACCTCCACCACCAGCGCCGCGCCGACTACGATGAATCCCGCGATCATGATGATGAAAATCGCGGGACCGTCGCCGGCGTCGATGAACGCATAATCGAGCCCGCAGGCCTCGCAGTTCGGGCGCAGCGTCAGGAATCCCGAATAGAGCTTTCCTTCGCCGCAACGCGGGCATTTGCAGGCAAGGCCGCGCATCACGGTTTGCGCCAGTGTCGCGGGAGCGTGCTCTGTCATAGGTCCTTCTTTCCAAGAAAAAGGGCGGCACGGTGGCCGCCCTTCCAAACCGTCAGTCAGCACGCGCCCGCATCAGTGAGCGGCGTGCGCCATGGTCTCTGCACCATGTCCCCAGACGTAGATGCAGATGAAGAGGAACAGCCAGACCACGTCGACGAAATGCCAGTACCAGGCGGCGAACTCGAAGCCGAGGTGCTGCTTCGGCGTGAAGTGACCGGCATAAACGCGGAACAGGCAGACCAGCAGGAAGATGGTGCCGACCAGCACGTGGAAACCGTGGAAGCCGGTCGCCATGAAGAAGACCGAACCATAGACGTGGCCGGCGAAGCTGAAGGCGGCATGGCTGTATTCGAACGCCTGCACGCAGGTGAACAGCGCACCGAGCAGAACGGTCAGGATCAGACCCCACTTCAGGCCCTTGCGGTCGCCTTCCAGCAGCGCGTGATGTGCCCAGGTCACCGTGGTGCCCGAGGTCAGCAGGATCAGCGTGTTGAGCAGCGGCAGGTGCCATGGATCGAAGGTCTGGATGCCCTTCGGCGGCCACACGCCACCGAACAGTGCTTCGCGCGCCGCATGGACCGGATCGGCCGGGAACAGCGCCGCGTTGAAGTAAGCCCAGAACCACGCCACGAAGAACATCACTTCGGAGGCGATGAACAGGATCATGCCGTAGCGGTGATGAAGCTGCACCACGCGGGTGTGATCACCCTTGTACTGAGCTTCGCGGATGACGTCGCCCCACCAGCTTGCCATCGTGTAGAGCACGCCGACGGTGCCGACGCCGAACACGATCGGCGCGCCGGCGAACATGTGGTGCATCCACGCGACCGCGCCCAGCGCCATGATGAAGGCCGAGATCGAGCCGACGACCGGCCATGGGCTCGGATCGACCAGATGATAATCGTGATGTTTGGCTTGGCCCGCTGCCATTTCGTCTCTCCGTGATGCCGCTCTTCCGGCGCGTGTCGTCGTTATAACCGAAAACTCAAATCAAAGGTTGCCCTTGCGCTTGTCCGGCTCCGTGGCCGCAACCGGCTTCGGCGCAGGATCTTTCGCAGGGTAGAAGGTGTAGGACAGGGTGATGGTGTTGAGGTCGTCGTATTCGTGATCGGCGGCCAGCGCCGGATCGACATAGAACACCACCGCCATCTCGCGCTTCTCGCCCGGCCCGAACGACTGTTCGGTGAAGCAGAAGCAGTTGATCTTCTGGAAGAACGCGCCCGCCGTCAGCGGCGCGACATTGTAGGCGGCAAGGCCCGAGGTCGGACGCGCGGACTGATTGGTCACGGTGTAATAGGCCGTCACCACCTCGCCGATCTTGACCGAAATCTCGGTCTGCTCAGGCTCGAACTTCCACGGCAGGCCGCCGCTCACATTGGAATCGAAACGCACGGCGATGCGGCGCTCCAGCGTGCCCGCGGGCGACGAGGTCGCGACTTGCGTCGTGCCGTTGAAACCGGTGGCGCGGCAGAACCAGTTATAAAACGGCACCGCCGCATAGGACGCACCGACCATCAGCGCGACCACGAACCCGCAGATCGACGCGATGAAAACATCGCGGCTCTTACGGGGCTTCTTGCCGGCGGGCTGTTGCGTCATCTCGCGCATCTCCATCAAATCGGCCGCTGAAGGACCGCGGGGCCCTTCACCAGCGTGACGGCGAAAAACAGCAGCACCAACACACCCAGCGCAACGGCGATGGCGATGGACCGCTCGCGCTGGCGCTTCTTCTGCTCCGGCGTGAGAACGATACCTTCCTGCGGCTTCTTGCTGTCCATGATGATACTCGCTCTCATGACCAGATCGTCCGCATGACCGCCGAGACCACGACTTCACACAGCAGTACGGCGAACAGCGCGAACAGATACAGGATCGAGAACTTGAACAGGGCGCGGGTGGCGCGCAGCGCGGCGCTGCCGGTGCGCTCGCGATAGACGCGGATGGCGAGCCACAGCATGCCCGCGCCGAGCACCAGCGAAGTCACACCGCAAACTGCGCTGAAATAGCCGAGCGGCCACGGCGCGAAGGCGACCGCCACCAGCACGATCGTATAAAGCAGGATCTGCAGCCGCGTCGCATCGGGACCGGCGACATTCGGCAGCATCGGAATATTCGCGCGCGCGTAATCGTCCGAACGGAACAGCGCCAGCGCCCAGAAGTGCGGCGGCGTCCACAGGAAGATGATCAGGAACAGCAGGATCGGCTCGGGCGACAGCGAACCCGTGGCTGCGGCCCACGCCACCACCGGCGGCAGTGCGCCCGCAGCGCCGCCGATCACGATGTTCTGCGCGGTCCAGCGCTTCAGCCACATCGTGTAGACGACCGCATAAAAGAAGATGGTGA
>Ga0066256_1001262_pt1 | contig 37229 bp, 43 predicted proteins | sample ThiBio_1000_biof_FD_87107 | JGI IMG/M metagenome (GOLD analysis project Ga0066256, IMG submission 87107) | Wastewater bioreactor microbial communities from Cape Town, South Africa - Thiocy_expt_1000_biof (version 2) | ecosystem: Engineered > Bioreactor > Thiocyanate-remediating >... | reverse complement strand
CCGCGGAAGGCATTATGGCCAGCGGCAACGACAGCCGCATTAAAGGCCGGACACATGGCCGCACCGACCACCAAGTGCACACGCTCACCAAACCCCTTGCCAACGGAGAGCCGTCCACACATGGGCGCCACCCGCCCTTCCACGGTGGCGCCCATTCCCTCACCCGCTGATAATTACCTCCCGCCCCTCCATCGCCTTGGCCTGACCGCCGATGGTATAGCGCACACCAACCTCCTCGATGTCGAACCCGGCAAAGATCCGGCGTACCTCGGACCGGTCGTTGAGCGACAGGATAAACCGCCCGCTGATCCCGCGCAGCACATCGGCCATCTGCTCGAATTCCTCGCGCCCGAACATGCCCTTGCCATAGTCGCCTTCGCAGCCATGATAGGGCGGATCGAGATAGAACAGCGTCCCCGCCCGGTCATAGCGCGCGACAAAATCCGCCCAGGGCAAGCGCTCGATCACCACACTCGACAGGCGCTCATGCACTGCCTCGACCATCGGCCCCAGCTTTGACACATCGAATCGCGCAGGGCTGGCGGGCGAGATCCCGAAACGCCTGCCCGCCACTTTCCCGCCAAAGGCACAGCGCTGGAGATACAAAAACCGCGCCGACCGCTCCAGATCGGTCAGGCTTTCGGGCGGCAAGGCGGCCAGCTTCTCAAACCCCGCGCGACTCGTCACCTGCCAGCGCAGCATGTCCATAAACGGCTGATAATGCCGCTGCACCACGCGAAAGAAGGTGGAAACGTCTTCGCTCCAATCATTGATGACCTCGGCATTGGGGCGCCGGTCGCGCCGGAAAAACACCCCGCCCATGCCGACAAACACCTCGGCATAGGTGGTATGCGGCACGGCATTGATCCGCTCGACCAGGCGGCGCGACAGATTGCGCTTGCCCCCGATATAGGGCGCCAGCGGGCGCACCGGCGCCACCTTTTCCGCCACCATTGCATCCATGTTGAAAGAAACCGGATTCGACTCTTGCATGCTCAAACTCTCATAGGCCCGCCGCCAGCGTTGGCACGGCGGGATGGACCCAGGACGGGCCCGATTGGGACATGACGAAAGCAACTCGTCGGATTGGGGCGCGCCAACGCCCCATCCCCCGCCGCATTCACCGGCGGGATGGATTTCAGGAGCGCCGCGCGCTGCTTGCACCACCGGCAGGCACAATGGTTCCGTCCTGCCGGATCAACCGCCCATCGGCGCAGGTCCAATCGCGGAAGGAAAGCAGCGCCACCCCGAACCAGTCATTCATGCGCAGCATCCGGCGGATGATCGGCACGATCTCGGTCAGGTAAAATGTGTCGATCGCCTCGCTCACCTTGCCAAAGCCACCGCTGTTCTGCGGGATGATCCCGATCAGCGGCGGCGGCATCCGATGCGCGGCCAGCATATCGTCCCGGCTGATGTTCTTGACCGCCGTGAACTCGTCATGCGCGGTGATGTTGCCGATCGGCAGGATCTGGACGCCGTCCTTCTTCCCGCCGGGCGAGTAGATCAGCATGTTCTTGAAATTGCCCGCGCCCTTGGACTGGCGGATCTTGTCGGTGATCGTGTCGACCATCTCCTGATCGGCCAGCGGATCGTTGATGTAGAGAATGAAACCCGCATGGTTGCCGTTGAGGTAATAGCGGCGGCGGAACAGCGTGGCGTTCTCCGAGAGCAGCGCCGATTGCAGTGCCGACAGCCATTCGGGCAGGCCATAGATCTCCTGCGCCACATCAGGCTGCATCAGATGGAACACGCGGCCGGGCGCAAACTGATGCTCCTGCCCCAGCGCGCCATTGACGAACCAATAGGTGTCCGCCGCCACGCCCGCGCGCGTATGCACCGCCGGGCTATGCTTGGCCGCCGCGATCCGGCCCGACAGGTTGGGTACGTTCTCCAGATAGCCATTGCCCATCTGGACAAAATCCAGGGCGAACCGCTCGAAATCATCGGCACCGAGCCAGCGCGATGCCACCATCTGCGAGACCAGCAAATTGACGCGCAAAGCCACCGCGCTGCGATGATAGGGCGTGGCGTTGAACACCTGCGCCAGCTTGCCCATCGGCAGCGGTGGTTCATACCAGCGCCCATTGTGCCAGACCTCGAAATAGGCCGACAGTTCGCGCCGGTCGAGCACGCTCTCGGCATCGCCAAAGGTGAACACATCGCCGCGTAGGGGCGCAGCTTTTGCGGGCGCACCGGCCTCCTGCTCGATCAGGGCCACTTCGGTGGAAGGCGCATCGGTCATCAATCGGCTCCTCAATCGTCGGCTTATTAATCATCTGACGTCGCCACTCGGCCTCGGCTCGCTCCACTGGCGGCCCCGGCATCGAGCGGTTCATTGGAAAGGGCGTTGAGCAAAGCCCAAGCAAGGTCGGCATGGCCGATCTCGCCATTGCGGCGGGCGACATAGGTGACGCCCCGCCCGCTGCCGGTCAGCGCGGGCCGGATCGCCATCAAGGCCGCCATCAGGTCGGTCCACTGCTCATCGAACTCGATGCGGCCGGAATTGAAGACGTTCTGGGCTTTCACCACCAAGGCCGTCTTGCTGGCCACTGAATATTCGATCCGCCGCGCGCGCGGGAACCAGCCGACCACCAGTTCATAGACCGCCTGCCCCGCGCCGGTGGTATCGATGGCGATATCGGTGACGTTGTACCGGGCCGCGATATCCCTGATGAAATCGGCCTGCCCCTGAAAATCGCGCCCGTTGAGCCGGTATTTGGCCAGCACCCGGAACTTGCCCTTGCCGGGCTGCTCAGGCGGCGCCAGCACCACTAGCGCGGCATCATCGCGCCCCTGCTTATTGGGATCGTACCCCAGCCACACCGGCTTATCGCCAAAGGGCCGCCCACCCGCCACCTCGGCCAGCGCAGGCCGGAAATCGCGCCAGCGATAGAAGGCATCGACCCGCGCGGGCGCAATCCGGCTGAAGGGAAAGCTGCTCTCGCTGTCATCGACGAACTGGCAATTGTAGAGGTTTTCAAATTCCTCTTCGCTGCATTCGCCGCGCAGTTCCTCCTTGTCGATGCGCCCGCCAGCGCCGCCCGCAATGGCGTCGTCGAGCGTGACCATCTGGCACCAAGAACCATCGGGCATGATCGCCCCGGCGCGCAGGTTCTTGTGGCTGATGTCAAAGGGCCGCTGATCGCCCTTCTTGCGCCCCCGGTTCCATTCCTCGCCGCTCCAAAAGGCATAGGCTTCATGGGTTTTGGTCGATGGCGTCGAGAAATAGGTGCGCTTGTAGATGGTGAGCGTTGCCATCGCGGCGGCCACCTTGCGCAAGCGCGCAAAGCCGTGGACCCAGAAGAATTCGTCGAAATAGAAGTCGCCGCTTTCCCCCTGCGCGGTGTTGCTGTTGGTCGAGAGCGGATAGAGCCCCACCCCATCCAGCCGGATCTCGGCCTTGCCCGCCTCCTCATCGGCGGGATGGAGCCCCGAGAAATCCAGCATCAGCGGATTGCCCTTGAGATCGACGCCGGTGACGCGCTTTACCCATCCGGTGATCTCGCGGATGAACTTCTTCGCCTGCCGCTCGCTGGCCGAGAGGAAGATCTGGTTGCGCGGCTGCTCGCCATGGAGAACCGCCTCGCCGATCTTGGCCATGGCCTCGCGCGCGAAATAGGCGGTGGCGCCGATCTGGCGGCTCTTGAGGATCTTGCGGGTGCGCTGTTCGCGCTGCTCCCACCAGCCCTCCTGATAGTCATCGCACCATTCGTGGAAGTCGGTGAGCAGCGCTTCCCAATGCTCAAGGCTAAGGAAATTCTTGCGCTTGTCCGCCCGCTTGGCCTTGGCCTTGTCATCGTTGCGGCGGCCCACTGCCTCGTTGAGGTCGCCTTCCTTGCCGCTCTCATTGTATTTGCGGATGCGCGCGGCGGTCTGCATCTGGCGCATCAGAAAATCGACGCGCTTCATATCGCCTTCGGTGAAAGGCTCCTTGCAAAGGTAGGTCGCCAGCTTGGCCTCAAGGTGATCCTCGACCACCTCGAGCGGGCTGTCGGCATCCCAATCGCCCCGCCGCTTCCAGCTGGCCACCGTGTTGTAATTCTCGCCCAGTTCGCGCGCGATATCGGCCAGATCCCAGCCGCGATGGAACAGCGACTTGGCCTCGCGGCTCTTGGCGCGCGTCACCTGTCGGCTCTGGGTCGGGGCTGCGTCATCATCGGGGGCGGGTTTTGGGGTCATGATCCTGCCATGCCCTGATCGGGGGGGGCCGCGCGCCGGGGTGCCGGTGTAACCCGCCGGGTTACTGTGCCCGCGCGTTGCAGGAAGGCCGGTTGCCGTGGATTTCAGGGGTCAATGCTGATCCGCCCCGCCAAATCCCCGGAGTAACCCGATGAAGACCAAGCCCTTCCTGCTCGCCACCGCCGGTTCGACGGTCGATGGCCGCGAGATTTCTGAAACTGACATCGAACAGATGGCCTCGAGCTATGATCCCAAGACCTATGGCGCGCGGGTCAATATCGAACATATCCGGGGCATCAGCGGGCAATCGCCCTTCTTCGCCTATGGCGATGTGGATTCGGTCACGGTCGGCGAGACCGAGGTCAATTTCAACGGCAAGATCGAGAAGCGCAAGGCGCTGTTCGGCGTGCTGGACGTAACCGACAATGCCAAAGCGCTCAACGAGGCCAGCCAGAAGGTTTACCCCTCGATCGAGATCCTGCCCAATTTCGGCGGCAAGGGCTTCTCCTATCTGGGCGGTGTGGCGCTCACCGACAGCCCGGCGGCCATCGCCACCGAGCGCCTCAAGTTCAGCCGTTTTCAGCCCGGCGCCATGGTGCTGGCCCGCGAGGAGGCCGCCGCGCTCGAATTCGCCGATGACGGCGCCGCCACCGAAAGCGCCAAGGGCCTGCTCGAAAGCATGAAGGGCATGCTGGACAAATTCACCGCCAGCTTTGCCCCCGCACCCAAGCCGGAAGACAAGCCCGAAACCAAGCCCGATGGGCAGCAGCCGGCCAGCCTCGATTTTGCCGCCCTGCGCGGCGTCTTCGAAGAATTCGGCACGACCGTCACCACCTCCATTGAAGGGCTGCGCAGCGAATTCCGCAACGAAGCCGATGCCCAGGCGCTCAAGCTCAAGAAGCTCGAGGACGCGCAGGAAGGCACCCCGGCCCACAGTTTCCAGCGCCGCCCGATCGCCGATGGCAGCAGCCACGCCAGCGCCGACAGCAAATACATCTTCTGACCCTGCCCTCCCAAGCCCCGCACCCCAATGCCAAGGAACGCAGCTTCATGTCTCAAATCCACACCCTTTCTGATCGCGGGCGCGGCGCGCTGGATCAGCTTCTCGCCAACATCGGCAGCGCCAACGGCACCCGCAATGTGGCGCGCAATTTCTCGCTTTCCCCCACCAGCGAGCAGCGGCTCGAGGATCTCCAGCGCGAGAGCGTCGGCTTTCTCCAGCGCGTCAATGTGATGGGCGTGCGCGACCTCCAGGGGCAGGTGATCGGCCTTGGCACCTCGAATATGATCGCAAGCCGCCAGAGCCGCAGCAATCTGCCGCGCAAGCCGCGCTATGTCGGCCAGATGCAGGACCGCAAGTTCCAGCTCTATTCGACGCTGTTCGACACGATGCTGCCCTGGGAAGTGATCGACGCCTGGTCGAAATTCCCCGACTTTGCCGCGCGCTATGGCCGCCATGTTGCGGTCTCGGTGGCGCTCTCGCGGATCTCGGTGGGCTTCAACGGGCTTGAGGCGGCCGAGGATACCGACGCCGAGGACAACCCGCTGGGCGAGGACGTCAACATCGGTTGGCTGCACAAGCTGCGCCTTGAACGCCCCGACCATGTCATGGGCCGCGCCACCGTCACTGCTGGCGGAGTCACCACTGCGACGGGCGCCGCCGCGCCGATCTACATCGGGCCGGATGCCAATCATGCGCAGGGCGATTACAAAAACATCGATGCCCTGGCCTATGAGCTGATCGCGGGCATGCCCTCCTATGCGCGGGCCAGCACCGATCATGTCGTGATCGTCAGCCAGGATCTGGTGGATGAAAAATACTTCCCGATGATCAACCGCCCGCTCTCCGACACGATCGACGGCGGCAAATCGACCAGCGATCAGGTGGTCTCCGACCTCATCATGTCGACCAAGCAGATCGGCGGGCGCCCGGCGGCGATCGCTCCCTTCTTCCCCGAAGGCACGATGGCCATCACCCCGCTGGGCCGCGCCAATGCGCCCGACAGCTCGAACCTCTCGATCTATTATCAGGAAGGTTCGCGCCGCCGCTACATCAAGGATGAGCCGGAAAACATGGCGGCCCTCGTCGACTATAACAGCGTCAACGAAGGCTATGTGATCGAAAGCACCGATTACATGACCATGGCCGAAAACATCACCTTCGGCGCCCGGCCGTAACACCCCCCGTCTTGCTGACACTCCCGCCCGCTGGCCCGCGCGTCGGTGGGCGGTCATCACGAAAGCCCCGCTTATGGTCTCCGCCTTTCGCCGCCACCAGATGCGCGTGCGCGCCCTGCAATCGGGCGCGGCCCAGCCTGATACGGCCCCTGCCGCCGCGCCCGAACATGCGCTCGATACGCCTCTTGGTCAGGAATATGCCGCCCTGCGCGTGGCGCTCCATGACAATCTGCGCTCCCTCTCCGACATTGCCAGCATTGAGGCCCGAAATCCGGTCAAGGTCGAGATGGCCCGCACCTTCGCCCCATGGATCGAGGGCGTGCTGCAGGCAGGCGAACAGGGGCAGGCCGCGCAGGATGAGATCTTGGTGTGGAACCTGATCTGGGCCATCGACTACCGCGATTGGGACTATGCCCTTCGCCTTGCCGCCCATGCGATCCGGTTCAATCTCACCCAGCCGGAACGCTACAACCGCACCATCCCCTGCTTTGTGGGCGAGGATATCGCCAAGCTGAGCCTCGACCAGCAGGAAGCCGTGCCCCATGAGGTGCTTTGCCGCGTCCTCGCGCTGATCGAGGGCCACGACATGCCAGACCCGGCCAAGGCCAAGCTGCACAAGGCGCTGGCCCGCTCCTTCACGCGGCGCGCCGATGCCTTCGACCCCGCCGCCGACAACGCGCCTGCCGGTGGCAAGGCGGCCTATCTCTCCGAAGCGCTCGACCACGCCCGCCGCGCCCACCAGCTCGACAGCAGCATCGGCGTCAGATCCGATATCCGCAGCCTCGAAAAGGCCCTGCGCAAACTTGCCCCCGAAGGCGCGGGCGGGGATGCGGGCGAGGATGACGAGGAAACCGAATAACCAGTTCGCCCCACGGCGGCGGGGGGCGGTTGGCGCGGACGGCGCCCTTTGTGACAGCCAGCCCACACCATCCTCACCCCCCGTTTGAACGCAAAGGCCCCGCCCATGAGCAGCTTCACCCCCACCCCCATCGCCCCGCCCGATGCCGATGACGCGCAGGTGGTAGCCGATGGCTGGTTCCCGCCGGTCAAACTGGCCGATGTGCGCGAAGGCATGAACGTCGGCGGCGGCGCCATCACCCAGCTCCAGCTCACCCTTGCCATCGAGGGCGGCATGCTCTCGGCCCTGCGCCAGCTTGCCGCATGGCGCACCGCCCGCGCGCTGGCCGGGGCAGCAAACCTTGCCGATGTCACCACCGACACGCTCAACGAAAAGAACCGCGCCGAGCTGCTCTGGACCCGCGCAGTGGGCTATTACGCCGCAGCCGACATCGCCGCAGGCAACCGCGATATTGCCTCCTCCGACAGCGGCCTTGCCCGCGCCTCGGAAAAGGCTGCACTGGCCGACGAATACCGGCGCGAAGGCCATGCCGCGATTGCCGACCTGCTCTCCATCGGCGGCTCATCGGTCGCGCGCAACCGCGTGGAGATGCTGTGACCCAGACCGCCACCGCCATGGACGGCGAAACCGTGGATGAGATCTGCCACCGCGTCCTGGGCAAGACGGCGGGTGTTACCGAGCAGGTGCTGGGCCTCAACCCCGGCCTTGCCGAGTTGGGGCCGCGCCTGCCTGGCGGCACGGCGATGATCCTGCCCGATGCCGCCGAGGCGCAGACCGCCACCATCGATATCGTGCAGCTCTGGGATTAACGCGCCATGCTGAAAATCAACCTCCTGCGCGATGCCCTGATGAAGGCGATGCCCGAACTCAAGGCCGCGCCCAAGAACCTCATCATGTGGGTGGATCGCGGCAAGGTGCAGTCGCGCGACACCGACGATCTCTCCTTCGCCTTTGAATTCCAGCTCAACGTCCTGCTGGTTGAATTCGCGGGCGATATCGCCGACTTCGCTCTTGCCCTCCTGATCTGGCTGCGCACCAACCAACCCAATGTGTTCGCCATGGGGGCTGACGCCTTCGACTTCGAGGTCGACATCCTCGACAATGGCAAGGCTGATGTGCAGATTCGCCTGCAACTACGCCAAGGCGTGGCCGTGGATGAAACGCCCCAAGGCGCCAAGGCCCGCTACCTGCCCGAGCCCGATCCGCTCTTTCCCGACGATCTGCCCTTCGGCGGCCTCGATGCCGACCCAATCCTGACCTCCATCACTGTCAATGGTGAGGATCTGCCGCCATGGGGTGTGGTCGATGGCGGATGATCTCTCCCGCCTCGATGAATGGTTTGGCCGGATCGTGGCAGGCATGGAACCGACCCAGCGCCGCAAGGCTACGCTCAAGCTGGGTCGCCTGTTGCGCCAGGCCAACCTCAAACGCATCGCCGCCAACATCGATCCAGACGGCGCCCCCTTCGCCCCGCGCAAGCCCCGGCGCGATCTGCGCGGCCGCCTGCGCAAGGGTGCCCGCGGCAGGATGTTCAAGGGCCTGCGCAAAATGGCCAAGTGGCGCATCGATGCCGCCGCCGATGGTGTGGAAATCAGCCCCGTCACCAACACTGCCGACCGCGTAGGTTCCGTCAGCCAGTTCGGCCTCACGGTCACAGTAGGCCGGGGCCGCGATGGCCGAAAGATCCGCGCCAAATATGCCGAGCGGCGGTTGCTGGGCTTTGGGCGGGAGGATGAGGATCTGGCGTTGCAGGTGGCGGGGGAAATGCTGGAGGCGGAGTGAGGTTAGGCCGCCCAGTCAGCGGATGGCAGCAGTCGACCAACTCTCGCCGTTCCGATGTACCGAGGTAAACGTCCGCTAGCGCCGAAACCTTCCGTTGGCATATGGTCGCATACCCGCTCCGATTGCCCCTTTCAAAACAACGGTTCAAGTCTTACGCTCTCGCTATAACTGGGATGAAAGGAAGCCAACTTGCACCGTATCATTGCGATGCCCTTTGCCTGTCTTCTCCTTTCTTTGGCCTCCGCGACATGCAGCGCCGCTGAGACTGCCCCCACCGTCGGCTTCTACAAGCTCGACGATTTGAGAATTTCCGGTGCGACGAGCGTCGTATCAGTCAAATCAGGCTTTTCCGACCTGGACCTGCTGGTCACAGTCGACACTGCGGGAAACGTCATCGACGCCAAGCCTATCGACAACTTCCAAAAGCTCGATCCGGCACCAGCGCTTGCGCTCGTGAAAAATTGGAAATTTCGTCCTCCTACATTTGAAGGCAAGCCCGTCAACGCTATCGGAAGGGTCAGCATAGAATACAACATGCAGGCCACGCCCCCTAATCCCAAAGCGACTTTCCCGACCAGCGCGGCGCCAAATGAAACTGCCATCGCGTTGGATCGCGGCGCCTGTTTCGGCTCATGTCCCGATTATCATGTCAGCATTCGGGGCGACGGTCTGGTCGAATTCAGCACGAGAGAAGATCACCTTAAGGGGCAGGCCGCCGAGGTCCACCTGCAATACAATGGACACAACGTTTTACTTCCCGGGCACCACATAGCGCGCGTTGATCCAGCGGCTGTTGCGGATTTGCTCGAACAATTCCGCAAGGCACAGTTCTTTGGGTTGAAGTCCGAATACTTCTATGGCGCTACCGATAATCCGACGCAGGTTCTCGCCCTCCAGATTGGCGCAAACCGAAAGGTCGTGACCGATTATATCGGCACTCAGGCCGGAATGCCTCAGGAGGTCAGGGATCTTGAAGCGGCGGTGGACAAGGTGGCGGGCACCGAACGCTGGGTGAGCGGCAATGCCGAAACTTTAATCGAACTGGATGCGGCTGACTTTGACTACCACTCGAAAGATGCGGGTTTGTTGGCGGCCGCAGCCGCCTGGAAACTCCATGACTATCGCCCCGCTCCCGGAACCGAACAGTTGATCATCGAAATGGTTAAGCGCGGGGTAGAGTTGAGCATGCCCATCGAACAGCAAACGCTGGGGTCGATCTTGCTGCAGGCCGCGGCGCAACGCGGTAGTGATCCGTTGTTTAACGCGCTTGTCGCGCATGGGGTAATGAACACTGTCTCGAAATCAGCGCTGAATGAAGCCTTTCTGACTGTAGGTTGCAGCCCGGCGATTGGCAGAGCGCTCGTCAAGGCAGGAGCCGATCCTCGCGGCATGGGTAAAAATGGAACCGCCCTAACGGCCCTTCGATCCAGCTACTCGACTTGCGACGCCACGCCCGAAAAGACGCTGGAGATGGCGAGTGAGCTGATCCAGCTTGGCGTTCCCTTGGAGGCTCGCGACAACCTTGGCTGGACAGCCTTGATGGGCTGCGAATCCCCAGAGCTTGCACAACTTCTTTTGAACCACGGCGCTGATCCGAAGGCGCGGGCGAAAGACGGGACCACTACAGTTTTGGCCACAGACGATGATCGCGTTGCCTTGATCCTCTTGCGCGCTGGCGCCGATCCGCTGGCCCGAAATGACAATGGAACCGTGCGCGACCAAGCAGTGAAAGGCCATATGCCTGCTACGCTGGCATGGCTGGACGCGCACGGCATTCGTTGACGCCGCCATCTTTGCCCTTTCCGCCTGCTCATCATTCGGAACAACACCCTGAGCAATTCGATTCAACACGCTGGGCAACTTGAATGAAGAGCCGCTAAGCCTCGCCCTCCAATCCGTAGCAGCCCTTCCGGACTGTCCGCAGGCCTAGACATAGGAAGGTGGGCTTACGCGGCAAAACGAATGACCGGATTTGGTGAAATTAGTCAGTCCCAGTCGCGGCGCTGACCGGCAGCTATGTCCCACCATCTGCCTCCCTCCCCGTAACCCGCCGGGTTACACCCCCACGCCCTCCCCGCGCGCGCGAAGGGGCGGCACAACGGGGGCATGGCCACCAGCACCTCCGTCATCGATTTATCGCAACTCCCCGCCCCCACGGTGGTGGAGGCGCTCGACTATGAGACGATCCGCGCCGAGCTGATCGCCGATGTGCAGGAATTGCTGCCCACCTGGGACGCCGCCGTGGAGAGCGATCCGGCGGTCAAGGTGCTCGAGGTCGCAGCCTATCGCGAGCTGCTGATCCGCCAGCAGTTCAATGACCGGGCCAAACAATGCCTGCTCGCCTATGCGAGGGACGGCAATCTCGACCATCTTGGCGCGCTGCTGGGCGTCGCGCGCCTGCCGGGCGAACTGGACGAGCCCTATCGCTACCGCATCCAGCTTGCCCCCGACGCCTTCAGCGTGGCCGGGCCGGAATCGGCCTATGAATATCACGCGCTGTCCGCCGACAGCACGATCGCCGACGCCAAGGTCACCAGCCCCAGCCCCGGCGTGGTCCTGGTCTCGATCCTGTCCAAGACCGGCGACGGCGCGGCCAGCGCGGATCAGATCGCCAATGTCGAGGCCGCGCTGGCTGGCGCCCGCCCGCTTACCGATCAGGTCATTGTCCGGTCGGCCACCATCGTGCCCTACACGATCACCGCCGCCATCACCCTGTTCGACGGCCCCGATGGCGATGTGGTGATCGCAGCCGCGTTGGCGGGCGCGCAAGCCTATGTCGCAGCCGCCCGCCGCATCGGCCGCGACATCAACCGCGCCAGCATCTTTGCCGCCATCGGCGTGGCGGGCGTCTCCAATGTCGCGCTGGCCTCCCCGGCGGCGGACATGCCGATGGATGACACCCAATGCGGGCATTGCCTCGCCATCAACCTGACGGTGGCGGGCCGTGGCGAATAATCCTTCCCTTCTGCCGCCCAACGCGCGCCCGCTCGAACATGCGCTGGCCACATCGATGGCGCGCATCGCCGCCATCCCCACCCCGCTCACCGACCTTGTGCGCCCCGATGCGATCCCGGCGCCCATCCTGCCATGGCTGGCATGGGGCCTGTCGGTCCAGCGCTGGCGCCCGAGCTGGAGCGACGCCCAGCGCCGCGCCGCGACCGCGCAGGCGATCCCCAATGCCAAGATCCGTGGGAGCCGCGCCGCTGCCGAAGCGGTGATTGCCGACTATGACCCGCGCATCACGCTGACCGAATGGTGGGAGGCGGGCGGCTCGGGCGTGCCCTACACCTTCTTCGTCACCCTGCCGCTCGATGGTCTGTTCGACACGATCGCTACCGCCAGCTTCGCCGCCGAGCTCTACCGCGATCTGGTCCGCGTCAAACCGGCGCGCGCCCATTTCACCCTGCGCCAGACGGTTTCGTCATGGGCCGCCCTGCCCCTGTTCCCGATTGCCCGCGCCCTGCGCGCCGACCGCTTCGCCGCCGCCACCATCGGCCCCTTCGATGCCGATGAGATCAAACTGCAAACCGAGGATGGCGAGCCGCTCGAAGGCCCCGACGGCATCGCCTGGGAAGATCAATGATGGACAATTTCCAAATCACCCTCACCAGGGCGGGCCTCGGCGCGATCATCCGGGATGACGGCCCCGGCTTCATCACGGTGGTGATCGCCCAGATCGGCCTCACCGACGCTGAATTCACGGTCGCCAGCACGCTCACGGCGCTCCCCGGCGAGTTCAAGCGGCTGGACGTTTCGGGGCAACAGGTGGGCGATGATATCGTCCATATGGTCGCGCTCGATGCCTCGGACGATGCCTATACCTATCGCGGCTTTGCGCTCTATCTGTCCGATGGCACCCTGTTCGGCGCCTATGGCCAAAGTGGGCCGATTGCCGCCAAGGCCCAGCCCAGCGCGACCCATATTGTCGTCGATATCCACCTCTCGGGCGGCATGGCCGATGCCATCAGTTTTGGCGACACCAACTTCCTCAACCCGCCCGCCACCACCACCCGGCAGGGCGTCGTCGAACTGGCAACGGTCGAAGAAGCGGCAGCGGGCCTCGATCCCTTGCGCGCGATCACCCCGGCCACCGCCTATGGCGCGTTGCTTGACTGGCTGCGCGGGCGCAACATCAGCGTGGGCCTGATCGATGCCTATACGCCCAATATCGGCACCACCGGCGCGGTGCGCATTCTTGCCAACGGCCAGACCGGCAAGGCGATCCTGCAATGCCTCAATGTCGATGGCTCGCGGCAATTGGGCTATCTGCTTGTCGATGATACGGGCGCGGCGCAATGGCATGGCGGCCCGTTCAATGCCGATCTGCTGGGCGGGCATGACGCGGGGTGGTTTGCCGATATCGTCTCGCGTCTGGGCTATGTGCCCTTTGACAGCGCAGGGTTCACCGGCGCGGCGGTTAAAGCGGTGCTGGGCTATACGCCGCAGGACGCGGCCGACTTCTCCTTCGGCTCCAACGCCAGCGGCTACTGGCGCAGGATGCCGGGCGGCCTGATCGAGCAATGGGGCGAAGTGACCGCGGGCGAAACCGGTTCACCCCCTGCGCTCAACTTCCCGATACCCTTTACGGACCTTGCCTCGATCAATCTGCAGGTGACCGCCCGCGCGCCCAATATCGGGGCAACCAACGGCAACAAGGTGGGCGGCAACCGGGTCAGTCTGACCCAGTTCAACGTCTTCTCCGACGATCTCAACATGGACGTCTTCTGGCGCGCCATCGGCAAATAAGGAAACGCCAGTGGCCAAAATCACCAATCTTGACCAGCTGATCGCCGCGAATGTCGATGGCAGCGAAACCCTGCCGGTGGTCAAGGGGGCCAAGTCGTGGCGGGTGCGCCTGTCCGACCTGTTCTCCCCGCTCACCGCCATGATCAATGCCATGGCGCCAGCTGCCGCGCAGGGCGCCATGGCCGCCAGCAGCCTTGCCGCATGGGTGGACAGCGGGGCCGCTGTCACCACCGGCTATTCGATCAACGCCGATGGTCAGGCCGTCGCCGTCGCGGGCTATCAGTATCTTGATTATGTGCCCACCGGCGCAGACACCGCCTTTGCCGCGACGGGCACGGAAAACGGCAATGGCACCCAGCTCGCGCTCTATCTCTCGGCCAGCGGCGCCGTGCTGGGGCGTCAGTTCGTCGGCACAGGGGCCTCGGTTGCCTATGTCGATCAGCCGCTTACCCTGCCTGCGGGAACCGCCAAAATCCGCCTGTGCGGGGTGACCGCTGGCGGAGCCACGCTCTCGCTCAAGGTCAACCGCGTCACCACCGGCATCGCCAGCGCGGTGGCGGCCAACACCGGCGCGATTGCCGCCAATGCCGTCACCGCCGCGCTGGGCAAGGCGGCAGCCTCCAGCCTTGGCGCATGGGCCGATTGCGGCGTGGCGCCGGTGGCCGGTTCCTATGTCTCAGCCACCGGCGCGCTGGTCGCCAATGCGGCCTATCAGTATCTCGATTACACGCTGACCGGGGCCGAGGTCGCCCTGCGCGCGACCGGCACAGAAAATGGCGCGGCCACGCAATTGGCGCTCTATCTCTCGGCCAGCGGCGCGGTGCTGGGGCGCGAATTTGTCGGCACCGGATCGGCGGTGGCCTATGCCAATCAGGCGCTGACGGTGCCGAGCGGCACGGCCAAAGTGCGCCTGTCGGGCGCGACCTCCAGCGGGGCGGCCCTCGCGCTCCAGATCAAGACGGTGGTGACCGATCTGGCGGGCACGGTGGCGGCCAACAGCGCCGGGCTGGTCAGCCAGAGCGCGCTGGCCGCAACCCTCGCTTCCTCGCTGGCCTCATGGGCGGACAGCGGCGTGGCCGTGGTCACCGGCTCCTATATCAGCGCCTCGGGTGCGGCGGTGGCCGCTGCCGGGTTCCAATATCTCGATTATGTGGTGACCGCCGCCGACACCGGCTTCAAGGCCAACGCCACGGTCACCGGCACGGCCACGCAACTGGCGGTCTATCTCAACGCCTCGGGCGCGGTCATCGGCCTGCAGGGGGCGGGCACGGCCAGCGCCACCGTCTATGCCGATCAGGCGCTGGCGCTGCCTGCGGGCACCGCCAAAATCCGCCTGTGCGGCTCCACCTCGGGCGGCGCGGCGCTCTCGCTGTCGGTCAACCGCGTGGCCTCCTCGATGGCGGCGCAGGTGGCGGCCAATGCAACGGGCGTGGCCAATGCCATCGCCGCCGCCGCTGCGGGCCAGAGCGCGGCGGACAGTCTCTCGGCATGGGCCGACAGCGGCGGCGCAGTGGTGAACGGCTATTTCATTGACAGCGCGGGCGCGGCGCAGGCCAGCAGCTTCTACAAATATCTCGATTACACCGTCACCGGCTCCGAGATCGGCTTTCGCGCGACGGGCACGGAAAACGGCAATGCGACGCAATTGGCCCTGTACCTTTCGGCAGGCGGGGCAGTGCTGGGCCGCGAGTTTGTCGGCACCGGCACCAATGTGGCCTATGCCAACCAGACGCTTACCGTCCCCAGCGGCACCGCGAAGATCCGGCTGTGCAGCATCACCAGCGGCAATCCCGCGCTGGCCTTGCAGGTCAAGACCATGGCCACCGGCATCCCCGCCGCGCTGGCGGCGGCGCAGGCGGCCTCGGCCTCGGGCCAGCAGGCCGCCTCGGCCCTCTCGGTCTGGCAGACAGCCGCCGTCGCGCCCACCACCGGCTATTACATCAACAATCTCGGCGTCGCCACGGCCCTCTCGGGCTATCAATATCTCGATTACACGCTGGCGGGCGGCGAACTGGCTTTCCGCGCGAGCGGCAGCGAGAGCGGCAATGCCACCCAGCTTGCCCTCTATCTCAACGCCTCGGGCACAGTGCTGGGCCGCGAATTTGTCGGCAGCGGCTCGACGGTGGCCTATGTCAATCAGGTGCTGACCCTGCCAGCGGGCACGGCCAAGATCCGGCTTTGCGGCATCACTTCGGGCGGGGCCACGCTCTCGCTGCAGATCCAAACCATGCTCTCCAATGCGGGCCAGCGCATCCTCGATCTGGCCGCCAATGGTTCGGGCGCGCGCAACATCACCGTGGTGGGCGACAGCACCTCGGCCCAGCTCGCGCCCTATCTGGCCGCGCTCTATCCGGGGCGCACCACCTATGCGCAGGGGCTGGGCGGGCAGACCACCCAGCAGGTCGCGGCGCGTCTGGGCGCGGCGCAGGTCACCCTGGCGGCCTTCACGCTGCCCACCAGCGGCTCGGTGGCGGTGGTGCCCTCGGTCGATCTGCTCTCCATCGCCAACCGGACGGTGGCCGTCTCCTGCCGGGTCATGGTGCTGGGCATCCCCTGCAATCTGGTCTGCGCGGCCAGCACCGGGGCCTATACGCTCACCCCCACCGCCTATCCCGCCTCGGCCCTGACCATCCCGGCCGGAACCCCGATCACGGTGATCAGCGGTGTTTCGCAAAGCACCGACCCCAGCGCCGCGCCCTCGCTCGACACGATGCTGGCGGGCAATGTCGTGCTGCGCACCAGCCGCAATGACACAACGCTCCTCACCAGCGGGGCGGGCATGACCTCGGTGCTGGGCTGGATGGGCAGCATTGCCGCGCAGGTGGCCGCGCGCGGCGGGCGCCTGCTGCTCTGCACCTGCATCAACGGCAATTATGACATGCCCAGCGCCTCAGGCTTGGCCGGGGCCAATTCGGCCAGCGATGCGGTGGCCGATGCGCGCCTTGCCGCGATTGCCTCGCTCAACGCGCAGATGCTGGCCAACTGGCCCGACAAGGTGATCGATGTTCTGGGCAATCACATCCTGCGCGGCGGCGGCGCGGCCCGCACGGTCAACGGCAACACCTACACCGTGCTCGACCAGCCGACGATGCGCAGCGACGGCCTCCACGAAACCGACGCCACCGGCCTGCCTCTCACCGCCGCCTTTGTGCAGGCCTATATCAACGGGCGGGGCTGGTGATGGCCGCGCCTGATCCTGCCGCGCAGGCCTTTGCGGCGCTCCACACCGCTCCGCTGGCGGCGCAGATGCGCGGCTGGTGGGATGCGGTCCTTACTCTTCTGGTGATGCTGATGGTCTCCTTTGTCGAGGCCCTGCCTCACCTCATCCAGTTCGGCGGTCTGATCGTGGTGATCCTGACCGGCATCGAGAAACTCATTGCGCTCGGGTGGATCAAAAACCCCCGGCGCCAGCCAAAGGATGGTCCCGATGACCTTGGTTGATGACGCGCGTCAGGCATGGCGCTGGTGGTCTGTGCGTATGGCCGCGCTGGCCGGTGTGATCGCGGGCGCGCTGGTCGCGCAGCCCCAGATCCTGACCGCGCTGGTGGCCTATGTGCCCGAGCAATGGCGCCCGCTGGCCTCGGCTTTGGCCGGTCTGGTGGTCTTTGCCGCGCCCACTGCGCTGCGGCTGATCCAGCAAGGGAGCAAGGCCGATGGCAACGCAGCCTGACACCGGACAGGTCAAAAAGGGCGGGGTGGTGGTGTCGGTGATGGCGCTGCTGGCCCTGATCGGCTCGGCCACCACGCAATTGGTGCTGACCCAGATCCCAATGGAGGAATCGGGCCGCAAGGTGGCGGTCACCGTCTCGCCTCAAGCCGGGACCGCCACGATCACGAATATAAGCGGAAAGCAATATTTGCGAGTCTACCTCGATATGATCGGGGTAGCCACGGCCTGCGATGGGCTGACCGGAGAGGGCATCAAGGTGGGCAAGAGCTTCACCGAAGCCCAATGCGCCCAGATGCTGGTGGACCGCCTGACGGCTGACGGCGCGCATGTCATGGCCTGCACCCCCGGCCTCGCGCTCTCGATCCCTCGCCGCGACAATGTGCGCTATGCCGCGCTCAGTCTGGGCCATCATGTCGGATGGCCGACCTATTGCCGCTCGACCATGCGCCGCCAGATCAATGCAGGCCAGATTCGCGCCGCCTGCACTTCGCTCACATGGTTCAACAAGGCGGGCGGGCGCGTGGTTCCCGGCATCGTTGCCCGCCGCAAAAGGGAGCAGGCCATTTGCCTGAAGGACGCGGCATGATCCTTAAGCTCGCCTCCCTCGCCCTGTCCCTGCTCACCGGCTCGCTCTGGCGCTGGCCAATCGCACTCCCGCGCTGGATCTGCGCCAGCGCGGCACGCATCTGGGCGGCGCTGGCCATAATCGCGCTGGCCTTGGCCGGTTGGCAGGCCCACCGCGCCGCCCATTGGGCCGATACCGCGCGCCAGACCCAAACCGCGTGGGATGCCGAGCGCAAGGTCTCGCAGGCCGCCCAACATGCCGCCAAGGCTCAATCAAAACAGGACGCTCATGATGCCGACACAAACCACACCACGCTTGTCCAGGGCGGCGCTGGCCGCTTTGCTGCCTATGCTGTTGATCACGGCTTGCGCCAAAACACCGCCCATCGCCCCGGCCCCGTTCAGGCCGAGCCTCCCGCACTTCCTGAAAGCCCCTCCCCCGACGCCATCATGGCGGACATCTCCCGCGTCTGGATCACCCGCGCCGACTGGCTGACCTGCGACGCCGATTGGGCCTATGCGCAGGCGGCGCATGATTGGGCAAAGGGGATCGGTGAATGAGGATAATGAAATGGCGGTGCCCACACCCCCCAGCGCAGACACCGCCAAATGCGATCCCGATGGCTCGATCGGCCATGCCTGGGCAGATCCCCTATATGATATTTTTATATAATCAACACACCATTAACGGGACAAATTAACGAAATTGTCCGCCTGGAGCGAAGTGCCCACCGATGCGCTACGACGATGACGATATCCCCCTCGATCTTTCCACGCTGATCCGCCTCGGTGTGATCAGCGCCGTCACGCTCGATCCCCCGCGCTGCCGCGTCCGCTTTGGCGATCCCGACAGCGACGATGGCGCCATCGAGAGCCCGCCCATCCGCTGGCTGGCCCTGCGCGCTGGCGCCACCCGCCGCTGGTCCGCCCCCACCGTGGGCGAGGAATGCGTCCTGCTCTGCCCCGATGGCCAGATCGGCAATGGCGTGGCGCTGGCGGGCCTCAACAATGACAATCACCCGGCACCTGCCAATACGCTGGCCGAGCTGATCGCCTTCGCCGATGGCGCGGTGCTCTCCTATGACCCCGAGGCCCACCATCTGGCGGTCACCTTGCCCGACGGCGCCAGCGCGACGATCAAGGCCAGCACGATCACGCTGGACGCGGAGACGGTCCATGCCACCGGCACCATCACCGCCGATGGTGATGTGGTGGCGGGCGGGATCAGCCTTACCGGCCACCGTCATCCCAATATCCAGCGCGGCGCAGCAATGAGCGATCCGCCCGCCGCCTAAGCCGTAGGAGAATTTCGCTGGCGGGGAATAAAGACAGTTTGTGATTATTGGCCGCAAACACGTCGTTCTGAACGCGGAGCTGTTGCGGACGATTTAAGGTTATCGAGGGAACGAGCTTTTAAGTGCCAGCTCAATCGCGTGACTGATAATTCCCGCGACAGCACCTGACAAGCCAATGAGGGTGACTGAGATAATCGCGTGGCTCGTATCTTCTCCATCGAGCCATATCCCTGCCATTATAGCAGCAAGGATAAATCCGATTAGCGCCGCAGAGCGGTAGCTCTGACGACCACGCCAAGTCACAACAGCCCACGCCATAGAGCCAACTAAAGCTATCAATAGTGCGCTCTCAAACGCAATTTTCATTTTAATTTCAAGAAGCCACCCGTCGTCAGCTTCGCCCGGCGCCATGGGCCGTCCGTGCAATATCCATCCAACACGCCAAATCATGTCAGCCAACGCACTGAATCGGCCCTCGACGACCAAAACGGCCAATGTGGCCCCGGTCAGTGTTCCAATCCCAAGCGCAACTAGAGCGCGAGTGATCCGACTAATGGTTTGAGGCCAGAGAAACATGGCGCGAGGATCACCGTTCGGCCCAGTTTGTCAACGTCCGCTTCCCACCATAACGAGACGAGCGGCTCGCGCCCAAAATCGGCCATTGAGGCTTTGGCGTCATTCTGGCACTAGATCGCCATGGACACCGCACTTCTATTATCAGAAGAAAAGCTCGACGATGACGAGCGTCAGTTTTTGAACGTCATCAAAGACCATGGTTGGTTCCACACTCGGGTATTCGACAACAAGGACGAGCATCCAGATTTTTCATACACAACCGGTTTTTCGGTCAATCACGGCTACCCTGAGATCATCCTGTTCTCGCTGGCTAAAGACGTGTCTCATTCTATATTGTGGGACGTCTGGCGGGATATTGAATCCGGCAAACGCCATGAGGTGGGGAAGAAAATTCAAGGTATCTTTGGTAACGCAGATGCAGTTCTGCTGCCTGTTTCCAAATCGGTCTACAAAGAGTATTTGGGCTGGAATCGCTGGTTCTACAGAAGTGATACCTTTGATTGTCTGCAACTCGTCTGGCCTGATCGAGATGGAAAATTCCCGTGGGAAGCGAGCTTCAACGACAAGTTTGCCAACAGCCAGCCTGATTTAACAGGCGGTGGTTGGAATTTGCATCCGGTCTAAATGACCGCTTCCCACCACATTCCGACGATAAGGCGCCGTTCAGGGCACGACACGTTGCGGACATTGTCATTATAACCGTAACTGTCATACTGGCTGAATGAAATCTATTCTGTTCACTGCTTCTCTCTTTTTGACGGGCTGTTCCGTTGGGTCATCCCCTTCGAAAGACAGTTGGTGGAGTTCACCAAAATCACATGAAGGTTTTACTGAGTTGGGCAGAGGTTGCTATAATGAAGTTTCTGATAAAAATATAAAATTAGCCCTTAGGTCTTTGGAAAAATCTAAATTTGTAGAGGTCGATTATCAGAAATTTATTGGGCCAAGCTATAAATGGGTGAATTGTAATTTTTCTCACGCATATTTGATCAGATTTTTGCGATACGAAATTTCCGACGAGCCTTTCTTTGTTTATGAAAGGGGGCAAGACATCTTAGCTGTCCATGGTATCCTTTCTCATTCGCAACCAATGCCCATCCATTCGGCTCTGGTCGTGCTAACCCATCAACCTGTTACCAATAGCTACACCTATGTGGAGTCCGATGAATAAAGGACGTCCGCTCCCCACCAAATTTCGACTACAAGCGCCATTCCGGACACGACACCGTTGCGGTCATCAATTCCTGCCGCCATCATGCAACTATGCCAATTACAGCCTCTGCCCGCTCCGACCAATTGTTCCTCAGGGCTCTGGCAATTCGTTACGACCATAAACCCGGCCTGTGGGTGCCGATCATGTGGCATTTAGCTTTGCGGCGTGACACCGAGGCCATGATAGAACTGGCTTGCTGGATATGCGAAACCAGTAAATGGCCAGGAGACTTGGGGTCCCGATCAGACGCCTTCTCACCCGCAGGCTTGTATTATCGAGCATTCCGGCTTGGAAATGCCCGCGCTGCCCAGCACTTGGCGGTGCAATGCTTCAACCGAAGAGATCTAACTGGCTACCGATATTGGCTAAGACAGGGTGCCAAACTCGGGGATGGGTATGCGTCCAATGAGCTTCACCATTTCGAAACCCGCTTGCCGCATTCGACTGCGCGTCGCATTGGGCGACTACGGCCTTATCATAAGCGTGACGACACCTATTGAACGATGTCCGCTCCCCACCAAATTTCGACTACAAGCGCCATTCCGGACACGACAACATTGCGGACGTTCAACGAAATGGATAATTAAGCTCCATGCTCGAATTGCGTCCGCTCACACCAACCACCCGACGGCGAATCGTCGCTGGACTTATACTTGTATTTTTCGTTGCGGCGGCAGCGAATTATTATATGATCCTTCGTTGGTTTCGTGGATATGACGGTCAGGTTCTCACTGTAATATCGCTAATTTATTTGACTTGGAGCAGGTGTTTTTTGGCTCAGACGAGAAAATTTTGACGTCCGCTCCCCCTAACTTTCCCGCCATCCCACGCAGCAAGTTTCCGCAACCCAAGCCGCCAGTCGGCAAGGTTTGTGGCGGAGAGGCGCTGTCTCCCCCGTAACCCGCCGGGTTACACCCCCGCCCCCTACCCCGCGCGCGCGCGTCGGGTCATGTCCTTCCCCATGAACGGAATGGACGCCACCACAGGAAAGCCCCTCTCGGGCGATGCGCATCTGGCGCAGTCGGTGGTCGATATCCTCACCACACCGCTCGGCTCGCGCGTGATGCGCCGTACCTATGGCTCGCTAATCCCCAGCCTCATTGACGCGCCGATCAATGCGGCCACCCCCATGCTGATCCGCGCCGCCACGGTCCTCGCCATCCGCGCGTGGGAGCCGCGCCTCTCCATCGCCCGCGTCCGCCTGTTCGGAACGCCCGCGAGGGGCAAACTCACCATCCAGATCAGCGGGCAACGCGCCGACACCGGCAAACCCGTCACCCTCTCTATCGCCGCCTGAAGCAAAGGACACGCCATGCCCCACGGCCTCACCCTCACCGAATCCACCAGCGGGGCGCGCAGCCTCGCCACCTCCTCCATGGCCGTGATCGGCATCATCGCCACGGCCAGCGCGGCGGCGGGTGCGGCCAGTACCGCGCTCGATGTCGCCTTCCCCATCGGCGCCCCGGTGCTGGTCACCAACATTGTCGAGGCCATCGGCAAGGCGGGCACCGGCGGCACTCTGCTCCCCACGCTCAAGGCCATCGCCGATCAGGTCACCCCGGTGCTGGTCGTGCTGCGCGTGGCCGAGGGCGAGGATGACGCCGAAACCTCGGCCAATGTCATCGCCGCCATGCCCGCCCTGATCTCGGCCAAGAGCGCGGTGGGCGTCCGCCCGCGCATCATCGGCGCCCCCGGCCTCGATGCCGCCACCGTCACCGCCCAGCTCGTGATCGCCGCCAAGCGCCTGCGCGGCCGCGCCTATGCCCGCGCCATCGGCGAGGATGACGCGGCGGTCATCGCCTATCGCCAGACCTTCTCGGCCCGCGAACTCACGCTGATCTGGCCCAACACGTCGCCCGATTTTGTGGGCGATGCCACCGCCCGCGCGCTGGGCCTGCGCGCCCGGATCGATGAAGAGACGGGCTGGCACAAGACGATCAGCAATGTGGCGATGGATGGCGTCACCGCGCTCACCCGCAACATCGCCTTCGACCTGCTGGATTCCAGCACCGAGGCGGGCGTCCTCAACGATGCCGACATCGTCACGATCATCCGCGAATTCGGCGGCTTCCGCTTCTGGGGCAACACCACCTGCGCGGGCGAGGACCAGAGCGAATACAAGTTCGAAAGCGCCGTCCGCACGCTCCACGCGCTGCAGGATATCGTGATCGAGGCCTTCGCGCCGGAATTCGACAAGCCGATGACCGTCGCCCTGGTCAAAGACCTGCTCGAAAGCTGCAACACCAAATTCAGCGAACTGGCCACCTCCGGCTGGATCATGGGCGCCAAGGTCGCGCTGGCCGCCACCGGCAACACCAGCGCCGAACTCGCCGCCGGGCGGCCCAAATTCGCCCTGCGCTTCACCCCCTGCGCGCCGTTTGAAAACCCCACGGTCGATTTTGCCATCACCGAGGAATTCTACAGCGACTTCGCCTCGCAGGTCGCCGCCTGATCCTCTCCCCCCTCTTCTGACAGGAGCGTCCCATGGGCCTTCCCCGCACCCTGCAAAACCTCAATACCTATATCAATGGCGCCGATTATCGCGGCATCATCGGCGAATTCGAACAGCCCAAGCTCTCGGAAAACACCGGCGACTGGCGCGGCGGCGGCATGCCCGGCACGGTCAAGCGCAAGATGGGCCTCAACCCGATGGAGGCCACGCTCACCTTCGGCGGCCATGAAACCGCGCTGGTCCGCCTGTTCGCGCGCGATGACACCCGCATCCGCCTCGTCTGCGCCTATCAGGCCAAATCGACCAGCACCCCGCAGGCCGTCGATATCTTCATGCGCGGCAGCTTCAACGAGATCGACTTCGGCAAGGACAAGCCCGGCGATCCGACCGAACACAAATACAAGGCGGACCTGACCTATTACCGCCGCGAGGTGAACGGCGTGGTCGAGGTCGAGATCGATATGCTCAACGGCATCTACATGGTCGGCGGCGTGGACCGCTATGCCGAGATCATGGCCATCCTCGCCGGGTAATCCGCCCTCATCAGATCCGTGCAGACGGTCCTTTTGCGGGGTGCCGTCTGCACGGTGGGCCGGTGGCCTTCCTCTCCCGCCACCGGCCCCTTCCCGCCCCGCGCATCACGAAAGCCCCGCCCATGACCGACACGCCCCCTGTTGCCGCCGCTCCCGGCTCATCCAGCCACACCTTCACCCTCGCCGCCCCGATCCTGCGCGGCGAGACCAGCATCGAGGCGCTGACCATCCGCAAGCCCAGCGCGGGCCAACTGCGCGGCCTTTCGCTGCAAAACCTGCTCTCGCTCGATATCAGCGAGATCCTCAATGTCGTTCCCCGCATCACCATGCCGCCGATCACCGGCGCCGAGGCCGACATGCTCGATCCCTCCGACGTGGCCGAAATCGGGGGCGCGATCCGCGATTTTTTTATGACAGCGGGCGAGCGCAAGCTGCTGCAGATGGTGATCGAGCAGAACACGCCGAAGAGCTGATGGCCGACATCGCCGCCATCTTTCACTGGCCGCTCTCGGAAATTGCGGCCCTCACGCTGGACGAACTGATCCTCTGCCGCCGTCTGGCGGTGGAAAGCTGGAACCGCATGTGGGCGGGCAAGGAAGGTGAAGGATGAGCGACAAAAAGCTCTCGCTGCTGGTCAATTTCATCGGCATCGACAAGATGACCGGCATCATGAAGAACATCGTCGGCCTTGGCCGCGATGGCTCCAAATCGATCAAGGGGCTGACCGGCGAGACCAAGAAGCTCGATGCGCAGATGCGCGCGGTGCAGGCCGATATCGCCAAGGGCGCGGGCAATATGACCCAGCTCATCGACAAGGAACGCGCGCTGGCCGCGCAGATCGCTCTCACCAACCGCCAGCTCGAGCGGCAAAAGAAGCTGGCCGCGATCCGCGCCGATGCCAATGTGATTCAGCGGCGCGGCGCCGACCTGCGCCAGCGCGGCCAGGACAATATGCTGGGCGGTGTCGGCATGGCCACGCCCTTTATCCTCGCCAGCAAGGCGGCGATGGATTTCTCCAGCGGCATGGTCGATATCCAGCAAAAGGCCGAGCTGACCAACGCGGAAACCGCCCGCATGGCCGCGCGCATCCTCGACCTGTCAAAGGTGGCGCACCAACTGCCCGAGGATATGCGCAGCGGCATCGACACGCTGGCTGGCCTCGGCCTCGATCCGCGCAAGGCCATCGAGATGATCGGCCCCATTGGCCGGTTGGGCACCGCCTTCAAGGTCGATCTGGCCGATGGCGCCAACGCCGCCTTCTCCAACCTCAACAACCTCAAGGTGCCGATCGGCGAGACCGCCCGCGCGCTCGATATCATGGCCGCATCGGGCAACGCCGGGGCCTTCGAGGTCAAGGACATGGCCCGCTGGTTCCCCTCGCTCACCGCGCAGATGCAGGCGCTGGGGCAAAAGGGCACGCCCGCCGTGGCGGACCTTGCCGCCGCGCTGCAGATCGCCCGGCGCGGCGCGGGTGATGCGGATCAGGCCGCCAACAATATCCAGAACCTGCTCTCCAAGATCCAGTCGCCCGAGACGGTCAAGAAGTTCGCCAAATTCGGCATCGACCTGCCCAATGCCCTCAAAAAGGCCGCGCGCGAGGGCAAGACGCCTTTGGAGACCATCGCCGACCTCACGCAAAAGGCCACCGGCGGCGACAATGCCAAGATCGGCAACCTGTTCGAGGATATGCAGGCGCAAGGGGCTCTCCGCTCCCTCATCCTCAACATGGAGGATTTCCGCAAGATGCGCGCCGATATCGCCAAGAGCGGCGGCACGGTCGACAAGGCCTTCGCCCAGCGCGAGGCGCAGGACGCCAGCATCAAATGGCGCGACTTCATGGGCACGGTCCAGCGGCTCGGCATCACGCTGGGCAATGGCTTCCTGCCCGCCGCGACCCGCTTCCTGTCCGTCGCCGATGGCATGATCTCCCGCGTCGCCGCTTTCGCCCAGGCGAACCCGCGCCTAACCACCAGCCTGATGACGCTGCTGGGCGTGCTGGTGGCCGCGCGCATCGGCGTAGGCGCGCTGCAATGGGCGGTGGGCGGCCTGTTCGGCCCGGTGGCTCTGCTCTACCGCCTGCTCAAAACCTATGAGGGCCTCGCTGGTATGGTGGCCATATTCCCCCGGCTCGCGGGCGGCATGAGCTTTCTGGGCGCGGCGGCCGCCAAAGTGCCCGGCATCATCGCGGGGCTGATGGTGGCCCTGCGCGGACTGGCCGCCTTCATGCTCACCAATCCGGCGGGCTGGTTCCTGCTGGCCGTGGGCGCGGGCGTGGCCGCCTATCAGAATTGGGATTGGATCAAGGAAAAGCTCGGTATCGGCGGCGCGCCCAAACCCGGCGCGGCAGCCCCTGCGCCCAAAGCCAATTGGGCGGGCGCGAAGGCGTCCAACCCCTTCCCCGCCCTCGCCCCCGTCCGACCGGCGGCACTCGGCGCTGGCGGCGCGGCGCGCGGCCCGGTCACGCTCAATGTCTATCCCGCCCCCGGCCAAAGCCCCGACACCATCGCCAACCACGTCATTCGCAAGATGGATCACGCCCAGGGCGTGGCCGCGCGCTCCAACATGAACGGCGAGGACGGACGCTGATGGCTGACCTCACCTCATCCAGCCTGATCGACCTGTCCACCCCGGTCACGATCAGCCAGCGCGACCTGCTCTCGCCCGCCGTCCTCATGTCGCTGGGCCTGTTCACCTTCGGCATGGAGCAGGCCGCCTATGACCAGCTCTCGCGCCGGATCGCGTGGCGCCATGAACAGAACGACCGCTTCATGGCCCGCCCGGCCAGCCAGTTCGCAGGTCCCGGTGAGGATCGCGTCTCCATCGCGGGCGAGATCATCCCGGAAATTGCGGGCAATTACGGCGCGCTCACCTTCCTGATCGAGATGGGCGACACCGGCGATGCCTTCCCGCTGATGGATGGCCTCGGCACACTCTGGGGCTTTTACCGGATTGATGGGCTGGATCAGACGCACCGCGTCATCATGGCGGGCGGCATCCCGCGCATGGTCGATTTCTCCCTCGAACTCTCGCGGGTGGAATGATGGCGGCGAACAAGGCGGGCCTGCGCTTGCACCTCGACAATGGCGTCGATCTCGCGGCCAAGATCAACCCGCGCTTCCTCTCGCTGACTTTGGTGGAAAAGCGCGATGGTTCGGCGGACGAACTGACGCTCTCGCTGCAGAATGTCGATGGCAAGCTGGCCGTGCCCAGCGCGGGCGCGATCCTCTCCCTGTCGCTGGGCTGGGAAAGCCGGTTTGATGATCATCCGGTGGGCCTCATCGACAAGGGCCGGTTCCGCGTCGATGAGGTCGAGGAAAGCGGCCCGCCCGATCGGATCGTGATCCGCGCACGCTCGGCCGATCTGGCCGGCACCTATGCGAAGCGCCGCAACCGCGTCTGGCATGACACCACGTTGGGCGCGCTGATCGCCGAAATCGCTGCGCGCCATGGCATCACCGCCCGCGTCCATCCCGATCTGGCGGGCCAGCCCATCGAGGCGCTGGAGCAGCACAACAAGTCCGACATGGCGCTGGTGCAGGATCTGGGCAAACGCTTCGACGCCACCGCGACATGGAAAGACCGCAAGATCCTGATCCTGCCCAAGGGCAGCGCCACCACAGCGGGCGGCCAGACCATCCCGGCCATCACCCTGACGCGGCAGGATGGGTGGAGCTGGCGCTACATCCGCGCCGAACGCGGCGCGCAGACGGGCGTGGAGGCGCAGTATCACGATGGATCGACCGGCGCGCGCAAGACGGTGAGCGAGGGCAGCGGCGATGCGTACCGGCTGAAACATATCTATGCCAGCAAGAGCAGCGCCACCCGCGCGGCGAAGTCCAACCTTGCCAAGCGACTGCGGGCAAAGAGCAGGTTTGAGTATTATCTGGCGGTGGCCGATTGCCGGTTGCGACCCAATCAGCAGGCCGCGCTCCAGGGGTGGAGCGCGGCGGTGAGCGGGACCAAGTGGCTGATCGAGAGCATCGATACCACCATGGATGCCGGTGGGATCAAGCAGATGGTGCGGTTGGAGGGCGCTTAGCGCCTCGGTTCTCGTGACTCTGGTGACGGGGTCACATGCACTGACACGGCGGATACTCCGAAAGCAGATTCAATTCTCAAACGGAGCATCAAATTCATCTCTTACGCGACGGCTCTTTGCTGGCTTGCGCAAATCCTTTGTAGAAGGATTGTTGACCGGCAGTCCTCCCACCTGAGGCCCAGGCACATTGGCCGAAGGCGAAGCGGACGTGGCCATACCTCCCACAAGATCGCGCAATTCGATGATGCCGGGCTGGAACTTCGCCGGGTCAAAATTCCCGTTCAATTGACCAAAAGCCATCTTTTCGGCAGTTTTCACGATCCTGATCGTGCCAATTGGTGTCTCCAGACGACCCAGATCCTGACCCGTTTGGGGGTCCTTAATTTTATCGCCCAGAGCGACCGCCGAATAGGTTTCACCAACCTTGAGCATGGCTTCACCCTGGCTCAAGACCACAGACTTTCCATCCATGTTGGTCACCGCAATCGGAAAATTCTTTACGATGAACTTATGCGTGAACTGGTCTGAAAGCTGCGCCAGATAGGCATTCACATTGGAAATGCCGACAGCCTGCGTCCCGTAAACCGATGGTGGCGTCGAGGGAAACGCGGTGGAGAAATGCTCGGTCAGGATCACCTGTCCTGTAGCCACGTTGATGACATTGAAATTAATGTCCACGCCGCCTGAAAAAGAGTTCAGCCCTCGCCCCGAAAAGCGCAGAATCCGAGTTGACTTGTTATAGCTGAGCGAATTGATTTCCGGCACAATCAGGATGTCGGCGCTCAACCTCTGCCCCAGCTTGGCATAACCCGCTGGCGACGATACACCCGAAGATATATTGGCCAGTTCGCTGTTGATTGCATCGTCATACTTACGCTGGATGATTGCGAACCGATTGGATTTGCGCAACGCATCACCAATAATGCCTTGAATCGTACCGGCCGCACTCTGGGCCGAAAGTACCTGATCGCCGATGACATAGCTGTTCTGATGGGCAATCGGCATGGCGACTGCCACCTTCGGCAGCTTGCCGCTGCCCGCGCCCTCATATTTGTTGACTTTGACCTTGAGTCTGACTTGCCACTGCTTCGCGTTGCGGTCTTGCGTTTCGCTCAGAACCTCAAAGCCCTGAATCGCTCCGCCCGAAATGGCCAAAATATTTTGGGGGCTGATTTCTGTGCCCGATACCTGCGCCAGCGTCGCACCGTTCGCCTGCAATAGCGCTGTGCTGATCGCATCAGCTATGGCGGCAGCATGCGTGGGCCCTGCCCCCTGCGCTTCCACCTCAACGACTTTCACGCCCCCGAAATCGGGACCGTCCTTTTGAAAGACTTCCTTTTCCTTACCTGAAAATAGCTTGGAAACCTTGTCGCACCCCGAAAGGCTCACCACCAACACAGAAGCCACAAGGGCGCGAAAAACCAGACGCATGCCGACCCCCTTGATGCTGCGCTTAACGGATGCCTTCGGCACTAAGCCGACTCAACACTTCCTCGCCCACACGTTGCGAAGCTTGGAATATGGCTTCACTGCGCGCCATGTTGAGGTTAGGGTTGCTGGCCGAGGCCGTCTTCTGGATTGAAGCAACCACCTCAGGAAAATTATCGCTGATATCCCAGATCTTGGCACGCAGAACCACGCTCACCTGAGGCGACCCGGTAACGGGATCAGGCTGCGTGGTGTCCAGCACGCCATCGCCCAGCAGCACAAATCGGAAATTACATTTGCGCAGAGCATTGAGAATACCGGTGCGAACGGGCGTACTCAGATCCTCAGATTTGGTGCCGAACTCGCGGGTCACCGCATCCGGATCGGGCCCTGGACAGCTGGAGAATACATCGGCGTAGTGATTAATCTTCGCGCGACCGTTTTTGAACACATCGGTCAGCGTGGCGTTCAACTCTTCGGGCGAAACCGCGCGGAACTTCTGGTCCACCGCCTGGTTGATGGTGCGGCCATTAGCCTGCAGCCGGGCTTCCACGGTGGTGCTGGCATCGCTGCGTTGAGTGGCCGAAGCGTTAGCGCGGCCTTTGTTCTGATCGCGCGTGGACATTCGGTCGGACACCGCGCCGCGGCCTTCGCCATAACCTTCAGTGCTGGTGGTGCGCTGCCTCGCATCCGAATTGTAATTGGCAGTCATAGAATCGCGCTGCACCGAATTGGCGCTTTCCGCCCCCTTGGCATAGCGATCAATGTTCGGGTCATAGGTGGTCTGCGTAGCCACTTCCTTGACTAGGAAAAAGGTCGCCAATCGTGGGCGATTGGGCGCATTCTGCGCGAGCGGTGCGGTACGTATCATTGCGTCGATATCGGTCACCACATCCAGCAGATTGCAATTGAAACGATAGCGAGCCGAGAGACGCTTGAGCTTCTTGTCGACCTCATAATTCATCATCGTGGACTGGCAACGACTCTTGAGCCCGTGCGCCAGCGAGTTGTTCTGTTCGACCGACAGGTTGCGCACCTTAAGCGCCACGTCCGGATTGCGTTTGATCACGATCCACGCATTGATCAATGCGGCCTGCTCGGCTTCGGCCAGTCCGGCGATAATGGCGGACTTGCCCGTCGACTGAACGGGAACCTCCCCCGGCACGATCACTTCTAGCGGATCGCTCTGCGCGGCGGCGGGGGCCGCCACGGCAAGCGCCAATGCCGCTCCCATCGCGGAGCCAAGAGATTTCGCTTTATACATGAAACACCTTAGAATTAGAGATCGGCAAACTGCGGAAGGGCCTCTTTCGACGCCACCTGAAATCCGTTCGAACCACCAAGTTGATAGCCGTTGTAAGACTTGGCCACATCATGAACCCGCGTGATGGCGGAAATCACCTTGGCCGACTCAGCCGCAACAACTCCGGCCATGGCGAGTTTCACAAACATATTGCTTTCCGAATCCACTACGGTTTTGGTGCCAATCACCACGGCAGCGGCCAGAGCAACCTTGGCCACCACCAATTGCTCTTTGGCTTTCTTCACCAATTCCTTCTGGCGCTGTGTTGGATAAACTCCGGCGGCCTGCAATTCGGCAATATCGCTTTCCACGGACTTACTGCATTGCACAATGGTCTTCACGCCATCGGCACCGCCGAGCGAACCATTCTGCAAATCGGCAGCAAGGCGGGTATATTTCTGCGCCTTTGCCGACATGCCGATGGCTTCATAATAATTCGCCGTTGCCTTGATCGCCTGAGATTCCGACAGCTTGATGGCGCCATAAAACAGCAAGACCCCAGTCAACGTATCGGCCCGCGCAACAACCGGCGCCGCCCCAACGGACAGGGCAAGTGCAGCGGCCAAAATTTTCTTCCACTTCGAAAAAATCATCGCGCCCTCCCCTGATCAACGTCCACCGACATCCGCACCCTGCGGCGCGGGCGCCACTTTCATCGTATCCTGAAGCAATACCTTCCACTCTTTCGCGATGCGCGCCGGGTCCTTTTGCTTCTTGTCGGAAATGGATGCGGAAATATTATCCTTTACCCAATCCCGCTTTTGAAAAGCATAGGCATCCAGAAGCTCTTTCATGAAATTTGAGGTCAGCTTCGAGAACTGGTCAAACTTGTCGACTTCACGCGAACCGGAAAATCGCAAAGAGCGCACAAAGCGAAACACGTGAGCATCGATCGGCTTGTCACCATTAAGGCTGTCGAATTGCAGGATCTCACTGCGGAAACGACCGCCGTAGGCGAATTCGGTCTGCACCTCGGTCGCACCCTGGCCATTGTCGGTGCTGGCAATATCATGCCGAATGGTGGCATCGGTCAGCTTGTCCACCGTCAGTCGCATTTTGTAGGACGGATCGGGCAGAACGAGCTGCGAGGAAGTGCCCAGACAATCGGGTATATTGGCCACATAGGCATTGCCCGCAACCTTTGCTCCATCGGCGGCCACAGCAACGGGCACAATCGGCTTGCCAAAGGTCAACGCCAACAGGGACTCGTAATGCGATGTCATACGGCGGGAAAAGAGCTGTGCGCTCTGGGCTGGAACAGGGCCTGTATTGGCCAGCGATGCCTTCGCTGAATCAGACAACTCCAAAGGAACCACCTGAAAGAACGTGCGCTCGTCATGGCGGATGGGCAGGCTTTTGATCGAAACGAGCCAGCGATCCATTGCGGAATCACCATCCCCAAAGCGGTCAAAGATCGCGCCGAATCCTTTTGTCTTGGCCAGCTTATCGGGCTGCCCTGGGGTAATTTCATTATACGTGATGATGGCAGGAACCAGCGCCTTTACTTGCCGATCATTGACATCGAAGATGATGGTGTTGACGCCAAAGCTATAGGCTGTGTTGAAGTAATGATTACCATCGCGCGGATCAACAAAGTTCTGTGAAACGACATCTTCGTATGTGATTACGTGGGACAGGCCCAAATGCGCGCCTTTTCCCTGAGCCTCATCTTTTCCATAAAGATTGATTGACCAGCCAAGCGCCTTTGTCTGCTCAAGAAGCTTTGCGTTCAAGGCTGTCTTGAATTTCGTATCTGACAGAAAACTAGACAGGACTGGATTTTCGGCTTTGAAGGCCGCCTCAGTTCCCTGATGTCCAATCCCACAATAGCGAACGTTTTCTCGCGTGGCATCCTGCGCTAATGCAGGCACACCTAAGCAAGCCAGCACAAGGCTAGCCCCAAAAAGCTTGATGTTTGACATTTAACCCCCCGGTTTAGGAGGCCGTGATAGACAAAATCTTCGTAAATGTCATCCAGTTATATCGATTTTCGATTTTCTGTTGCCTTTGACTTTTGAAATGGGGGCTAAACCCGGAAAAGTCAGGAATCTCAACATAATTTCTTGCGCCCCATACCCAACACTTGGGAAACGGAAGCGGGCAAGGTGTCGCAAACTTAATTGCCTTCTCGGCTGGCGGATACCGTGAACCCGTCACAGATTCGTTTCGCGCTTAGCTGAAGACAGTTCGAGCCCATCGACGACAGAACGGCCATCTTTGGCCGAGCAGTCTCATCGACCCCAATCAAAGTTGTCGCCCGCTTCATTCAAACGCGGGCTGGCGGCGCTGGTGGCCAGCGCATCGATGACGCGCTCGACGTTTCGGCGGTCACTCTTGGACAGGTGCCGGATCTTATCCAGCAGCTCGAGATCCTCGCGGTCATAGACCAGCGCAAAGACTTCTTGTGACGGATCGTCGGTCAAACCGGCAAGGTATTGGTGGGACACTTTCAATTTACGCGCAATTTCATAAAGATCGAGAAACGGGGGCAGCTTCCCTGCGGCCAGTGAGCTGACCACACGCAGGGGAACGCGGGCCTCATAGGCCAGGACGGCCTGCGACCAACGTAAAAAACGCATACAATTCCGAACTCTGGACGCGATCAACCGCTGCCGCGTGCCCGCAGATGGCGCCATTATGGATTCGATGGTTCAGCATCCGGGCGATGATGACGGCTCGCCAATGTCCGCAGGATCTGGAGTGTGACGTCACGGTCCTGCGGCCGCACGCTGTGCAGCAAATCCAGCCATTCCCGTTCTTCTGCCGTTAGCGTGACGTCCTGCGCCTCACTATCGGGATCGTCCGTTTCACCGGTCAGATACGCGGCTGAAACCCGCAACTCGCGGGCCAGCTCCAGCAACGCGGATGAGTTGCGCGTCGCCCCCGAAACAAGCCGCCCGATGGACGGCTGCTTGAGCCCCACACGTCGGGCAAGCTCACTTTGACTGATCTGGCGATCAGCCATCAACTTTTCGAGTCGGTCGCCCCTGATCGTCGCCATGGCTAAGGGCTATACGGAAACGAATAATACCGCACGCAACATTTCTGTTGCGATAGGCTATGCATATCCGTATAGATCGGCGCATGGAAACCGCCCCGACCCGCTATGAGGCCCTGCAACAAGTGGCCGCCCGCTTCCCCTCGCAACAGGCGATGGCCGATGCGTTTGGGGTTTCCCAACCAACGATCTGGCGCTGGCTCAATCAGGCCAAACAGATCCCGCCCACCTTTGCCTTGCTGGCCGAAAGCCTGACCGGCATTTCCCGCCATCACCTGCGCCCCGATATCTACCCTCCTGAAATCCCGGCCGCCCCGGCCCGCTTCTGCGGCGTAGATCACACTGGCCCCCTCGTCGCGTTCAATCGCGGCGCGGCTTTGCGCGACGGAGCATCGGTATGACCCTGCGCCGCGAACCGCTCACCTATGAAAACACGATGCTGGCCGTGGCCAAAGTGCTCGGCTGGGATACGGTCGCGGGCATCTGCGGCGTGTCCTCGCGCTCGGCGCGCTATTGGGCCGAACCGGAATGCCAGAAACAGATCCGTATGATCGACGCCGAAAGGCTCGACCGCGCTTTTGTTGAGGCGGGCGGTGATTATCGGCCCTTTCATCGTCTGATGACGATGCGGCTCGATATTGCCGATATGGCCGCCAATGCCGCGCTGGCTGATCTCTCCACGCTGGCCGCCGTCGCAGCGAAGGAGGCAGGCGAGGCGATCTCGGCCCTGATCATCGCCGCCCAATCGGGCGACCGCGCCAGCATCCGCAACGCGCGCAAAGAGGCCGAAGAGGCCATCCACGCCCTGCACGCCAGCGTTGCCGGCATCGAAAGCCGCGAGGCCCGCGCATGAGCGGCGAAGGCATCATCCGCAATCAGCCCCTGATCCACGCCCCGCTGTCATTGCGCCTGCGCTCGGGCGGGGCGCAGGCCAAGGATAAGGCCTTCATCACCTGCCCAAAATGCGGCGCGCCCATGTTCGTGCGCGACAGCATGCGCCACAATGAAACCGTCAAGCATCTGATGACCCACTGCACCAACACCGGCTGCGGGCTCACCGGCATGCATGAGCTGGTTTTTGTCCATTATTTCAATCCCGGCATGGTGGATCGGTCCGATCTCAATCTGGTCGCCTGCCCGCGTGACAAAATCCCCCACGTCCTGCCGCCCCCGCGCGATGAAGCCGACGATGGGCAAATCTCCATGTTCGACCGTCCCTAAACCGCTTGCGAGGTCCGCCATGCCCATGCCCAAAGCCGCCGCCGCCATCGCCACCGTTTCCCTGCTGTTCACCACCGCCCTGCTGGCCATCGACCGCGTGATCGCGGGCGCGGTGCAATGCGGCGCGCTTTCCTGCCTCAACGCCTGATCGCCGTGGCCTGCCCTTCCCCCTCCCCGCGCGGCACCGCGCTTTGGACGCTGGCCATGGTGCTGGCCGCGCTCCTGGGCGCGGCATGGGCCGATTGGCATGCGCCCCACAATTCCCGCCCGCCGGGTCGCACCGCCCCGATCAGCGCCACAGGCGCGGTCGGGGCACCCCTGCCCGGCGCCCCCCGGTCCAGCTCCGTCGCATGACGCCCCCGCGCCCGTGGAAACCCGAAGGCTGCGCCGATTGCGGCCTGCTCCACCCCACCCACAGCCTCAACGGATCGCACGGCCCATGGCGCTGCCGCGATTGCCATGTCGAGGCGCAGCAAAAGCACAGAAAGGCCGCCTGATGGCTGTCCAGCCTGCCCGCGTGCGTATGGTCGAGGCCCAGCGCATCCTCAAAGCTGCCCGCAATTCGGGCCTCACCCCCAAACGCATCCGCGTGCACGACACCGGCTATGACATCATTTTCGATGATGACGGCCTGCCCGGATCGACCCAGCCCAATCCATGGGATGCGGAGCCGAAACAATGACCAAGCGCCGCTGGCTCCCGCCCAACGTCACCCGGTATCAGGACAAAACCGGCCGCTGGCGCTACCGCTATCGCAAGGCGGGCAAGGCCACCTACAACTTCCGCGCCGCGCCCGGCACGCCCGAATTCCTGGCCGAATATGAAGCGGCCAAGGCGGGCCAACCGGTGGGCGCGGATCGCGTTGCCCCCGGCTCGGTGGATGCCCTCTGCGCGGCCTATTACCGCTCGCCCCGCTGGCAATCGATGCAGGCCAGCACGCAAAAGACCTATCGCAGCATTATCGAGCGCTGGCGCAAGGTCCATGGCGACAAGCCCTTCGCGCGCCTCGAACCGCGCCATGTCGACGCATGGCTGGCCGCGATGAGCGACCGCCCCACCGCCGCCAACAATCTGCGCAAGGCGCTGATGCGCCTATTCCGCTATGCGGTCCGCATGGGCTGGATCGCGCGCAACCCGATCTCGCCCACCGAACCCTATCGCATCAACAGCGAAGGCATCCACGCCTGGACCGAGGACGAGATCGCCGCCTTTCAGGCCAAATGGCCAATGGGCACGCGCGAAAGGCTGGCGCTTGAACTGATGCTGTGGACCGGCCTGCGCAAAAGCGACGTCATCCGCCTCGGCCCGGCCCAGCGCCAGGGCGACCGCTTCCACCTGCGCCACACGAAAAACAAATCGGACACGATCCTGCCGGTCTCCCCCGACATCGAACGCGCCATCACCGCGCTGGACCCGACCTATGCGGGCGGCGAAACCTATCTCATCACCGAATTCGGCAAGCCCTTCACCTCGGCGGGTTTCGGCAACTGGTTCCGCGATCGCTGCGATATGGCTGGCCTGAAAGGATGCAGCGCCCACGGCCTGCGCAAAGCCCTCAGCCGCCGCATCGCCGAGGCTGGCGGCACCTCAAACCAAGGCCGCGCCGTCACCGGCCACAAGAGCGACCGCATGTTCGCCCACTACTCGCAAAGCGCCGACAAAGCCGCCCTTGCCGACACGATTTTGGCGAACCTTTCCGAAAAGTTCGCCAAATCAAACCGCCAAACCAATGAAAATTAAAGGATTTCATATGTTCTTTGGTGAGCCCAGCTGGATTCGAACCAGCGACCTACTGATTAAAAGTCAGTTTTTAAAGAATTCCCCTCCAGTTCCCCCAAAACCCCTTAATTCCATAATATACTGTAAATGATGTAAAAAATCGGAATGCAGAAGCTTATCTCAATACCCTCAGCTCCCTTGCGACACCTTGCCTTGTGGTTGCTATGTGGTTGCTGACCTGCAGGCAATCGTATATCACGCGGCATGGCTAAAATAACCAAACGATCCGTTGATGCTTTGCAGGCAAGTGATGCTGGCCCAACTTATCTTTGGGATGACGCTCTTGGCCTGCTGCCGGTTTGATGGACACCGAGATAGGCTTCTTTAGGCTACCCCAGCCTGGCGCTCGAAGTCGATAGGGCTGAGATAGCCCAAGGTCGAGTGCCTGCGGGTGGGATTGTAGAAACGCTC
>Ga0066256_1000925_pt1 | contig 37242 bp, 43 predicted proteins | sample ThiBio_1000_biof_FD_87107 | JGI IMG/M metagenome (GOLD analysis project Ga0066256, IMG submission 87107) | Wastewater bioreactor microbial communities from Cape Town, South Africa - Thiocy_expt_1000_biof (version 2) | ecosystem: Engineered > Bioreactor > Thiocyanate-remediating >... | reverse complement strand
TGAGGCGGCGTTATCCCCGCAGCAGCGCCAGCGCCTCGGCGGGGGCGATGCGGCCGTCGTAGAGGGCGCGGCCGGGGATCGCGCCTTCCAGCTTCCGGGCGTCCGGCATGGTCATGCGGCGGATGTCGGCCATCGAGGCGAGGCCGCCCGAGGCGATGACGGGGATCGACACGGCGTCGGCCAGCGCGATCGTCGCCTCCCAGTTGATGCCGGTTAGCACGCCGTCGCGGTCGATGTCGGTGTAGATGATGGCCGCCACGCCGGCGCCCTCGAACTTCTTCGCCAGCTCGACCGCGCCGAGCGAGGAGGCTTCCGCCCAGCCTTCGACCGCCACCTTGCCGCCGCGCGCGTCGATGCCGACGGCGACCTTGCCCGGGAACAGCCGGCAGGCCTCCCTGACCAGCTCCGGCTCGCGCACCGCCACCGTGCCGAGGATGACGCGGGCGAGCCCCCGGTCGAGCCAGTCCTCGATCTGCGGGATGGTGCGGATGCCGCCGCCGAGCTGGACCGGGTTCCTGGTCGCCTTGAGGATCGCGCCGACGGCCGCGCTGTTGACCGACTTGCCGGCGAAGGCGCCGTTGAGGTCGACCACGTGCAGCCACTCGAAACCCTGCCGCTCGAACTCCCGCGCCTGTGCGGCCGGGTCGGCATTGTAGACGGTCGCGCTCGCCATCTCGCCCAGCTTGAGGCGCACGCACTGGCCGTCCTTGAGGTCGATGGCTGGAAAGAGGATCACGGCGCTGAACGGTTCCGGGAATGGGCGGGCCTACAGGCCCTCGACGATGGCGAGATGCGAGGTGGCGGTGGCGCGGCGCAGATCGAGCGCGGCCTTGTATTCGGGCGAATGGTAGCAGGCAACCGCGTCGGCGAAGCTGTCGAACTCGACGATCACCGTCCGGTCCGCGGGAAAACCTTCCGGATATTGGGCGTCGCCGCTCGCCGCCAGGAACCTGCCGCGGTACTTCTCGAACGCCGCGTCGAAGGCACCGACATAGCCCTTGAACGCTTCCGGATCGGTGACCGAGACCATCGCGATCCAAAACCCCTTCTCCGTGCCCCCCCCGTCGGGAGGTGGGCGACCGGGCCCGGCCCGGGCGCTGGCTTCTTCGGGGGAGAACCCGGCGCGCGGGCAGGGTTCCCCCGCGCCCCCGGGGCCGGGACGGGCCCGCCATAGTCGGTGACGGCCAGCACCTCGGCCGGCCGCGTGGCGGCGAGGTGGTAGGAGTGGACGAAATAGGCGTGCAGCCCGTCCGGGCCGGTGGGGATGCCCTCGAAAAGCGGGTGCGGGCGTTTCAGCTCCAGCGTGTTCCAGCCGATCTGCGGGATCTTGAGCGACGGGTCCGACGGCGCGATCTCGACGACGTCGCCGCCGATCCAGCCGAAGCCGTGCGTGACGGTCTTCTCCAGCCCGCGTTCGGACATGAGCTGCATGCCGACGCAGATGCCGAGGAAGGGGCGGGCGCGGGCGATCGCCGCCTCCTCGACCGCCTCCCACATGCCGGGGACGGCGCGCAGGCCGGCGGCGCAGTCGGCATAGGCGCCGACGCCGGGCAGCACGATCCGGTCGGCCGAGCGGACGCGTGCGGCGTCCGCCGTCAGGTCGATCCCGGCGGCAATGCCGGCCTCGCGGGCGGCGCGCTCGAAGGCCTTGGCGGCGGAACGGAGGTTGCCAGAGCCGTAGTCGATGATGGCGACGCGCATCTCAGCGGCCTCCGGGATAGGACAGGAAGCCGAGCGCCGGGCCGGTGGCCGGGCGGGCGGCTGTCGCGCCGGGCGCCGGCGTATCGGGAAGGCCCGCGCCATCGGCTGCGACGAAACCGGCGGCCGTGCCCGCCTCGTCCAGATAGCCGATCTCGGCGCCGTCGCGGTCGCGCGCCTCGACGACGCCCCATTCGCGCCAGCCGGCGCGGCGCAGCGCGGCGACGCGCAATGCCGGTGCCTCGAAGCCGCAGACGAGCGCGACGAGCAGGCCGAACGGCCAAAGCCAGTCGAGCCCGGCGAGATCGGTGAGCAGGCCGATGCCGATCCCGAGCGCCAGCACGGCGACCGCCTCGATCCACATGCGGTGGAACAGGAACCAGAAGAACGGGAACAGCAGCGCCAGCCAGTGGAAGCCGTCGCGCACGACCTCGAAGTCGCGGGCGCCGGAGCCCGGCCGCTCCATCACCACGAAGCTTGCCATCTAAGCCCCACTTCGGATCGCGACAATGTTTCGTCGAATCGTCATTACGATCTGTTCTTTTGCTTGCGCATGATGTTCAGCCCGAAAAGTCTGCAACTTTTCGGCATCATGCGCGGAGCCTCACCCGTTGAGCGTGCCCTTGGTCGAGGGGATCGCGCCGGCCTGGCGCGGATCGATCTCGCAGGCGGCCCGCAGCACCCGCGCCACCGCCTTGAAGCAGGTCTCGGCGATGTGGTGGCAGTTGGCGCCGTAGTGGTTGGTGACGTGCAGCGTGATGCCGGCGTTCTGGGCGAGCGCCTGGAAGAACTCCTTGACCAGCTCTGTGTCGAAGCTGCCGATCTTGGCCGCCGGGAAGGCGACGTTCCAGACGAGGTAGGGCCGGCCCGACACGTCGACGGCGGCGCGCGTCAGCGTCTCGTCCATGGCGAGGTCGAGCGAGGCGTAGCGGGAGATGCCGCGCCGCTCGCCGAGCGCCCGTGCGAGCGCCTGGCCGATGGCGATGCCGGTGTCCTCGACCGTGTGGTGGTCGTCGATGTGCAGGTCGCCCTCGGCGCGGATCGTCATGTCGATCAGCGAATGGCGCGAAAGCTGCTCCAGCATGTGGTCGAAGAAGCCAACGCCGGTCGAAATCTCCGACCTTCCCGTCCCGTCGATGTCGACGGCGACGGAGATCGCGGTTTCCTTCGTCTTGCGCTCGACGCTCGCGCGGCGCGCCTTCTCGCCGGAGGCCATGGGCAAATTCCCTGTCGGGGTCCTGTCCGGGCGAGCCTTCTAACGGCAGGCGACGGCGATATCCAGAAGCAAGCGCCGGGCGGTCGGGCCCGCCGGTTTGCATTCGGCCGGGCCGCACATACATAGACTCGACATTGAAAACGGCGGTGCTTCACGAGGCCGCCACGGAGACATTGATGAGCAATGATTTGACGATGCACGCCACGACGATCGTGACGGTGCGCAAGGGCGGCAAGGTGGTGATCGCGGGCGATGGCCAGGTCAGCCTGGGCCAGACGATCATGAAGGGCAATGCGAAGAAGGTCCGCCGGGTCGGCAAGGGCAACGTGATCGCCGGCTTCGCCGGAGCCACGGCCGACGCCTTCACCCTGCTGGAGCGGCTGGAAGCCAAGCTCGAGCAGTATCCCGACCAGTTGACCCGCGCCGCGGTCGAGCTGGCCAAGGACTGGCGCACCGACCGCTACCTGCGCCGGCTTGAGGCGATGATGCTGGTGGCCGACAAGCACGTGACGCTGGCGCTGACCGGCACCGGCGACGTGCTGGAGCCGGAGCACGGCGTGATGGCGATCGGCTCGGGCGGCAACTACGCGCTGGCGGCCGCCCGCGCGCTGATGGACACCGACAAGGACGCCGAGGAGATCGCCCGCACTGCGATGAAGATCGCCGCCGACATCTGCGTCTACACCAACCAGAACGTCGTGGTGGAAACGCTCGATGCCGAATGACGGCAGGGCCGCGCGCTACGATTTCCGCGCCGTCGAGGAAGACGACCTGCCGATGCTGGCCGACTGGCTCTCCCGCCCGCACAATGCGGAATGGTGGGGCGACGACGCCGAGCTGAGCGTGTCGGAGATCCGCGAGGCGATGGACAGCATCGAGACGGAGCCGCTGATCGTGGAGCTGGACGGCGAGCCCATCGCCTATCTCCAGAGCTACGACCCGCATCTGGAGGACGGCCATCCCTACCAGGACCAGCCGACCGGCACGATCGGGCTCGACATCTCGATGGGCCCGGCCGAGCTGCTCGGCAAGGGCCACGGCTCGGCGATTGTCGCCCGCTTCGCCGAGATGCTGTTCGAGGAAGGCGTGCCGCGGGTCATCATCGACCCGGACCCGGTCAACGCGCGCGCCATACGCGCCTATGAGAAGGCGGGCTTCACCGCCTTCGACGAGAGACACACAATCTACGGTTCCGTGCTCATGATGAGGCGGGACGCACCGGAAGAGACAGACGAATGACCAATTTTTCCCCCCGCGAAACCGTTTCCGAACTCGACCGCTACATCATCGGCCAGAAGGACGCCAAGCGCGCCGTCGCGATCGCGCTGCGCAACCGCTGGCGGCGCCAGCAGCTCGAAGGCCAGATGCGCGAAGAGGTGATGCCGAAGAACATCCTGATGATCGGCCCCACCGGCGTCGGCAAGACCGAGATCTCGCGGCGGCTGGCCAAGCTCGCCGGCGCGCCCTTCGTCAAGGTCGAGGCGACCAAGTTCACCGAGGTCGGCTATGTCGGCCGCGACGTCGAGCAGATCGTGCGCGATCTCGTCGAGATCGCCATCGGGCTGACGCGCGAGAAGATGCGCGAGGACGTCAAGGCGCGCGCCCACCTCAACGCCGAGGAGCGCGTGCTGGAGGCCCTCGTCGGCAAGACGGCGAGCCCGGCCACCCGCGATTCCTTCCGCCGCAAGCTGCGCGACAACGAGCTCGACGACAAGGAGATCGAGATCGAGGTGGCCGACGCCGGCACCGGCGGCATGCCGAGCTTCGAGATTCCCGGCATGCCGGGCGCCAATATCGGCGTGATGAACATCAACGACATGCTGTCGAAGGCGATGGGCGGCAAGCGCACCAAGATGCGCAAGACGACGGTGAAGGATTCCTACGAGCTGCTGATCGCCGACGAGTCCGACAAGCTGCTCGACCAGGACGAGGTGGTGCGGCAGGCGCTGGAATCGGCGGCGAACGACGGAATCGTCTTCATCGACGAGATCGACAAGATCGCGGCGCGCTCCGACATCTCCGGCGGGCCGTCGCGCGAAGGCGTGCAGCGCGACCTGCTGCCGCTGGTCGAGGGCACGACGGTGGCGACCAAATACGGGCAGATCAAGACCGACCACATCCTGTTCATCGCCTCGGGCGCCTTCCACGTCTCGAAGCCGTCGGACCTGCTGCCCGAGCTTCAGGGCCGCCTGCCGATCCGCGTCGAGCTGAGGGCCTTGGAGAAGGAGGACTTCGTCCGCATCCTGACCGAGACCGAGGCGAGCCTGATCAAGCAGTACATCGCGCTGATGGCGACGGAGGGCGTGACGCTCTCCTTCACAGACGACGCGATCGACGCGCTGGCCGGCATCGCGGTCGACCTCAACGCCAGCATCGAGAACATCGGCGCGCGGCGGCTGCAGACCGTGATGGAGCGCGTGCTCGACGAAATCTCCTTCGACGCGCCGGACCGGGGTGGCACGGAAGTCACAATCGACGCCGAATATGTGAGGAAGCGGGTCGGCGACCTCGCCAGGAACACAGATTTGTCTCGTTTCATCCTGTAAGGCTTGCGGCCGGCGCGGCACCCGCGCCGGCCGGTTTTCCGGCCCGCCCGGCTCGACACGATCCGCGGCACTCCCTAAAGGTTGCACAGTCGGGCAGGGCGACAACCAGTATGCGAAACACGCGGCGGGCCGTCATTCCAGCACTCTGCATGCTGCTCACGGCAGCCCTGCCGGGGCTGGCGGCGACGCTCGTGCCGCCCGGCAACCGCAATGCGAGGCAGCCGCCGGTGCCCTACGGCTCCGCCAGCCGCACGCAGGCGCTGAACACGACCTACGAGGCGAAGTACCGGCGCGTGCTCGACTTCCTGCGCAAGGACGGAGAGCTGCGCGCCAAGATCGCGGCGGCGGCGCGGCAATACGGCATCGCCCCGATCCACATGGTCGGCGCCATCATCGGCGAGCACACCTACAACGTCGACGTCTACGACCGCCTGCAGACCTACTACGTCAAGGCGTTCTCCTATGTCGGCTCGGCCATCGCCTTCCGCTACAACGGCGAATCGGTGACCGATTTCGTCGCCCGGCCGCAGTTCGAGGAATGCGAGAAGGTCTCCGACAGCTACGAGATCTGGGCCTGCCGCGAGCGCATCTGGGAGCGCGACTTCCGCGGCAAGACGGTCGACGGCAGGCGCTTCCCGGACGACCGGTTCGGCGCCGTCTTCTTCCAGCCGCTCTATGCCGGCCAGACCTTCGGCATCGGTCAGCTCAACCCGCTGACGGCGCTGCAGATGAGCGACCTCGTCCACCGCGTCTCCGGCCTGCCGAAGCTGTCGGCCGACGATCCGGGGCAGGTCTACCGGACGATCATGGACCCGGACCTGACGCTGCCCTACGTGGCGGCGACGCTGAAAACCTCGATCGACGCCTATGCGCGGATCGCCGGCTTCGACATCTCGAAGAACCCCGGCATCACCGCCACCCTCTACAATCTCGGCGACCCGGAGCGACGGGCCCGCGCGCTGAAGGCCGAGAACGACCGGCGCCGCGCCAACGGGCAATCCGCGCGGCTGCCGGAGGAGAACTATTACGGCTGGCTGGTAAACGACCGCATCGAGGACCTCGAAGGGCTGTTCAAATAGGCCTTCAGCCCTTCCGCCACGGGAAGATCGCCCGCAGCGCCGGGTCGCGCAGCCACAGGCCGCCCCACATGAACAGGCCGAGATAGAGGCCGAACAGCTCGTGGCTGAACAGCGGGTTGCCGATCCTGACCTGCGTCGCCATCGCGCCGCCGAACAGGCCCATCGCCAGCACGGCACCGAGCACGCTGGTGCGCGGCCATATATAAAGAAGCACGCAGGCGAGCTCGATCAGCCCGATCATCGTCACGTAGCCATCGGGCCAGCCGAGCTGGCGCATCGTCTCGTCCGCGACTTCCATGCCCAGCAGCTTCGGCGCGACCGAGGCGCCCAGCATGAACAGCACGTAGAGGCCGCTGAGCAGCCAGCCCACGCGAACCATCGTCTTCTCGCTCATCGATCCCTCCATCCTCGAGCATCTACCCGAAGGACGGCCGGACACGGCCGGCGCCGACATCAGTCACGACGATTTTCCGCGCGGAGCTGGGCGATCAGGCCGTCGAGGCGGTTATCGTCGAGCTCGCGCACCTTCTGCGCCAGCAGGTTGGCGAGCTCGGTGGCCCGCGGCGACAGACCGGCGGTGTCGATGACGATGCGCGGGTCGGAGAGCGCGGCGAGGCGCTGCAATTCCTCGGCCTCGTCCCAGATCACGTTGAAATAGCCGATCACCTTCTGAACCATCGGCCAGCCCGGCGCGCCGCGATGGCCGTGCTCCAGCGCCGAGAGATAGGCCGGGCTGACGCCGAGCGCGGCGGCCATCTGCTTCTGGCTGACGCCCTTCGCCCGGCGCAGCTCGCGCAGCCGCTGGCCGAACGGGGTCATCCGGCGGGGCCGGCGCGGCGCAGCCGCAGATAGAGCGCGCCCTCGCCGCCATGCTGGCGCGCGGCCTCGGCGTGGGCGCCGACGAGGCCGGCGAAGGGAGCCGTCGCCAGCCATCCGGGCACGGCGCGGCGCAGCACGCCGTCGCCGCCCTTCGACGTCCCCTTGCCGGTGATGACCAGCACGTGGCGCAGGCCCGACGCATGCGCCTGGCGCAGGAAACCGAGCAGCCGGCCATGCGCCTCCGCCTGGGTGAGGCCGTGCAGGTCGATGCGCGCCTCGATCGACAGCCGGCCCTTGGCTATCCTGCCGTGGGTGCGGTCGTCGAGGCCGGTCGGGCGCGGACGCGTAGCCGGCTTCGGAAGCTGCGGTGCCGAGATGAAGGGCGGTACGGAAGCCGGTCCGGGAGCCACCTGCGGGAGCGCCGGCGGCTCCGGCTCGACCGTCTCGACAGGCTCAAGCTCGACGCCGGGCAGCGGCTTCACCGAGCGCGCCACCTTGTGCCAGAGGATGCGGTCCTCGGTCGTGAGCCCTTTCGTGCCGCGCCGCGCCGTCACGGGAAGCGCTCCGCGATCGTCGCCGGGACCAGGATGTGGAAGTCGGCCGCGTTGCGCACCACGCCGGCGATCTCGCCGGCCGCGTTGCCGGAACCGGCGAAGAGGTCGCCGCGCGCCGGGCCGACGATGGCCGAGCCCGTATCCTGCGCGATCATGAGCCGGCTAAAACGCTCGCCGCCGAAGGCCGTCAGCGTCGGCGCGTCGACGAAGAAGGGCGTGGCGAAGGTGTGGATCAGCCGGTCGACGGCCATCGAGCGGCCGGCCGCCAGCGGCACCTTTGCCGCGGCCACCGGACCGAGGGTCGGATCGTCCACCGGCGCGTCGCGGAAGAAGATGAAGGAGCGGTTCCGCCACAGGATCTCGTCGACGCGATCCGGATGGACGCGGAACCAGGCGCGGATCGACTGCATGGTGACGTCGGCCAGCGCGAGCTCGCCCTTTTCGACCAGCACCCGGCCGGCGCCTGTGAAGGGATGGCCGGACTTGGCGGCATAGGTGACGCGCCGCTCCGCGCCGTCCGGCATGACGAGGCGTGCCGCGCCCTGCACGTGGATGAAGAAGACGTCGACCTTGTCGGCGAGCCAGGCGAACTCAAGCCCCCTGCCGGCGAGCGCGCCGCGCTCGATCGCGCCGCGGTCGAAATATTCGACGATGCCGGCATCGGTCTTCCGGCCGAAGGCGAAATAGGGGTCCATGCCGGCGGGGCGGCCGGCGTCGTCGAGGTCGACGAGATCGTCGGGCCGCCGGTAGAGCGGGACGGTAAATTCCGGCGTCCGTACCGGCGCGGCGCGCGCGACCGGCTCGTAGAAGCCGGTGACGAAGCCGGCGCCGCCGCGCGGCCTTATGCGGAACGGACGGAAATGCGTCTCGAAGAAGGTGCGGGCCTCGGCCGCCGTCGGCGCCGACATGGCTCGCGCAGCCGCGAAGGCGGGGTCGAAGGCGGCCGCCTCGATGCGGAGCGAGCCCGTCCGGTAGGGTTTTTCGAGCGCGCGGAAAGCCGAGCGGCGGAAGGCGGCGTAGGCGGCGGCGTGGTCGTCGCCCGCCCAGCCGGGGAGTACGGAAAAGCTTTCGGGCTCTAGGTCAGCGCCGGCCGGCATCGTGGCGCCCCGGGCCTTTTCTCAGTCCTCGGCCTCGGTGGCGACGAGCTTCCAGTTGGGATCCTTGGAGCGCGTGTCGCGGGCGAAGGTCCAGACGTCCTTGACCTCGGCGACCGTCTCGGGATCGCCGTCGATCACCGCCCCGGCCTTGTCCAGCGTCGCCGAGATCAGCTCGCTGACGATGCGCAGCGTGACATGGGCGTCGCCGCCCTTCATCTCGGCGCCGACGATCTCGGCCTTGTTGATGCCGACGAAGGAGGACTGGATCTTCTCGGCGCGCTGCTCGCGCTCGGTGATGGCGGCTGCGAAGCCGTCATAGACCTCGCGCGACAAAAGGTTCTTGAGCGTGCGGCGGTCGCCGTCGGCGAAGGCCATGACGATCATCTCGTAGGCCATCTTGGCGCCCTCGACGAAGGTCTTCGGCTCGAAGGAGGGATCGGCGTCGCGGATGGCGCGCAGGCCCTTGTTCAGGTCCGACAGCGGCGAGGCGATGGCGTCGATCTCGGCATAGGGCTCGGCGGCCGGCTCGGCCGCGCCCTTGCGGCGCGGCAGGGCGACGACGTTGTCCTGCGCGGCGGTCTTGTCGTCGGCGCGGGTGCGGCCGGCGGTATAGGGATCGAAGGGCGGACGCTCGCTTCCGGTGCGCTTTCCGAGCACGTTCCGGAGCTGGATGAAGATCACCACAGCCGCAACCAGGAAAAAGATAGTGCCGAAGTCGAAGAAACCCATGTCTTCCGCCAGTTGCCGATGGTGGCCCGGCCGACCGCGAGGGCGGGTCCGGACCAACCCCGAAGGAGCTGCACGCGCCCGATTCATATAGAATGGCAGCGCCGATCATTCAAATGAAGAGCGAACATGCCTATCTGACTGTAAATTCATCCGCCGCGGCCGGCCGCGGCGCCAATCTCCACGGATCGCGGTGCGCCCTTCCCTCCTGCCTTTCCTGATCTTCCTCGTGCCGGTCCTCGAGATCGCAACCTTCGTCGTCGTCGGCAGCCATATCGGCGTGCTGGCGACCCTGCTGCTGGTGATGGCGACCTCTGTCGCGGGCGCGGCGCTGCTGCGCATCCAGGGCCTCGGCACGCTGGCCCGCATCCGCGCCCAGGTCGACCGGGGCGCGCTGCCCAACCGCGAGCTGGCGCATGGCGCGAGGATCCTCGTCGCCGGCCTGCTGCTGCTGATGCCGGGCTTCCTGACGGACGTGGTCGGCCTGCTGCTGTTCATTCCGCCGGTGCGCGACGCCGCCTGGCGGCTGCTGCGCTCGCGCATCGTGGTCGTCGCGCGCGGCCCGTGGGCGGGCGGCTTCGGCGGGCCACGCCCCGACGATCGCACCATCGACCTCGACAGCGACGAGTTTTCGCGCTCTCAACCGGACCGCGACCGGCTCGGCGGGCCGGGCTAGCGCGCCGGCCGGGGCATACGCGCTCTGCTTGTCAGGGCCGACCCCGCATGATAGCCAAGCCGCCATTCTCAAACGGCGGACCGGCGCGGCGACGCGGTCCCGACAGATAGGGGTCAGGGCCGATGGCCGACAAGAAGAGCGACGACAAGAAGAACGAGGCTGCGCCGATGGCGAACGGAAACGGCGCCTCGCCCACGCTCAACATCCTCGCCCAGTACGTGAAGGACCTTTCCTTCGAGAATCCCGGCGCGCCGCAGTCGCTGCGCGGCCGCGACAAGGCGCCGTCGATCAACATCAACGTCAACGTCAACGCCAACCCGATCGCCGACAAGGAGTTCGACGTCACGCTGACGCTGAACGCCAAGGCCACCTACGACAACGACGTGCTGTTCAACGCCGAGCTGGTCTATGGCGGCGTGTTCCGGGTCGAAGGCTTCCCGCAGGAGCACGTGCTCCCGGTGCTGTTCATCGAATGCCCGCGGCTGATCTTCCCGTTCGCCCGTCAGATCATCGCCGAGGCGACCCGCAACGGCGGCTTCCCGCCGCTGATGATCGACCCGATCGACTTCGCCCAGATGTTCCAGCAGCGGATCGCCGAGGAACAGTCGCGCGCCAAGGGACAGGCGTAACGCCCGGCCCCTTCCGGCACAGCCGGAAGCTCAGACCGCTTCGCGGCCGGCCAGGCGGTCGGCCAGCTTCGCCCACAGCGCGTTCAGACCCGAGGTGGACGGGCGAGCTATTTGGGGTAAGAGGGCATCCCGGGGAACGCCGGGCGCCAGCGGGGCGGGGCGGTAGTGGGTGCGGAGCTCAACAGTGAAGGGCGTAAAGACCACATCGACGTGGACGGTCAGTTCGAGGCCGAGGGCGAACTGCTTGCCGCCGATCAGCTCGATATAGACCTCCGCCAGCAGCTCCGAATCGAGCAGCGCGCCATGCCGGGTGCGGTGGGAATTGTCGATGCCATAGCGCCGGCACAGCGCATCCAGCGAATTCGGCCCCATCGGATGCTTGCGGCGGGCGATCGCCAGCGTGTCGACGACACGCTCCAGCCCCACCGCCGGATGGCCGATGCGCTCGAACTCCATGTTGATGAAGCCCATGTCGAAGGTCGCGTTGTGGGCGACGAGATGGGCGCCGTCGATGAACTCGATGAAGCGCGCGGCGATCTCGGGGAATGTCGGCTTGCCGGCGAGCTGGGCGTCGCTGATGCCGTGGATGGCGAGCGCCTCGGGATGGACCGGGCGGCCCTGCGGGTTGATGTATTCGTGAAAGGTATTCCCGGTCGGGAAGCGGTTGACGAGTTCGATGCCGCCGATCTCGATGACGCGGTCGGCCCGGTTGTCCAGCCCGGTGGTCTCCGTGTCGAATACGATCTCGCGCATCAGATACCCTTGTTCTGTCCCTGGTTCCGGTCGCGGGCCAGCAGCCTGGAGATCAGGCTGCGCACCTCGGCGCGCGTCGCCTCCATGCCGCCGCCGGTGTCGATGACGAAGTCGGCGTTGCGGCGCTTTTCCTTGTCGGCGACCTGATTCGCAAGTATGGCCGCGAACTTCTCCTCCGTCATGCCCGGCCGCGCCATGACGCGCTGCTTCTGCACGTCCGGCGGCGCGGTGACGACCAGGATCGAATCGACCCGGTCCGTGCCGCCCGTCTCGAACAGCAGCGGGATGTCGAGCACCACCAGCCGCGCACCCTGGGCGCGGTGGCGCTCGACGAAGGCGTCGGCGTCGGCGCGCACCAGCGGGTGGATGATCTCGCCGAGCCGGCGCAGGGCCTCGGGGCGGCCGAGGACCGCCGCCGACAGGCGCCTGCGGTCGACGGTGCCGTTGACGACGGTGCCCGGAAAGGCCTTGCCGATGAGGGCGGCCGCCGGGCCGGCATAGAGGCGGTGCACCGTCTCGTCCGAATCGTGGACGGGAATGCCCTCGTCGGCGAACATGCGGGCCGCAGTGGATTTGCCCATGCCGATCGAGCCGGTCAGGCCGAGAATGATCAAAGGTCACCCTCCGTCGTCGGCGGCGATCGCCGCGGTGGCGGCCCGCGCTTCGCGGACGCGTCGTCGCATCTCATACCATATGGTGAGCCGGGTAGGAATCCGGCTGCGGCAGGGTCCACACGATCCGGGCGGACAGCGCCATGGCCTCAGCCGTCGATCGCGCCGATGCGGCGCAGCTCGGCGAGCAGCGGCAGCAGCGGCAGGCCGACGATGGTGAAATAGTCGCCGTCGATCCGTTCGAAGAGCTGGATACCCTCGCCCTCGATCTGGTAGCCGCCGACGCTCTGCAGCGCCGCCTCGCCGACATTGGCGAGATAGCGGCCGACGAAGGCGGGCTCCAGCCTGCGCATGGTGAGCCGGGCCTTGCCGACATGGCGCCACAGCACCTCGCCGTCGCGGGCGAGCACGACCGCGCTGTCGAGCTCGTGGGTGCGGCCGGACAAAGCGAGCAGGTTGCGGCGGGCCGTCTCCATGTCGGGCGCCTTGTGGAAGACGCCGTCCTCGAACGACATGGTCTGGTCGCAGCCGAGCACGAGACGGCCGGGGCAGCGGCCGCTCACCTCGACCGCCTTGGCCTCGGCGAGGATCTCGGCGAGCTCGGCCGGCGTGACGCCGCTGCCGCCGACCGACTGCTCCACCGCGCGTTCGTCGATCCGGGGGCGGACGACCTCCACCTCGACGCCGGCATTGTCGAGAAGCCGGCGCCTGAAGGCGCTGCCCGATCCGAGGATGATGAGTTCCGGCATGGCGGTTTCGTCCTCCTTGCTGGCGTTTCCGCTTATCTGGAGCGTGTCGTGCCGAACGGGGTCATGCGGCGCGCTTCGGCTTCCCGTTCGACATGGTCTAGCGCCCCTTGGGCCTCAACGCGAGGATGGCGGCCGCGGTTTCCTCGATCGACCGGCGCGTCACGTCGATCAGCGCCCAGCCGTGGCGGGCGCACAGGTTGCGCGCATAGGTCAGCTCCTCGGAGATCGTCGCACGGGCGACATAGGAGTTGCCGTCATAGTCGCCGGACGTCCCGAGGACGCGGTTCTGCCTGACATGCGAGATGCGCTCGGCCGAGGCGACGAGGCCGACGACCAGCGGCCCCTTCGCGTTGACCACGCCTTCGGCCATCGGCACGCCGAGCACGATCGGCACGTTGGCGGTCTTGATGCCGCGATTGGCCAGATAGATGCTTGTCGGCGTCTTAGAGGTGCGCGAGATGCCGACCAGCACGATGTCGGCCTGGTCGATGTCGTGCAGCATCTGGCCGTCGTCGTGCTCCATGGTGAAGTTCAGCGCGTCGATGCGGCGGAAGTAGTCGGCGTCGAGCACGTGCTGGGCGCCGACCTGGCGGCCGGCCGGGGCGCCGAGATAGGACTGGAAGACGGCGAGCACCGGCTCGAGCACGGAGACGCAGGGCAGGCCCATCTCGCCGCAGCGGCGGTCGATCTCCTTGGCGAGCTTCTGGTCGACCAGCGTGTATAGCACGATGCCCGGTTCCTGCTCGATGTCCTCGAACACCTTGCCGAGCTGCTTCTCGGTGCGCACGAGCGGATAGATGTGCTCGATCGCGCGCGCGTTCTTGTATTGCGCGGCCGCCGCGCGGCCGGCGGCGAGCAGGGTTTCGCCGGTGGCGTCGGAGACGAGGTGGAGATGGAAGAAGCTCTGCGGACGCCCGGCGCGCTCCGGTGCGCCGCTGTGATCTGCTGTGGACAAAAGGCTGGCCTTCTTCGGTTCGGCGGCCGGCACTGTATCAGAAGGGGTTTCTTCCACAATCGATGCCGCGCGGGGCCGATGCGGTACGGCTCTGGGGATTGCGGGAACGGCCGCGATCATTCACATGGCTGGATCGGCGACGGACATGGACGGAGGTTATGACGCCCTTGGAATCGCTCAGGTTTTAGGAACGATCCCCGCAATTCTCCAGCGCTGCGACAAGCCACCGCTGGCGGGGCCGGGACGTCGCGGTTGGGCGGACGGTGGACAACATGCTAATCCCGCAAGGCACAGAGTCGTAGAAACAGAAGAATCCTTCTTTTCTCATTTATTTTTGTATTGAGCGGGATGGACGCGAGGGAACGAATGGCAAAAGACCGGCGCGTCGTCAGGGTGCTGAAGGGCGAGAGCCTGTTCCCGCCTCCCCTCTGGATGATGCGGCAGGCAGGCCGCTACCTTCCCGAGTATCGGGCAACGCGCGAGCGGGCCGGAGGTTTCCTCGACCTCTGCTACAATCCCGACTTCGCGGTCGAGGTGACGCTGCAGCCGATCCGCCGCTTCGGCTTCGATGCGGCGATCCTGTTCTCCGACATCCTCGTCGTGCCACATGCGCTCGGCCGCGACCTCGCCTTCGAGGAAGGCCGCGGGCCGGTGATGACGCCGATCGGGCCGGACGAGATCGGGCAGCTCTCGGGCGAAAAGTTTCACGTGAATCTTTCGCCCGTCTACGAGACTGTGCGGCGGCTGCGGGCGGAGCTGCCGGCCGGGACGACGCTGCTCGGCTTCTGCGGGGCGCCATGGACGCTCGCCACATACATGATCGCCGGCCATGGCACGCCCGACCAGGCGCCGGCGCGGCTGTTCGCCTATCGCGAGCCGGAAGCCTTCGCGAAGCTGATCGACCTGCTCGCCGACTACAGCGCCGAATACCTCGTTCGGCAGATCGAGGCGGGGGCGGACGCGGTGCAGATCTTCGATTCTTGGGCGGGCGTGCTCGACGAGGATTGCTTCGCCCGCTTTTGCGCGGCACCGGTGGCGCGCATCGTCGCCCGTGTTCGGGAACGTTTTCCCGACGTGCCGGTGATCGGGTTTCCGCGCGGCGCGGGAAGCCTCTATGACGGCTACCGGGCTACGACGGGCGTCGATGCGGTCGGGCTCGACTGGAGCGTGCCGCTGTCGCAGGCGCGCCGGCTCCAGCGCGACGGCGCGGTGCAGGGTAATCTCGACCCGCTGCGGCTCGTCGCAGGCGGGGCGGCTCTCGAGGAGGGCGTCGATCGCATCCTGGCCGAGCTCGGCGACGGGCCGCTGGTGTTCAACCTCGGCCACGGCATCACGCCGGAGGCTCCGGTCGCGCATGTCGAGGCGATGGTCAGGCAGGTCAGGGAGGCGCGGCGCTGATGGATGCCAGGGTGACGGGTACGGGCAACAACAGGGCGCTGGTGCGTGCGGTGCTGGGGATCGCTATCTTCGTGGTGCTGACGGCGCTGCTTTTCCTCGTCGTCGGCGACGGCGCCTATGCATGGATCAAGGCGATCCACGTGATCGCGGTGATCTCGTGGATGGCCGGCATGCTCTACCTGCCGCGGCTGTTCGTCTACCACACCGGGGCCGAGCCAGGCTCGGTGCAGTCGGAGACGTTCAAGGTGATGGAGCGGCGCCTGTTGCGCGCCATCATCAATCCGGCGATGGTCGCGACCTGGGCGGCCGGTCTGTGGCTCGCCTGGCGCGGCTTCGCCTTTCAGGGCGGCTGGCTGCACGCCAAGATCGCGCTGGTGCTGCTGATGTCGGGCATGCACGGCTACCTGTCGGCGGCAGTGCGCCGCTTTGCCGAGGACCGCAACGAAAAGCCGGCGCGCCACTGGCGCATCGTCAACGAGATCCCTACATTGCTGATGATCGCGATCGTCGTCCTGGTCATCGTGAAGCCATTCTAGCCGGGCTAAACCGGCTTGCTCTTTGCCTTACGCGGCGATAAGAGTCGCGGTCTCTCCCCGCCTAGCGCCGCCCTTGTCCGGCCATCCGCCGTCGCGGCAGCTTCGCATCTTCCGCAGATATTTCTCCTCGCCCCAGAGCATCCGCACATGCAGGAAATGAAACTACAGGAACTCAAGAGCAAGACTCCGACCGACCTGATCGCGTTCGCCGAGTCGATGGAGGTCGAGAACGCCAGCGTCATGCGCAAGCAGGAGCTGATGTTCGCCATCCTCAAGCGGCTCGCCGCGCAGGACATCGAGATCATCGGTGAAGGCGTGGTCGAGGTCCTGCAGGACGGGTTCGGCTTCCTGCGCTCGGCCAACGCCAACTACCTGCCGGGCCCGGACGACATCTACATCTCTCCCTCCCAGATCCGCCGCTTCTCGCTGAAGACGGGCGACACGGTCGAGGGGCCGATCCGCAGCCCGAAGGAAGGCGAGCGCTATTTCGCGCTGCTCAAGGTCAACACGATCAATTTCGAGGATCCGGAGAAGATCCGGCACAAGATCCATTTCGACAATCTGACGCCGCTCTATCCCGACGAGCGGCTGAAGATGGAGATCGAGACGCCGACCAAGGACCTGTCGGCACGCGTGATCGACCTCGTCGCCCCGCTCGGCAAGGGCCAGCGCGGCCTGATCGTGGCGCCGCCGCGCACCGGCAAGACGGTGCTCCTGCAGAACATCGCCCATTCGATCACCGCCAACCATCCGGAGTGCTTCCTGATCGTGCTGCTCATCGACGAGCGGCCGGAGGAAGTGACCGACATGCAGCGCTCGGTGAAGGGCGAGGTCATCTCGTCGACCTTCGACGAGCCGGCGACCCGCCACGTGCAGGTGGCCGAGATGGTCATCGAGAAGGCCAAGCGTCTCGTCGAGCACGGTCGCGACGTCGTCATCCTGCTCGATTCGATCACCCGCCTCGGCCGCGCCTACAACACGGTGGTGCCGTCGTCGGGCAAGGTGCTGACCGGCGGCGTCGACGCCAACGCGCTGCAGCGGCCGAAGCGCTTCTTCGGCGCGGCGCGCAACATCGAGGAAGGCGGCTCGCTGACCATCATCGCGACCGCGCTGATCGACACCGGCAGCCGCATGGATGAGGTGATCTTCGAGGAGTTCAAGGGCACGGGCAATTCCGAGATCGTGCTCGACCGCAAGGTGGCGGACAAGCGCATCTTCCCGGCCATGGATATCCTCAAGTCCGGCACGCGCAAGGAAGACCTGCTGGTGCCACGGCAGGACCTGCAGAAGATCTTCGTGCTGCGGCGCATCCTGGCGCCGATGGGCACGACCGACGCGATCGAGTTCCTCATCGACAAGCTGAAGCAGACGAAGACGAACGGCGATTTCTTTGATTCGATGAACACCTGATCGATTCGCCGGCGGAACGATCGCCGGAGCCGAACTGTCGATTCGGCTCCGGAACGAACATGCGGAACGCCGCGTCCGCATGGGAGCGGCCATGAAGCGGACATCGACCATATTCGCACTGTCCAGCGGCGCGCTGCCGAGCGGCGTCGCCGTCGTGCGCGTGTCGGGGGATGGCGCGGGCCGCGCGGCCGAAGCGCTCTGCGGCGCCCTGCCCCCGCCGCGGCGCCTGACTTTACGCAGGTTTCTGTCGGAAGACGGCAGCGTGATCGATCGCGGCCTGGTCGCCTACTTCCCTGCCCCCGACAGCTTTACCGGCGAGGATTGCGCCGAGTTCCACGTCCATGGCGGCCGCGCGGTGGTCGCGGCGCTGCTTGACCGGCTCGGCGGGCTTGACGACTTCCGCCAGGCCGAGGCCGGCGAGTTCACCCGCCGCGCCTTTCTCAACGGCAAGCTCGACCTCACGGCGGCCGAGGCCCTGTCCGACCTGATCGCTGCCGAGACGGAAGCGCAGCGGCGGCTGGCCTTCGCCAATGCGGACGGCCGGCAACGCGCCCTCTATGCCGGCTGGCGCGCGCGGCTGCTGCATGCTCGCGCCATGATCGAGGCCGAGCTGGACTTTTCCGATGAGGGCGACGTCCCTGGCTCGGTCGCCGCCGCGGTCTGGGCGGACGTCGCGGCGCTGCGGGCGGAGATGGAAAGCCATCTGGCCGGTTTCCGGGCCGCTGAAATCGTCCGTGAAGGCTTTCGGGTCGCGATCGTCGGCGCGCCGAATGCCGGAAAATCAAGCCTTCTCAATTACTTGGCTGGCCGGGACGTCGCCATTGTCTCCGACGAGCCCGGCACGACACGCGACGTGCTGGAGATCTCCCTCGATCTGGGCGGCTCGAAGGTGATTCTTGCCGACACCGCCGGCCTGCGCGCGAAGGCGGGGCGCGTCGAGATGATCGGGATTGAACGCGCGCGCCGCACCGCCGCCTTGGCTGATCTTGTGCTGGTGCTGGAAGACGTGACCGATCCGCACCGGGTCGAAGTGCCGGGGGCGGCTTCCGCGTTGAGGATCGGAACGAAGCTGGATCTCAACAGTGGGGAGTTGGGGCCATACGATCTGGCGATTTCGACGGTGAGCGGCGCGGGCATCGACGTGCTCCTCTCCGAGATCGAGACCCGCGCTAAGGAGAAGGTCGGCGTTGCGGAGAGTAGGGTGGTGCCGACGCGCCAGAGGCATGTCGATCTGTTGAGGTCAGCGATAGCGGAGCTTTCCGACGCGCTTGATGATGAAAAGCAACTGGAATTGAGGGCGGAGGGGTTGAGGATCGCGTCTGACGACGTTGGTCGCGTCTCGGGAGCTATCGATACCGAGGAAATCCTGGGCGCCATCTTCTCGACGTTCTGTATCGGCAAGTGATTCACGTGAAACAACGAGGGCTTTGGCCGGTCCGGCTCTCATGATTCACGTGAAACACGCCGTAGCGCCGATAGCGCTGACGCGAAAACCGCACAAACATCGGTTTCACGTGAAACAATGGCGGGACCTCTTGACTCGCGGGCAGGTTAGGACAACTCGTCGGCCTGACTGGAGATTCATATGCGTTACGACGTGATTGTCATCGGCGGCGGGCATGCCGGCTGCGAGGCCGCGGCCGCTTCCGCGCGCGCCGGCGCCAAGACGGCGCTCGTCACGCTGGATGCATCTAAGATCGGTGTCATGTCCTGCAATCCGGCGATCGGCGGGCTCGGCAAGGGTCATCTCGTCCGCGAGATCGACGCGCTCGACGGGCTGATGGGCCGCATGGCCGACGAAGCGGGGATCCAGTTCCGTATGCTCAATCGCCGCAAGGGTCCCGCAGTGCGGGGCCCGCGAACGCAGGCCGACCGCAAGCTCTACCGGCAGGCCGTGCAGGCGGCGATCGAGGCACAGGATGGATTGTCTGTGGTCGCCGGAGAAGTCGTCTCGCTCTCGATTGTTGAGGGTAGTGTGACTGGCGTAGGGCTTGCTGACGGAACCGAACTTTCGGCCGGGGCGGTGGTGCTGACGACGGGGACCTTCCTGCGGGGCCTCATCCATATCGGGGACCGCCGCATCCAGGCCGGGCGCGTCAACGAGAAGGCGGCCATGCAGCTTTCCGCGACGATCGCGCAGGCCGGCTTTCGTCTCGGCCGTCTGAAGACGGGGACGCCGCCGCGGCTCGACGGCCGCACGATCGATTGGGTTTCACTCGACAGCCAGGCGGCGGATGAAGATCCCGTCCCGTTCTCGCTGATGACGGACCGAATCGCGCAGCCGCAGATCGAATGCGGCATCACCCGCACGACCGAGGCGACGCATCGGGTCATCCGCGACAATCTCCATCGCTCGGCCATGTATTCGGGCTCCATCGAGGGCATCGGCCCGCGCTACTGCCCGTCGATCGAGGACAAGATCGTCAAGTTCGGCGAGCGCGACGGGCATCAGATCTTCCTGGAACCCGAAGGCCTGGACGACGACACCGTCTATCCGAACGGGATCTCCACCTCGCTTCCCGAAGACGTCCAGCTCGAAATCCTGAAGACAATCCCGGGCCTGGAGCGCGCGACCATGCTGCAACCCGGCTACGCGATCGAATACGACCATGTCGATCCGCGCGATCTCCGGCCCAGCCTCGAATCGCGGCCGGGGCGCGGCCTGTTCATGGCCGGGCAGATCAACGGCACGACCGGCTACGAGGAAGCCGGCGCGCAGGGAATCCTCGCCGGCATCAACGCGGCGCGGCGGGCGGGCGGGTCCGAGCCGATCGAAATCAGCCGCACCGAAGCCTATATCGGGGTGATGGTCGACGACCTGACCAGCCGCGGCGTCACCGAACCGTACCGGATGTTCACGTCGCGGGCGGAGTTCCGGTTGTCGCTGCGTGCCGACAACGCCGACGAGCGTCTGACGCCGCTGGCCGAGCGCCTGGGGGTCGCCTCGGCCGCACGGCTGGCGCGCTTCAGAGCGCGGGAGGAGAAACTCAACGCCGCCCGGGCGTTGGCCCGGAGCGTTAACCTTACCCCGAACGAGGCCGGTCGTTTCGGGCTCGAACTGAAACTCGACGGGGTGCGGCGGTCAGCTTACGACCTGTTGTCCCATCCGGATGTCGATCTCCCTCGTCTGGCAGCGATCTGGCCGGAGCTGAGCGCCATCGAGCCGTCAGCGGCAGAGGCGCTGGAAACCGAGGCGCGATATGCCGTCTATCTCGACCGGCAGCGGAGCGAGGCGGAGCAGATTCGGCGGGAAGAGCAGACGCAGATCCCGCAGGCGATTGATTTCTCGCGGGTTTCCGGTCTTTCCAATGAGCTCAAACAGAAGCTATCGACGCGGCGGCCCCGGACGATCGCCGAGGCGCAGCGGATCGACGGCATGACGCCCGCCGCGCTTGGCATCGTCATCGCCTGCATCCGACAGTCCGAGGTCGAGGCGCGCAGGGGCGCCGCTTGAGCATGGATCGGCGCACAGGCCTCGAAGAAATCGCCGGTCCGGTTTCACGTGAAACATTCGAGCGGCTGGAGCGATTCGAGGCCGCCTTTCGCCGCTGGTCGGCGCGAATCAACCTGGCTGCGCCGTCGACGCTTCCGCATCTGTGGGAGCGTCATATCCTCGACAGCGCTCAGCTCCTCCGGCTCGCACCTGCGGCGCTCCGCTGGCTCGATCTAGGCTCGGGTGGCGGCTTCCCCGGGGCGGTGGTCGCGATCCTGCTGCGCGACAGGCCGGGCGCAAGGATCGATCTCGTAGAGAGCAATGCCAAGAAGGGCGCGTTCCTGAAAACGGTTTTGGGCGAGGCCGAGGCGCCGGCGCGGGTCCATGTGGCGCGGATCGAGGCTTTCGAGGGCGCTGGGGGCGGGTATGACATCGTGACGGCGCGGGCGCTGGCGCCGCTGGCGCCGCTGCTCGATCTCGCTTCGCCCTGGCTGACGGAAGGCGCCAGGGCACTGTTCCACAAAGGGCGGGATTACCGCCGCGAGGTGGAAGAAAGCCTTAACGACTGGCAATTCGATCTGGTAGAACATCGCAGCGCCATCGATCCCGAGAGCGTGATCCTCGAAATCTCGGGGTTGCGGCGCAGAGAGACCATCGCCGTTAAGACGGCGCGAATGCGGCAAACATGACCACGCGCATCATCACCATCGCCAATCAGAAGGGCGGCGTCGGCAAGACGACCACCGCCATCAACCTCGCCACCGCGCTCGCCGCGATCGGCGAGCGGGTGCTCATCATCGACCTCGACCCGCAGGGCAATGCGAGTACCGGGCTCGGCATCGACCGGCAGGAGCGCTCCGTCTCCTCCTACGACCTCATGGTCGGCGAGGCCGACGTCGCCCGCGCGGCGATCCCGACCGCCGTGCCCGGCCTGTCGATCATCGCCTCGACGATGGACCTGCTCGGCGTGGAGATGGAGATCGCGGCGGCGCAGGACCGCGTGCTGAAGCTGCGCAAGGCGCTGCGTGAGGCAAGCCAACCCATTGATTTCACTTATGTTCTTATCGACTGCCCGCCGTCGCTCAACCTGTTGACGCTGAATGCGATGGCGGCCGCCGATTCGGTGCTGGTGCCGCTGCAGTGCGAGTTCTTCGCGCTGGAAGGCCTGAGCCAGCTCCTGTCGACGGTGGAGCGGGTGCGCGCCTCGATCAATCCGCAACTGACGATCCAGGGGATCGTCATGACCATGTTCGACGGTCGCAACAACCTTGCCAACCAGGTCGTCGACGACGTCCGCTCGCACATGGGCGACAAGGTCTACCAGACGATCATCCCGCGCAACGTGCGCGTCTCGGAGGCGCCGTCGCACGGCAAGCCGGCGATCCTCTACGACCTCAAATGCGCCGGCAGCCAGGCCTATCTGCAGCTCGCCTCGGAGGTGATCCGCCGCGAGCGCCAGTTGCGCGCCGCCTGAGCCGATTCGCATGCGTAACGATCCCGCATCACGACTGGAACCGCGATGAGCGACGATCTCTCCAAGAAACGCCTGGGCCGCGGGCTCGCCGCGCTGATCGGCGAGATGGACAAGCCGGCGGAGCCGGCCCGCGCGCCAGCCGCCGAGGGCCGGCTGCCGATCGCCTTCATCGTGCCCAACCCGCGCAATCCGCGCCGCAGCTTCGCCGACGCCGACCTCGCCGATCTCGCGCAGTCGATCCGCGAGCACGGCATCGTGCAGCCGGTCGTCGTGCGCCCCGGCAAGGAAAAGGACCAGTACGAGATCATCGCCGGCGAGCGGCGCTGGCGGGCGGCGCAGCGCGCCGGCCTGACCGACATTCCGGTGATCGTGCGCGACGTGACCGACCGCACGGCGCTCGAGCTCGCCATCATCGAGAACGTGCAGCGCGCCGACCTCAACCCGATCGAGGAGGCGGCCGGCTACCAGCAGCTCATCGACGAGCACGAATACACGCAGGCCGACCTGGCGCAGGTGATCGGCAAGAGCCGCAGCCACGTGGCCAACACGCTGCGGTTGCTCAAGCTGCCGCCGGTGATCCGTGACATGCTGGTCGACGGCACGCTGTCGGCGGGACACGCCCGCACGCTGGTGACCAGCCCGGACCCGGCCGGGCTCGCCCATCGCATCGTCGAGGAGGGCCTGTCGGTTCGCCAGGCCGAGGCGCTGGCGCAGATGCCGGCCGGCGCGGCCAGGGCCGGCCGCGAGCCGGCCGCGAGCCGGCCGAAGGATGCCGACACGGCGGCGCTGGAAAAGCTGCTGTCCGACGCGACCGGCCTCAAGGTGGCGGTCAGCCACCGCGCCAAGGGCGGCGAGGTGCGCATCGTCTACAAGACGCTGGAGCAGCTCGACGATCTCTGCCGCAGGCTCAACGGCAACTGAACCCACGCGTAAGGCTTCGGCGAGCGGCTCCTGTCAGCTCGCGGCCCGGCGCGCCGGGCATGGGGCGACGCGCACGCAGTCGCGTCCCGAATTCTTGGCCAGATAGAGCGCCTGGTCGGCGCGCCTGAACAGGTCGTCGATCGTCTCGTCGGTCGTGACCTCGGCGATGCCGAAGCTCGCGGTGACCTGCATGCCGTTCGGCAGGCCGAGCGCGGTGGTGGTCGAGAACGCGATGCGGATGCCCTCGGCGAGCAGGCGCGCCGTCACCGCGTCGGCATTCTCCAGCAGCAGCGCGAATTCCTCGCCGCCGATGCGGCCGACGGCATGCTGCCCTTCGGTGGCGCCGGTCAGGCAATCGGCGAAATGCCGGATCACCCGGTCGCCGACGGCATGGCCGTAGCGGTCGTTGATCGACTTGAAGCGGTCGATGTCGCAGATGATCAGGGCGGCCGGCGTGCCCGGCGTCCGCGCGGCGAAGGCGGTGTGCAGGCCGGCCTCGAAGCCGCGCCGGTTGAGCAGGCCGGACAGCAGGTCGGTCTCGGACTTCTGCCGCAGCTCTTCCATCACGTCGAGGACGATGGCCGTGATGATCGTCATCGCGAACAGCAGCAGGAACAGCGAGCCGGTGAAGACGAGGGTGATCCAGTAGAGCGAGCTGTTGAAGTCGTCGAGCGTGGCATAGGGTCCTTCCAGCCATATCGCCACGATCGGGCGAGGAAAGAAGGACAGCCCGGAGAACAGCATGACGGCGAGGAGCAGCCAGTCGATCGGCTTCTTGTCGGGGACCTTGCGCAGCTCCGTCGCGAACAGCAGCGCGATCGTGCCGAGCGTGAAGTTCATCAGATAGATGCGCCAGGTGATGTCGGGCTGGACGAAGAAGAACCAGGAGAAGGCGGCGAAGCCCGTCGCGGCGACGAACACGATCGGACGCATCGGCGGCACGCGGCTGTAGCGCTCGAGCGCGCCGGTCGAGATGGCGATCGCGGCGAGCACGAACAGGCCGTTGGACATCAGCCGCGAGGCGGTGTCGCCGATCGGCGAGAAATACTGGAGCAGGAAGGCGGCGGCGAAGGCGAGGTATCCGCCCGCCAGACGCAGGATGTAGCGGCGTTGGCGCTGGGCATGCCAGAGCACGGCGAAAGCGGCCGCGAAGATCAGCGCCATCGCGGGGTTGATCAGCGCAATGAAGTCTCCCTTGTCCACGTCGCCGTTCCGCCCCGAAACACCACGTGGCGGACTCTATCGGCCAAGCACGAACAAGCGGTTAAGACGCAACCCCCGGTAGGTTGCGGTTGCGCAGCCGGATCGATGCACTGGGAGGATATATTCTATAATGTAATCAATATCTTATGGGAATATAACCGATGCCCGGCAGCGCGCGCTCCTTTAGGGACCGGCGTCGACCCGGTGAGATTCATCGCGTCCGGACATGCTCGCTGCGAGAGCGGGTGAGCCGGTGAAAAAATGCCCGCCCCAAATCGGGACGGGCAGCAGCGGACAGCGATGGCGTTCGGGAAGAGCCCGGTCGCTAGAGCCACTCGCGGATGTCGACGAAATGGCCGGCGATCGCGGCGGCCGCGGCCATCGCGGGCGACACGAGGTGAGTGCGGCCCTTGAAGCCCTGGCGGCCCTCGAAATTACGGTTCGAGGTGGAGGCGCAGCGCTCCTGCGGCTTCAGCCGGTCGTCGTTCATGGCCAGGCACATCGAGCAGCCCGGCTCGCGCCAGTCGAAGCCGGCGGCGACGAAGATCCTGTCCAGCCCCTCGGCCTCGGCCTGCGCCTTCACGAGGCCGGAGCCCGGCACGATCATGGCGTCGACGCGCGGGTTGACCGTCCTGCCCTCGACCACCCTGGCGACGGCGCGCAGGTCCTCGATGCGGCCGTTGGTGCAGGAGCCGATGAAGACGCGGTCGACCGTGATGTCGGTCATCTTGGTGCCCGGCGTCAGGCCCATATATTCGAGCGCGCGCTTCTTGGAGTTGCGCTTGTTCTCGTCGGCGATCTCGTCCGGGTCCGGCACCACGCCGGTGACGGCGGCGACGTCCTCGGGCGAGGAGCCCCAGGTGACGATCGGCGGCAGGTTGGCGGCGTCGAGCACGACGACCTTGTCGAAATGCGCGCCCTCGTCGGTCTTCAGCGTCCGCCAGTAGTCGAGCGCCATGTCCCAGGCCTTGCCCTGCGGCGCGCGCGGCTTGTCCTTCACATAGGCGAAGGTGGTCTCGTCGGGCGCGATCAGGCCGGCCCGCGCCCCGCCCTCGATCGACATGTTGCAGACCGTCATGCGGCCTTCCATCGACAGCGAGCGGATCGCCTCGCCGGCATATTCGATGACGTAGCCGGTGCCGCCGGCGGTGCCGATCTCGCCGATGATGGCGAGGATGATGTCCTTGGCGGTGACGCCGGCCGGAAGCTGGCCGTCGACGCGCACCAGCATGTTCTTGGCCTTGCGCTGGATCAGCGTCTGCGTCGCCAGCACATGCTCGACCTCGGAGGTGCCGATGCCGTGCGCCAGCGCGCCGAAGGCGCCATGCGTGGAGGTGTGGCTGTCGCCGCAGACGATCGTCATGCCGGGCAGGGTGAAGCCCTGCTCGGGGCCGATGATATGGACGATGCCCTGGCGGCGATCCTTCTCGGAATAGTATTCGACGCCGAAGTCGGCGGCGTTCTTCGCCAGCGCTTCGACCTGGATGCGGCTTTCCTCGTTCTTGATGCCGTTCACCCGGTCGGGCGAGGTCGGAACGTTGTGGTCGACCACGGCGAGGGTCTTCTCCGGATGGCGGACCTTTCTGCCGGCCATGCGCAAGCCCTCGAAGGCCTGCGGGCTGGTCACCTCGTGGACGAGGTGGCGGTCGATGTAGAGCAGGCAGGTGCCGTCGTCCTGGCGGTCGACGACGTGGTCGTCGAAGATCTTGTCATAGAGCGTACGCGGAGCGTTCATGGGGTCTGGCTTTCGTGAGTGAAACGGGCTGGCGAGCCGGCGCGGGGCCGGCATTGGCGGCCGATCAGCCGAGCCGGGCGAGCAGGGCGCCCGAGACGCGCGCGAAGAAGCGGGCCGGCAGGCGCTTGCGGTCCTGCAGCACGAAGCGCTTGTAGCTCGGATTGCCGAAAAGCTCTTCCATGCCGCGGCTCATACCAAGCTTTTGGACCGGCGGCAATCAGAGCGCGGGCGCGGCGTCTGCGCCGCCGGCCTCGTCCCGCGTGCTGCCGGTGACGAAGCGCGGGTGCAGGAACGGGTCGAGGAAGTCGCCGGCGAGCGCGGTGTAGCTCGAGCGCAGATGATCGGCGTCGGTGTAGAGCGGGACCATGCCCTGCGTGGCCGGGCAGACCATCTCCCGGCACAGCAGGCCGGCGAGGTCGATCACGCGGGCGCCGTGGTCGGCGAGCGAGGCGAGCGCGGCGTCGACGGGCTGGGCGCGCGCGGTGACGGCGGCGAAGTCGAAGCTCCAGTCGGCCGGCGGGGTCCTGCCGGCGAAGGCGCGCTTGCGCAGCTCGGCCGGGACGTCGAAGCCGGGATAGGGGCTGGTGGTGAGCACGACGACGTCCTTGCCGAGCGCCTTCAGCCCGTCGATCTCGGCGGCGAGGCTGCGGATCGCGGCAGCCAGGCCCGCCTCGGTGCCGGTCGGGCGGCAGGGAGCGCCGGCCTCGCAGATCGTCGTGTTGGCGTGCTCCCTGCCGAAATAGGAGGCCCACATGCCGGCCAGGATGACGGTGCCGAAGCGCTCGCCGCGGGCCTGCTCCATGGCCATGCGGTGGAAGGCGCGGCAGCCGAAGCCGGGGCCGGCGCGCTCCATGTCGGCGATCGGCGGGCAGCCGCCCTTGGTGACGAAGACGACGGCGTTGCCGGTCAGCCGCCGCTCGATCTCGCGGGCGCGGGCGAACCAGATCTCGGCAAAGGAATCGCCGATCACCAGAACGTCGTCGCCATGCGACGAGCTGCCCACCTCGCAGGGGCGCAGGCGGGTGCCGAAGGTGGAGGTTCCGCCGCACTGGCCGAGCGGAAAACCGTAGTCGGCCGCGGCCGCCAGGGTGGCGTCGTAGACGGCGGCGACGTCGCCGCTGCGCTGCGGCAGGCCGTGCCCGGCCACTACCGCGCCGCCGGCGAACAGCACCACCGTCAGCGAGGCCGCGAGCGCGCCCATGCGCGGCAGGCCGGGATAGCGCACGGCCGGGCCGGCCGGCTTGAGGAAGCGGCGGCAGGGCTGCTCGATCAGCCGATAGGAGGCCCAACCGGCAAGCAGCGACAGCGCCAGCGCGGCAGGGGCGAGGCCCGGTGCGGCGAAGCCGAAATAGGTGATCGTCGCGACGATCGGCCAGTGCCACAGATAGGTCGAATAGGAGGCGGCGCCGATCCATTGCAGCGGGGCCGAGGCGAGCAGGGAGCGCGGCGCGTCGGCCGCCAGCACGAGGATCGCGCCGGCGACGGGCAGCAGCGCCTGCCAGGACGGCCACGGCGTCTCCTCGGAAAACAGCGGCGGCGGGGGGCGGGTGGGGGCGGGGCGGGGGACCCGGGGGGGGCCCGGGGGGGGGGGGCCGCGGGCGGCGGCCGGCCAGGGGGGGAGGCCGCGGGGCCCGCCCGCCAGCATTTCCCAGGCGCGGGTGGGCAGCAGGTAGAAGTCGGCCGAGACGAGGCGCTCGTTGGGAAACAGCTCGCCCGCCAGCGCGGAAGCCGCCAGCGACAGGACGAAGCCGGCGAGCAGCAGGGCAAACAGCCGGGCGCGGTTGCGCAGCAGCCGGAAGGCCAGCGCCATGACGAGCGGGTAGACGATGTAGAACTGCCACTCGACCGAGAGCGACCAGGTGTGGAGGAACCACATCGTGTCCGGCGGCGCGCCGAAATAGCCGGCCTCCTGCCAGAAGACGACGTTGGAGACGAACAGCAGGGCGGCGATGCCGTGGCGCGCCATCGTCTCCAGCGTCGCCGGTTCGATGAAGGCGAGGCCGAAGAGCAGGGTGGCCGCGGTGACGGCGAGCAGCGCCGGATAGAGCCTGACGAGGCGGGCGCGGTAGAAGCCGGGGATCGAAAAGGTTCCGCCCTCCAGCCCGCGCAGGACGATGCCCGTCATCAGGAAGCCGGAGATGACGAAGAACACGTCGACGCCGACGAAGCCGGCGGAGAAGCCGGGCGTGCCGAAATGGAACAGCAGGACGAGCAGCACCGCGACGGCGCGCAGACCGTTGATGTCCCTGCGAAATTCCATCCGTCGTCTCCCCTGCGAACGAGCCGAGCGCCCGCTGCATCCCACGCAGCAAGAAGCATGCCGGACAATGGTGGAGATCGGGTAAGCGCGCGCAATGCGGCGCGGGACGGAGGTGCCAACGAAAAAGGGGCGCGTCGGCCGCGCCCCTTCCGATCCTCGGTGCCGCGTCCCGAGGGACGGGCGAAAATGCTACTGGGCTGCCTTCTCGGCGGCTTCCTGCGCGGCCTTCTCGGCGGCCAGCGCCTCGGCGGCGGCGACCTTCTCGGCCTCGAGGCGGGCGCGCTCGGCCAGCATGGCTTGGCGCTCGTCCTCGTTCAGCTTGCGGGCGCGCACGCCGGTGTTCTCGGTGATGCGGGCCGACTTGCCGCGGCGGTCGCGCAGGTAATAGAGCTTGGCGCGGCGGACCTTGCCGCGGCGCACCATCTCGACCGACTCGACCAGCGGCGAATAGACCGGGAAGACACGCTCGACGCCCTCGCCGTAGGAGATCTTGCGGACCGTGAAGTTCTCCTGGAAGCCGGAGCCGGAGCGGGCGATGACGACGCCCTCATAGGCCTGGACGCGGGTGCGGGTGCCTTCGGTGACGCGCACGTTGACGCGCACGGTGTCGCCGGGCTGGAACTCGGGAAGCTTGCGCTTGGCTTCGATCTTGGCGGCCTGCTCGGCCTCGAGCTGACGGATGATGTCCATCGCGGTTTCCACTTCTTGTTGTTTCGACAGCCAGAGCGCCCGACGCTCGCCGCGCAGCCTGTGCCGCTCGGCTATGCCGCCCGGTCGCGGGGACCGAGAAGGCAGGGGCGAATCCACCGTGCTTCGTTGACGGTTCCGGGAGACTCCCGGTTCGGGCGGCGACATACAGGGATTTCGCGCCCTTGTCACCTGTCCGCGCGCAGAAATTCGGCCGCCGGCTCTCCCCGAGGCCATTAGTGCTTGCGGCGCGCGGCAAGCCTGCCTACACCGCCACCGACCGTTCGCGAGGGGATCATGACCGTCATCGAAGCCATCCTGCTGTTCCTGTCCGGCGTGCTCACCGGCATGATCAACGCCGTCGCCGGCGGCGGCACCTTCCTGTCGTTCGGGGCGCTGACGCTGGTCGGCATCCCGCCGGTGGTGGCCAATGCGACGTCGTCGATCACCCAGTTTCCCGGCTACATCACCTCCACCCTCGCCTACTGGAACGATTTCAAGGCGTTCTGGCGCGGCGCGATCGCGCTGGCGGTCGCCTCGGTCATCGGCTCGCTGCTCGGCGCCTGGATCCTGCTGCAGCTCGACAACCCGCAGTTCCGCTCGCTGGTGCCGTGGCTGCTGCTCGCGGCGACCGCGCTGTTCGCCGCCGGGCCCTATCTCAAGCCGAAGCCCAAGCCGGGCCAGGAGGCGGCGGTGGGCGGCGTGTTCGGGTTCCTGATGCAGGCGGTCACGGCCGTCTATGGCGGCTTCTTCGGCGCCGGCATGGGGGTGATGATGCTCGCCACGCTCGGCCTGTCGCAGAACGGCGACTACCACCGGCTCAATGCGCTGAAGAACATGCTGGCCACCGTGATCGCTGCGGTGGCGATCGTCGTCTTCGTGTGGGGCGGCGTGGTCGCCTGGCCGCAGGCGATCGTGATGATCCCCGGCGTGGCGCTCGGCGGCTGGTCGGGCGTGTGGGTCGCCCGCCGCGTGCCGCAGAAATACATGCGCTGGGTGGTGATCGCCGTCGGCCTGCTGCTCGCCGTCTATTATTTCTGGCGCTGAGCGGCGGCGAGAAGGTCGGGACGGCGCTGAGCGGTCAGCGCCTCGGCCTGCTCGTGGCGCCATCTGGCGATCTTCGCATGGTTGCCCGAGGTCAGCACCTCGGGAATGGCGCGGCCCTCGAACTCGGCCGGCCGCGTGTAATGCGGGTGCTCCAGCAGGCCGCCCTCGAAACTCTCCTCCGATCCCGACGCCTCGTTGCCCATGACGCCGGGCAGCAGGCGGACCACCGCGTCGAGCAGGACGATCGCGGCCGGCTCCCCGCCCGACAGGATGAAGTCGCCGATCGAGACCTCCTCCAGCTCCCGCGCGTCGATCAGCCGCTGGTCGATGCCCTCGAAGCGGCCGCACAGGATGACGGCGCCGGGGCCGGCGGCGAGCGCGCGCACGCGCGCCTGGGTGAGCGGCTTTCCGCGCGGGCTCATCAGCAGGCGCGGACGGGCATCGCCGGGCGGTGAAGCGGCGTCGAGCGCCCTTGCCAGAACGTCGGCGCGCATGACCATGCCGGCCCCGCCGCCGGCCGGCGTGTCGTCCACCGTGCGGTGGCGGTCGGTGGCGAAGTCGCGGATCTGCACGGCTTCCAGCGACCACGTTCCGGCTTCCATTGCCTTACCGGCCAGCGAATGGCCGAGCGAGCCCGGAAACATCTCGGGATAGAGCGTCAGCACCGTGGCGCGGAAGGTCAACGATTGCCCCCGGCATCCTTCGGTCCGCGCGGCCGCCGGCCGGGGTTGAAGCCGCCATGCCCGGCGCCCGCTCCGCCGCCCGCGCCCCCGCCGTCCTCGTCGAGCAGGCCGGCGGCGCGGCGGTCGATGCCGACCTCGCCCTTGCCCAGGTCGATCCGGGGTACTGCGGCGCGGCTGAACGGCACGAGCACGGTGCGGCCGCTGCCGAGCGCGACCTCCATGATGTCGCCGCCGCCGAAATCGTGGAAGGCCGAGACATGGCCGACGAGCACGCCCTCCTCGTCGCGCACCGGCAGGTCGATCAGGTCGGCGTGGTAGAACTCCTCCTCGGACAGGTCGTCCGGCAGCACCGAGCGGTCGACGAAGAGCGCCCTGCCGTTGAGCGCTTCGGCGGCCGTGCGGTTCGACACCTGGCGGAAGCGCACCACCACCATGTTGCCGGCCGGGCGGATGTCGACCACGTCGAAGCGGTTGCCGTCGGCGTCGTGCAGCGGCCCGTAATCGGCGAGCGCCATCGGCTCGCCGGTGTGGGCCTTGACGCGCACCTCGCCCTTGAGGCCGTGCGCGGCGCCGATGACGGCCATCTGGATCGGTCTCGTCGGCTTGCTCATGCCCTTCATCCGCTGGAATGCCTTCATGCAATGATAACCCGAAGCCGGTGAATATCCCATCATCGCGAATCAGACGACCGCGCATGAGCCAGGAATTCCTCGTCTCCGCCCGTCCCGACCTCGCCGCCGCGCGCGCCGAGTGGCTCGCCTCGCTCGCCCGCGAGCGGCGGCTGGCGGGCCTCACCGTCGAGGCCTACGAGCGCGACACGCGGCAGTTCCTGCAGTTCCTGACCGGCCATTGCGGCGGCGCGCCCGGCATTTCCGACATCGCGGCGCTGCGGCCGGCCGACCTGCGCTCCTTCCTCGCCCATCGCCGCAATGGCGGCGCCGGCGCGCGCACGCTCGGCCGCGGGCTCGCCGGCATCCGCTCGCTGCTGCGCTTCCTGGAGAAGCGCGGGCTGGCGAACGCCGCGGGTGCTGCGGCGCTGCGGGCGCCGCGGCAGCCGAAATCGCTGCCCAAGCCGCTCGCCGCCCAGGATGCGCTCCGGGTCGTGGCGGCCGGGGAGCAGCTCGTCGAGGAGCCGTGGATCGCAGCGCGCAACGCGGCGGTGCTGACGCTGCTCTACGGCTGCGGGCTGCGCATCTCGGAGGCGCTGGGGCTCGGCGGCGGCGAGCTCGCCTCGCCGCGCGACGGCGTGCTCAGGGTCACCGGCAAGGGCGGCAAGACGCGCATCGTGCCGGTGCTGCCGGCCGCGCTCGAGGCGGTGGCCGCCTATCGCCGGCTCTGCCCCTACCATCTGGCGGTCGACCGGCCGCTGTTCCGCGGCGCGCGCGGCGGGCCTCTGGCGCCGGCCGTGCTGCAGCGCGACATGCGGCGGCTGCGTGGCGCGCTCGGCCTGCCCGACACGGCGACGCCGCATGCGCTGCGCCACTCCTTCGCCACCCACCTGCTCGGCCGCGGCGGCGATCTGCGCGCCATCCAGGAGCTGCTCGGCCATTCCAGCCTGTCGACAACGCAGATCTACACGGGCGTCGACGCCGCAAGGCTGCTCGAGGCCTACGAGGCGGCGCATCCGCGCGCTTAACCTTTTCGCCGTCTTTGGCGTCTAGCCTGCGCCGCCATGACCCATACGAGTGCCCTCGCCGACCGATCCGCGCGCGCCGCCCTGTCGCTGCTCGCCGGTCTCAACATCCTGTTCGTGCTGGCGTTGCTCATCGGCCTTGCGGCCGGCGCCCGGCACGCGCGGGCGGACGACCTGCCGGTCTGCACCGGCCGGGATCTGCTCGCCGAGATGGCGGCGGACAAGCCCGACGAGATGGCCAGGCTGCGCGCCGAGGCCGATGCCATCCCCAACGGCAAGGGGATCCTGTGGCGGATCGAGGGGCCGGCGGGGACGAAGCCCTCCTTCCTGCTCGGCACCATGCATGTCAGCGACCCGCGCGTGACCGCGCTCGACCCGGCGGCGCAGGCCGCCTACGCGGCGGCCGGCACGGTGGTGATCGAGACGACCGACGTGCTCGACCAGGGAAAGATGGCCGGCGCGATCGCCGCCCATCCCGAGCTGATGATGTTCACCGACGACACGACGCTCTCCGGCCTCCTGCCCGAGGCCGACCGCGCGGCGGTGGAGGAGGGCCTTGCGCGGCGCGGGCTGACGCTCGACGCGCTGCAGAAGATGAAGCCGTGGGTGGTCGCCTCGCTGGTCGGCGTGCCGGCCTGCGAGATGGCGCGCAAGGCGGCCGGCGCGCCGGTGCTCGACATCAAGCTCGCCGAGGAGGCGAAGGCGGCGGGCAAGAATGTCGAGGGGCTGGAGACGATGATCGACCAGCTCGAGGCCATGGCTTCGCTGCCGATCGGCCTGCACGTGCAGGGCCTGGTCGACACGCTCAAGCTCGGCGACGGCATCGACGACCTGAACGAGACGATGGTGCGCATCTACAAGAGCGGCGATACCGGCCTGTTCTGGCCGTTCTTCGAGGCGGTGATGCCGGCCGGCGCGAGCGAGGAGACGAGCTACGCCGCCTTCCAGGAGGCGATGATCGACGCGCGCAACCGCACGATGGCGGAAGCCGCCGGACCGATCCTCGACAAGGGCGGCGCCTTCATGGCCGTCGGCGCGCTGCATCTGGCCGGCGAGCAGGGCCTCGTCGCGCTGCTCCGGCAGCGGGGCTACGCCGTCGAGCCGGCCGAATAGACGGCAGACTGTGACCGAGCGATACAGTTTGTGACGGAACTCCCCGTTTGGCGGTGCCGTTGACCCGCACCAATTGCAAGCCAAGGGAGACGAACACATGAACACCGATCCTCGCTGGCGCGATCCGCTGGATCCGCGCGATCCCGCCGCCGATCCGCGTGTCGGCTACACCGATCCCCGCGTTGCCAACCGCGTCGAAGTGCGCGAAGGCGGCAGCCGCGCCGGGCTGGCGCTGGCGGCGATCGTGGCCGCGCTCCTGGTCATCGGCTTCATCGCGTTCTCGGGCGGCCCGGGCGTCGACGACACGCCGACGGCGAGCACCGGCCAGCAGAACGTGATCGTGCCCGGCGACGGCGCCAGCGCGCCGCAGCCCGCCACCCCGGCTCCGGCCGAGCCGCAGCAGGCCGCGCCGTCGGCGCAGCCGCAGCAGCAGGCGCCCGCCGCGGCCCCGCAGGACAACGCCGCCCCGGCCGCGAACGAGTAAAGCGGCAAGAAGGCGGACCTGAGCACCAAAAGGAAACGGCCGCGGTTACCCGCGGCCGTTTTTTCATGTCCGGAGATCTCGCCGTCAGGCGGCCTTGCGCTTCGGCTGGATCAGGCCGCGCGCGACCAGCAGCTCGGCGATCTGCACGGCGTTGAGCGCGGCGCCCTTGCGCAGGTTGTCGGAGACGACCCACATGTTGAGGCCGTTCTCGACGGTCGGGTCCTCGCGGATGCGCGAGATGTAGGTGGCGTCCTCGCCGGCCGATTCGAGCGGGGTGATATAGCCGCCGTTCTCGCGCTTGTCGACGACGAGGCAGCCGGGGGCGTCGCGCAGGATCTCGCGCGCTTCGTCGGCGTCGAGCGGCTTCTCGAACTCGATGTTGACGGCCTCGGAATGGCCGATGAAGACCGGCACGCGCACGCAGGTGGCCGTCAGCTTGATCTTCGGGTCGAGCATCTTCTTGGTCTCGGCCACCATCTTCCACTCTTCCTTGGTGGAGCCGTCCTCCATGAAGACGTCGATGTGGGGGATGACGTTGAAGGCTATGCGCTTGGTGAACTTCTTGGCTTCGACCGGATCGGCCACGAAGACGGCGCGGGTCTGGGTGAACAGCTCGTCCATGCCTTCCTTGCCGGCGCCCGACACCGACTGGTAGGTGGCCACGACGACGCGCTTGATGGTGGCGCGGTCATGCAGCGGCTTCAGCGCGACGAGGAGCTGGGCGGTGGAGCAGTTCGGGTTGGCGATGATGTTGCGCCGGGTGAACTGGTCGATCGCCTGCGGGTTCACCTCGGGCACGATCAGCGGCACGTCGGCGTCGTAGCGCCAGGCCGAGGAGTTGTCGATGACGACGCAGCCCTGCCGGCCGATCTTCGGCGACCATTCCTTGGAGACGCTGCCGCCAGCCGACATCAGGCAGATGTCCGTGTCGGAGAAGTCGTAGCCGTCGAGCGCCTTCACCTTGAGCGTGCGGTCGCCGTAGGAGACCTCCGTGCCGACCGAGCGGCGCGAGGCGAGCGCCACGACCTCGTCGGCCGGAAAGCCGCGCTCGTCGAGGATGTTGAGCATTTCCCGGCCGACATTGCCCGTGGCGCCGGCGACTGCGATCTTGAAACCCATCTTGTCCGTTCTCCAGTTCCTCTCCGCTCGCTTCCGGAATCTCCGCGTCCCGAGCGCGGTTTCCGTTCCCTCCCGGGCCGGACCCGGGGAGAGGGCGAGCAGGCCAGGGAAACTCAGACCGTTTTGGTCGCGGTTTTGGCCGTGGCTTTGGTGAGACGCGCGCGGGCCCGCCCGGCGCGGGCGCCGGCGAAGTTCAGGGCGAGGAACGCGATGACGAGGCCGCGCATGAAGCTCTCCATGCGGAACGCGGAACGGGCCTTTCGCCCGGCGCGCCGCAGATGGCGCAGCTATTTACGCCGTTTCGTTCGAGAGTCAATTGCGGCGCGGCCGGCCGGGGTTGCTTCCGCCGGCGACCGGCCCGCGCTTCGTTTCTTACGCATGTCGTTGTCCCGAAACCGGGTCCCACTTTCGGGCGACATGCTTTAGAGATGGGCTTGCTACCAGAACCCGCACGGACACGACCATGCAGCTCTACCGCTTCCTCACCGGCCCGGACGATTCCAGCTTCTGCCACAAGGTGTCGGCGGCGCTCGACAAGGGCTGGCACCTGTTCGGCTCGCCGACCTATGCCTACGACGCGGCGACGCAGACGATGCGCTGCGGCCAGGCGGTGGTGAAGGAGGTCGAGGGCAAGGACTATTCGCCCGACATGAAGCTCGGCGAGCAGTAGGCGCCGGCTTCGGGTCGGCTCACGAGCCGGGATTGTCGGCCCGCTCCTCGATATTGGCCATGTCGTCGTCTGACAGGCCGAAATGGTGGCCGATCTCGTGGATCAGCACATGGGTGACGATGTCGCCCAGCGTCTCCTCGTTCTCGGCCCAGTAGTCGAGGATGGCGCGGCGGTAGAGCGTGATGCGGTTCGGCCCCTCGCCGGTCTGCGGGTTCCAGCGCTCGGCGATGCCGCGCCCCTCGAACAGGCCGAGCAGGTCGAACGGCGTCTCCAGCGCGAGGTCGTCCATGATCTCGTCGGTGGGGAACTCGGCGATCTGGATGACGATCTCGCCGGTCAGCCGGCGGAACTCCTCCGGCAGGTTGGCATAGGCCTCCAGCGACAGGAGCTCCATCTCGTCCATGGAGGGGGAAAGCTGGTCTTCCCAGGCGCGGGTCTGGTAGAGGCGGGCCATTCGTCGTTCCTTTTCCCGGGCCATATAGCCGCTCGGGCACCCGGTTTCGAGGGTTTTCGGCTCAAATCGGTAAACGGCCGGCCCATGGGCCCCGGTTCCAAGGAATAAATTCTCACGCGAGGGCGCTTGACTCTTCGGGGTGGCTCTGGAATCGATAAGAACATAACAGGAACACATATCGGTTTCGGAGCGACGCCATGGCGCAGGAGGCCACGGCGCGGGACGTCTTGTCGTCCCTGCGCCGCGACATAGCGAGGGTCGAGGGCCGGCTGGCGGAGACGCTGGTGGTGCGCCGTCACGGCGCGGCGGCGCCGGACGTGCTGCCGCTCGGCGCGCCGCGGCTCGACGCCGCGCTGGGCGGCGGGCTGCCGGCGGCCGGGCTGGTCGAGCTGCATGCGGCCGAGACGCGCGACGCGGGCGCGGCGGCGGGCTTCGCGCTGGCGCTGGTGGCGCTGTCGCGCAGGGAGGCCGTCGGCCCGCTGCTGTGGGTGGCGACCGGCGAGGCTTTTTCCGAGGCGGGCGTGCCCTACGCGCCGGGGCTCGCGGCCCGTTTCGGCGTCGCGCCCGAGGCGCTGCTGACGAGCGCGGTGCGCCGGCTGGAGGATGCGCTGTGGGTGGCGGAGGAAGCGGCCGCGCTCGGCGCGCTGCGCGCGGTGATCCTCGAAATGCGCGAGCCGGCACCGAGGCTCGACCTGACCGCCACCCGCCGCCTGCACCGGCGGGCGGGCGGGGGCGGCCCGCCGCTCTACCCGCTTCGCCCGGCGGGCCGGCCCCTCCCCCCCGCCCCTCCCGCGCGCCGCGTCCTGGCGGCCGCCCCCGCGGGGGGGCGCCCCCCGGGCCCGGGCGGGCGCGGCGTCCCCCTCGGCCCGCCCCC
>Ga0066256_1001259_pt1 | contig 37311 bp, 34 predicted proteins | sample ThiBio_1000_biof_FD_87107 | JGI IMG/M metagenome (GOLD analysis project Ga0066256, IMG submission 87107) | Wastewater bioreactor microbial communities from Cape Town, South Africa - Thiocy_expt_1000_biof (version 2) | ecosystem: Engineered > Bioreactor > Thiocyanate-remediating >... | reverse complement strand
GACCGAAGCCCGAATGCTGGCGAGCCAATCCCGATGAGGAAACCACTGACTGGAGAGCCGTGTGCGGGAGATCCGCACGCACGGTTCGGAGGGAGGGGAGGGCGAGCGCCCTTCTCTACCCCTATCAACGGCGCGCCCCGCGCCGCGGGCGGGGAAAATCTTTTCTGGCACGTTTCCTGCCATGTTCCATCCTGTTGGGCTTCGTGTAACATTCGTACCCCAATAATCTCCAACAACCGGATTGACGAGGAAGAGAACATGCAAGGTCTGAAGAAGGTGTACGTGGCGCTGATGGTTGCCGCGCTGGTGGCCGGTTGCGGCGACAAGAAGGACGAGGCGGCGGGCGGCGAGAAATCCGCGAGCCAGGTGGCGGCGAAGGTCAACGGTACCGAACTCACGGTGCACCAGGTCAACTATGCGCTGCAGCGCATCCCGAATCTCAATCCGGAACAATCCAAGGCGGCTTCGCTGCAGGTGGTGCGCAATCTGGTCGATCAGGAACTGCTGGCGCAAAAGGCGATGGAAGAAAAGCTCGACCGCGACCCGATGGTGCTGCAGGCGCTCGACGCGACGCGCCGCCAGATCCTCGCCGAGGCCTACATGAGCCGCAAGCTGGGCACGCCGGCCGAGCCGGGCGATGCCGAGGTCACCGAGTACTTCAACCAGCATCCCGAGCTTTTCTCCAAGCGCAAGATCTACCGCCTGCAGGAAATCAACATCAAGGCGCCGCAGGACAAGCACGACGCGATTCGCGCGCAACTGGGCGCGTCGAACAATCTCAATGATTTCGTCAACTGGCTGAAGGCGCAGAACCTCGAAAACAAAGTGGGTCAGGGCGTGAAGCCGGCCGAGCAATTGCCGATGCAACTGCTGCCGCAACTGGCGCAGATGCCCGACGGCCAGGCGATGGTGGTCAACGCGCCGGACGGCCTGCTGGTCATTGTGCTGGCCGATTCGCAGTTGCAGCCGGTGACGCAGGAACAGGCCAAGCCCGCGATCGTGCGTCTGCTGCAGACGCAGGCGCGCCAGAAGGCCGCCAAGGTCGAGCTGGATTCGATCAAGTCCGCGGCCAAGATCGAGTACGTGGGCGAATTCGTCGATGCCGGCAAGGAAGCCGCGGCACCCGCTCCGGCGTCCGCGGTGGAAGAACCGCACGACGCCGACGCCATCAGCAAGGGCGTTTCCGGGTTGAAGTAAAGACAGTTGCAAGTCTCAAGTTGCAAGGTTCTTCTTGTAACTTGCCGCTTGTGGCTTGCAGCTTGAAACTCGTGTTGACGTCTCCCATCTTCGTTCGCAGCCTGCCGTTCGGGCTGTACATCGTCCTGCTTGCGCTCGAAGGCCTGCTGCCCGATTGGGCGCCGGATTTCGACGTGCGCTGGCTGTATCCGGTCAAGGCCGGTCTTGTCGCACTGGCGCTCGCGGCGCTGTGGCGCCACTACGACGAACTGCGTACCTGGGGCCTGCCGGCTCGCCATCTGCTGCTCTCGATCGCAACGGGCATCATCGTGCTGGTGCTGTGGGTCAATCTCGACGCCGGCTGGATGCTCATGGGCGAGATGGGCGGAGGCTACGACCCCACCAGCGTGGCCGGTGAGATCGACTGGCTGCTCGTCGCCTTCCGCATCGCCGGCGCCGCGCTGGTCGTGCCGCTGATGGAAGAACTCTTCTGGCGCTCGTTCCTGCAGCGCTGGGTGCAGCAGTCGGATTTTCTCAAGCTCGATCCCGGTCGCATCGGCATCAAGGCCCTGCTCATCGCCAGCGCGCTGTTTGCCGTCGAGCACCTGCAATGGTTCGCGGGTCTCGTCGCCGGCCTCGCCTATGGCTGGCTCTACATCCGCACCCGCAATCTGTGGGCGCCGGTCGTCGCGCACGCCGTCACCAACGGCCTGCTCGGCGTGTACGTCGTGAATACGGGAGAATGGAGATTCTGGTGAACCGATACGCCGCGCTGCTCGCCGCGGCGGTCGCGCTGCTGGCGGCGCCGGTGCATGCCAAGGAGGGCGACACCTTCCGGCCGTTCGTGTCGGGGGCGTATTTCCACGACGATAACCTGTTCCGCCTCGACAAGGGCGAAGCCCCCGATCTCAAGCGCGCGGACCGTTACGGCCTGCTCAGCGCCGGCGTCGACGTGGACTGGAAGCACGGGCGCCAGCAGGTGCTGGTGAACGCAAGCAAGACCCTGGTCCGTTACGACCGCTACAGTTACCTCGATTACGACGGCGACGATCTCAAGGCCATGTGGAACTGGCGCCTGGGCAACCGTTTTTCCGGCAACCTCGGTGCCAGCAAGTCCACCAGCCAGAGCAGCTTCGCGGACATCGGCCTGGTCAACAACCAGGTCGACCGCGAACGCCGCTTCGGTCGGGCCGAATGGGAATTCCATCCGCGCTGGCGCATCGGTGCGGGCGTCGAAACGACGGACAACACCAACAGCGACCCGTCCCTGTTTTCCCAGGATTTCAACCAGGACAGCTACGACATTCTGGTCACCTATCGCACCCCCAAGGGCAGCACCGTGCGCGGCCGCGTGCGCAGGATCGACAGTGATTTCCCGACGATGAAGCTTCTGGGTCTCAACCCCTTCCCGCCGCTGGCGGCGGTTGCCGACAGCAGCTACGCACAAACCGACTACACGCTTCTGGCCGACTGGCGCTTTTCCGCGAAGCTGGTGCTGCGTGGCGAAGCCGGCTGGGTCGACCGGAAATACACAAATGCCCTCAAAGGCAGTTATGCGCCTTACGAACCGTGGATGGCGCCCTACGAGCCATTGCTCGTCGACCGCCCCGACTACAGCGGGTTCAACGGCCGCCTCACCGCCGACTGGTACGCCACCGGAAAAACCCTGCTGAGTCTTTCCGGCTACCAGGAACTGGGCGGCGCCACCGACATCAACGCCAGCTCCGTGCTCAAGCGCGGCACCAGCGTCAGCGGCGTGTGGCTGATCCGTGAGAAATGGCGCCTCAACGGCGAAGCGAGCTATGAGAATCGCGATTTCAGGGGCGATATGGGGGCCGGCACCACGCAGACCGAGGACGACACGGTCGGCGCCTCGCTTTCGCTCAACTACACGCCGATCCGACCCGTCTCCATGGACTTCGGTATGCGCGCCGGGCGTCGGGATTCCAACATTTCCGCCGGAGATTACACGTTCAGTTCAGTGTTTTTCAGCGTGCGGGGAGATTTTTGAGGAACGGCTGAACACGCCGTCACCCCGGCGAACGCCGGGGTCCAGATCGCGCGTGTCGGGCGGACTATTTGCCATCGTAAGCAGAACAGAACAATAATCGCGGGTCAATGGTTATTTGATGCGGGTGGGTATGGGAATTGCTGGCAGGATTGGGGGGAGTGACGAGCGTCAAGGGGGAAGTGGGGGGCAGTAAGCGGTGAGTCGACGCGCCATCGCAATGCTCCCTTCCCCCTCGGAAGGGGGAAGGGTGGGGGAGAGGGTGCGAACCCCCTTCGATCCGCCCCGCAGGGTTCGAAAAAATCAAGGCAGGAGTGCGGCGCAGGCAATCGGCGTCCGCAAATTGGAGAGCGTAATGACGAAGTTGTGGCGTAGTGTCTGGATGTTCTGGTGTGCCCTGTTGCTGGCGGCGCCGGCGTGGGCGGTGAGCGACGATTACCGCATCGGCACGGGCGACGTCCTGCGCGTCACTGTTTACGGCCAGCCGGACCTTGCCACCGAGGTGCGCGTCAGCGAAGCCGGCAGCATTACCTTCCCGCTGATCGGCGAAGTCAAGGTCGCCGGCAACACCCCCGCACAGGGCGAAGCGGAAATCACCCGGCGCCTCGCCAAGGGCGGCTTCATCCTCGAACCCTTCGTCAGCCTCAACGTCGTGCAGTATCGCGGGCAGCAGGTGTCCGTCCTCGGCCGCGTCAACCGGCCCGGCAAGCACAACCTCGAAAAGCCTGGCCGCATCACCGACGTTCTGGCGCTCGCCGGCGGCATCGTGCCCGACGGCGCCGATGTCGTCACCTTGGTACGCACGCGCGACGGCAAGACCGAATACCGGAACATCGATATCGTCGCCCTGTTCCGTTCCGGCGGCGAAACCGACAACGTGCCCGTCGAGGACGGCGACGTCATCAACGTCGCGCGCCAGCCGATGTTCTACATCTATGGCGAAGTGCAGCGTCCCGGCACCTTCCGTCTGGAGCAGAACATGACCGTCGCGCAGGCGCTTTCCGTCGGCGGCGGCATCACCCCGCGCGGCACGCAACGCGGCCTGCGCATCCTGCGCCGCGACGACGGCGGCACCACGCAGGAAATCCCCGTCAAGCTCGGCGACCCCGTGCAGAAGGACGACGTCATCTTCGTCAAGGAAAGCCTGTTCTGAGAACCGCGCCATGAACTTCACCCAATTCCTCCTCGTCCTCAACGCGCGCAAGTGGATCATCCTTGGCGTGCTGTTCGTTACCGTCGCCACCACCGCCGCGGTCAGCCTGTGGCTGCCCAAGGAATACACCGCCAGCGCCACTCTCATCGTCGATTCCAAGAGCAAGGATCCCTTCACCGGCCAGTTGCTGCCGGCGCAGATGTTTCCCGGCTACATGGCCACCCAGGTCGACGTCATCAAGAGTCCGCAGGTGGCCACGCGCGTGGTGCAGAGCCTCAAGCTCACCGATGCCCCCGGAACCCGCGAGCAGTTCATGGAAGCCACCGAAGGCAAGGGCAGCATCGAACAGTGGCTGGGTGACGTGCTGTTGAAGAAACTCGACGTCGAACCCTCGCGCGAATCCAGCATCTTCCGCGTCAGCTTCACCGGCACCAACCCCGAGTTTTCCGCCATCATCGCCAACGCCTTCGCCAAGGCCTACATCGAAACCAACCTCGACCTGCGCGTCGCCCCCGCCAAACAGAGCGCCGCCTGGTTTGACCAGCAGATCAACCAGCTGCGCGACGACCTCGATCAGGCGCAGCAGAAGCTCACCGCCTACCAGCGCGAGAAGGGGCTGGTCGAGTCCGACGAGCGCCTCGACGTCGAAACCCGCCGCATGGCCGAACTGTCCGGGCAGATGATCGCCGCGCAGTCGGCGGCCTACGATGCCAGTTCGCGCACCCGCGACAGCGCCAGCCTGCCCGAGGTCATCAACAACCCCGTGGTGCAGAACCTCAAGGCCCAGGTCGCGCAGGGCGAAGGCAAGCTCGCCGAACTGAGCAACCGCGTCGGCGCCAACCATCCGGATTACGTTCGTCTGAAGGCCGAAGTCGACAGCTACAAGGCGCGTCTCGCCAATGAACTCGGCACCGCCACCCGTGGTGTCGGCGCCACCGCCGGTGCCGCGCGCCAGCGCTTCAACGAGCTCACTGCCGCCTTCGAGCGGCAGAAGACCCGCGTCCTCGGGCTCAAGCAGGAACGCGAAGAAGCCAGCCGCCTCGCCCGCGACGTCGAAAACGCCCAGCGCGTCTACGACTCCGCGTTGCAGCGCTACGGCCAGACGCGCATGGAAGCGCAATCCACGCAGACCGACATCGCCGTGCTGACGCCCGCCGTCCCGCCCACCGAGCCGTCCAAACCGCGCGTCTTCCTCAACATCCTGTTGTCCGTCTTCCTCGGCAGCCTGCTCGGCGTCGGCACCGGCTTCCTCGTCGAACTGCTCGACCGCCGCGTGCGCTCCGGCCAGGACATCGCAGGCGGCCTCGACATCCCCGTGCTGGCCGAAGTCAAGAAAGCCGGCGGCCTGATGGAAAGCCTGCGCCGCCTCTTCCGCCGCAACCGGCCCGCGGTGGCGTGAGCGAGATCATGCGCCTCGCTGCGATCGCTCGCACTGCGCTAACGCCCCCATCGACCCGAGGGCGGGCCTCCCACGGACAGCACTCCCGCATTTTTCTCATCGCCTGAACGACCCACGTCGAGGTAATTCATGAACTCAATCACCAGCCCCAGCGAACAGAGCAGCATCGTCGAGGCCGCCACGGCCCGCGGTGACGATCACATCGGCACGCTGCTGCAGGCCGCAGGCAAGCTCAAGCCGCAGGACATGGAGCGCGTGCTCAATCTGCAGAAAAAAGAGAGCCTGCGCTTCGGCGAAGCCGCGCAGAAACTCGGCCTGGTGACCGAGGCCGACATCCGCGCCGCGCTGTCGCGCCAGTTCGAATACCCGACGCTGCCGGCCACCGGTGCCAACCTCAGTTCCGAACTCACCGCCGCGGTGAATCCCTACAGCCGCGAGGCCGAGGCGCTGCGCTCGTTGCGTTCCGAACTCCTCATGCGCTGGTTCAAGGATGGCCGCAAGACGCTCACCGTCGGCAGCGTGCGCGCGGATGAAGGCGCGAGCTACCTCGCCGCCAACCTCGCCGTGCTGTTCGCGCAGATGGGCCGCAAGGTGCTGCTGATCGACGCCAACCTGCGCCAGCCGCGCCAGCAGGCCATCTTCAACCTTGGCAACGGCATGGGCCTGTCGGACCTGCTGGCCGAACGTGTGCCCACGCTGCAGGTGCAGACCGTTCAGCCCTTCCACACACTGTCTGTCCTGGCCGCCGGCTCGCCGCCGCCCAACCCGGCGGAACTGTTGGCGCGCCCCACGTTCGGCAGCCTGCTCATGGGCCTGGAAACCAGCTACGACATCATCCTGCTGGACACCGCGCCCGCGCAGCTCGCGTCCGACTTCCAGCTCGTCGCCGCGCGCGCCGGCGGCATGCTCGTCGCCACCCGCCGCAACGTCAGCCGGCTCGCGCCGCTGGCCGAGCTGAAAGAAAAGATCATCTTCACCGGCGCCCAGGTCGTCGGTGCCGTCGTATTGGATTGAATTGAACGCATGAACACGCTCGCCCCCCGCGCCTCCGCACTCGACGCCCTGGCCGCCCTCAAGACCTGGTGGCCGGTCGTCCTCGGCCTCGCCGCGCTCTATGCCCCCACCTACTGGATGCTCGCGCACGGACTGTGGAACGAGGACGACCACGCCCACGGCCCCATCGTGCTGGTGGTCGCCCTCTATCTCATCTGGCAGAAACGCGAGGTCTTCGCCCAGGCCGGTGCCCCCGGCCGCGGCGAAACCGTCACCGGCTGGATCCTGCTCGTCGTCGGCCTGCTCGCCTATGCCCTCGGCCGCTCGCAGGACATCCTGCTGTTCGAGGTCGGCTCGCAGATCCCCGTCATTCTCGGCGCGCTGCTCATCACGGTTGGTGCAAAGGCCGCGCGCGCGCTGTGGTTCGCGCTGTTCTTCCTGCTGTTCATGATCCCGCTGCCCGGCTTCATCGTCGACGCCGCCACCGGCCCGCTCAAGCAATACATCTCCGTCATTGCCGAGCACGTGCTGTACGCCGCCGGCTACCCCATCGCGCGCAGCGGCGTCACCCTCACCGTCGGCCCCTACCAATTGCTCGTCGCCGACGCCTGCTCCGGCCTGCATTCCATGTTCAGCCTGTCCGCCATGGGCCTGCTCTACCTGTACCTGATGCAGCACACCAGCCTCGCGCGCAACCTCGTCATCATGGCCGCGATCATCCCGATCGCCTTCGTCGCCAACGTCATCCGCGTCATGGTGCTCATCCTCATCACCTACCACATGGGCGACGAAGCGGGGCAGGGCTTCCTGCACGGCTTCGCCGGCATCATGCTGTTCGTCATCGGCCTCTTGTTCCTGTTCCTGCTCGACTGGATACTCGGCTTCATCTTCCCCGACCGCCCGCGCGCGCGGGCGCAGGCGCAGGCCTGAACGCCGGAAGCCCCGAAGGGTCGACATGGTGTTCATCAACGTGAAACAGTGCGAAGCGCTCACCTTGTCCCCCCTCTCCCTCGGGGAGAGGGCAGGGGTGAGGGAAACGGGTGTGGCGTCTTTCATGGTCAGGGGTGGCAACGCGCCATGCCCGTTAGCCACAAAGCCGGGAGCAGGCATGAGCGAGACGGTCGCCTTGCCCGCGATCCCAACACACCGCTATCGCGCGCCATCGTCGAACCCGATAGTAGAATGATGTTTTGATGCCTGACAGGAAGACATAAAGATGCGCACCACGCTCACGATCGATGACTCGCTTGCCAACGAACTCAAGAAACGCGCGCTTGAGACCGGCAAACCTTTCAAGGAGGTGGTCAATGAGACGCTGCTGATCGGGTTGCAGCAGAAAGCCGTACGCAAGCCTCGCGCCTATCGCCTGAAACCGGCGTCGCTTGGCGCCCCGTTGCCCGGCATCGACCTGGACAAGGCATTGCGCCTTGCGGATGAACTGGAAGACGCGTCGCTGTGCGCGAAACTGGAGCAGCGCAAGTGATCCTGGTCGATGCCAACCTGCTGATCTATGCAGTCAACCGGGACTTGCCCCAGCACAAGCAGGCACGAGCCTGGTGGGAGCGGATGCTCTCGGGCACTGCGCGGGTTGGCATTCCCTGGGTATCCATCATGGCTTTTCTGCGCATTTGCACCAACCCGCGGATTTTTTCGCAGCCCTTGCCCCCCGAGGCAGCGATCGCCTACATCGACGAGTGGCTGGACCAGCCGCCCGTCCAGCTGGTTGCGCCGGGCACTGGACACTGGGCCATCCTGCGCAATCTGCTGCTGCAAACCGGCATGGCCGCCAACCTCACGAGCGATGCCCATATCGCCGCGCTGGCGCTGGAACAGGGGTACAGCGTTTATTCCGCGGACAATGATTTCCGGCGCTTTCCCGGGTTGAAGCACATCAACCCGCTGTCGGTTCGGTAGGCGGGGGCCCGCTTGCCGCATGGAACACTGCAACCTGGAACTTGAATCTGCAGCACCCGCTCCCGCAGGGCGGTTCAACCATTCCGGAAAGACACCCGGCTGGGTGTCCATGGATTACCACGGGTAATCGGGAGCGCGCACATGCAAGCAATACGTCGAATTGAGCAGGTTCGCGGCACCTCGCTGACGATCGTTCTGCCAGACACATTCAAGGGGCCGGGGGAGAGGGTGAACCGCCCACGGCATAACACCCTCACCCCCACGCACCACCGCACGGTTTCTGGAGACAACACATGAATCTCATCAGCTTCAAGCACCTGATCGTCGGTCTGCTCATGTTCGCCGCTGCGGGCATGGCGCTCGCGCTCAAACCCACCGAGAAGGTCGCCGACGCCGGACCGAAGGTCGACCTGGAAGTGCTGATTCCAAAAACGTTCGGCGACTGGAAAATCGACGAGACCATCGTGCCTTTGCTTGTCGACCCGGAAACGCAGGCCAAGCTCGACAAGATCTACAACCAGACCCTCACCCGCACCTACATCAACTCGCGCAACCAGCGCATCATGCTGTCTATCGCCTACGGTGGTGACCAGAGCGATTCCATGGCCGTGCACAAGCCGGAGGTGTGCTACCCGGCACAGGGGTTCGAGATCCTGAAGAACAAGAATGATGTGTTCGCGAGCGACGGCGCCGCGATTCCTGTCAGGCGGCTGGTTGCGAAGCAGGGCTCACGTGTCGAGCCGATCACCTACTGGACAACGGTTGGCGATACGGTTGCCATCACGGAAGGCCTGCAATGGAAACTGAGTCAGATCAAGTACGGCCTCACAGGCAAGATTCCGGACGGTCTGCTGTTCCGCATTTCGAGCATCCAGGCCGATGAGGAAGCGGCATATCAGGCGCAGGATGATTTTTCGCGCGCTTTGCTGGGTGCGCTGACGCCGGAAGGCAAGAAGCGCATTCTCGGCAGTCCAGGTTCGGCATCCTGAACGGCTGGTGACGATGACCAGCCAGGCGCTATCTACGGGAGTCGGGCAGAGTGGCGCGCCACTCGGCATATGGGGCTTGCTTGGCGTGCTCCTTGTCGCAGGAATATTGGCGCTTTTCTTCGGATTTGTAGCGGTCACGTCCAGCTTCGTTCTGGTGAGCATGGCGGCCGCCATGCTGCTGGGCGCGTTTCTTCTGGGCAAGCCTTCCTGGAATATATGGCTGGTGCTGTCACTCGGGTTGCTGGTGGCGGGTGTCGTACCGATCTGGGCTGATTACATTGCCAGCAAGGCCGTCTGGGGTATTTCCATCATGGGGTTCATCCTGATGGTGAGTGCTTTTTTCGGCGCCATGACGAACTCGCGCGCGACGATCGCCACGCCGGGTTTTGTCTGGTTGGCGTTGATCTTCATGCTGTATGCGATCCTCGCCACGCTTGTGCAGTTCTACTCGGTTGGAGAGGTTCTTACCGGATTCAAGCGCTATTTTCAGGCTTTTGGATTGTTGTTCGCCCTGAGTTGGCTCACCCTCGGCGAGCAGGACATGCGGCGGTGGCGCAAGTTTCTTGTCTTCGTGGCGCTGGTGCAGCTGCCGTTCGCCGTGTACGAATTGATCGAATTGGTACCTTTGCGCCAGAGCTTTGGCATTCCTTTTCTCGTACCCATCGACGTGGTGGCAGGTACTTTCGGTGCAAATCTTTACACCGGTGGCGCCAATTCGGAGATGGCCACATTCCTCATCATCGTCTTGGCATTCATGCTCGCCAGGCAGCGGGCACGCCTCCTCCGCGCCCGGCATGTGATGTTCCTCGCGCCATTCGTATTGGCGCCCCTTTTCCTGGGTGAGACGAAGGTCGTTGTGATCCTCCTGCCGATGATGTTCCTGGTTCTTTATCGCCGGGAGCTCTTTGCACGGCCTCACTATGCCGTGATGGGCCTGGCCTTGGGGGCGTTGCTTACCATCGGCGCGGGCGCCGCCTATCTGAGCATCACCAAGACGACACTCGAAGAGCAGATTGAAGAGACATTGGCCTACAACGTTTATGAAAAGGGACATGGTGCCTACCAACTCAATCGCACCAAGGTGCTGAGTTTCTGGGCCGAAAGGCAGGGCGCGCACGATCCGGTTTCCCTCTTGCTGGGGAATGGCCTCGGTAGTGCCCATACCAATACGGGCGGGCATGTGGCGATGCGTTATCCGACTTATGGTATCGGATTGACTGCCGCATCCACGTTGCTGTGGGAACTTGGCATCGTGGGGCTCACCCTGTTCCTCGGCATCCTTGCACTGGCGTGGCGAACGGCCGAGCGCCTGCGCAATGACGCCACCGACGCAATGGTCAGAGCGGATGCGGCCGCAATTCAGGCGGCTTTGCCGCTGTTTGCGCTGTACGTCTTTTACCGGGTCTCGTTGCTGGAGACGCTGAGTTTCCAGATCGTTTTTGCCACACTGCTCGGCTATCTCGCGTGGATGCACCGTCGACACGTCGGGCACGCCAGCCATGCCTGACTGTCGATGAGCGCATTGCCTTATTCTGGCGCCGCGCTCAAGCGCAGTGCCGCGCACTTCCTGTTGGGCAAGGGCGCCTCCGCAATGATTACGTTCGTCATCCTGTTGTGGATGGTGCGTCTGCTTCCCGTCGAGCAGTATGGCGTCTATGTGACGCTCGTGGCCGGAGTGGAACTGGCCATTGCCGTCTCGGGGTTCGGCATGATCTGGCTCGCTGCGCGTTACCTGCCCGAGTATCGGATGCATGCCACCGGGCCCGTTCTGTCGCGATTCGTGTGGCAATTCCTGGCCCAGATCAGCGGCCTCCTGGTTGCGGGCACGCTCGTGCTCTATTTCCTGCTTCCGGCTTTCATGGCCGCACTCGGACTCGCCGCGTGGCAGGACATCGGATACCTGTACTTGCCGATGTTGCTGCTGGAAGGCGCGGCCCGGCACGTACGCGAAAGCCTGCTTGGACCGCTGATGCAGCAGGGATGGGCGCAGCTGAGTCTCGTGGTTCGCAACATCGCGCTGTTGCTGCTGCTTGGTATCCTCTCCGTCTGGAATGCCGTCTCGTTGCGGGAGATCGTCATTGCAGAGGTCGCCGCATCCGCGTTGGGCCTGGCCATCGGCTTGTATGGTCTTGCCCGGCATCTGCGTCACCAGCGGCGGCAGACCGGTGCGCCGGAGTGGCATCCACCCCGGTGGCTGGACATGTGGCCGACTGCCGGAAACATGTATTCCAGCCAGATGATCAGCCTGATCTACAGTGCGCAAGTATTCGTCTTCCTGGTGCAGCGCTATCTCGGGGTCGAGGCGACCGCACTTTTCGGCTTCTTGCGCAGCCTCTACGATCAGGTTACGCGCTATCTGCCCGCCGCACTTTTGTTTGGCATCATTCGGCCCAAGTTGGTGGCGTCGTATGTCGGTGACGGCGGGATGGCCGCGCTTGTCCGCAATGCCAACCTCGTGGGCAAACTGAGCCTGTTCGCGCTCATGCCCATGGTCGTGCTCACGTGGTGGGCGGGCCCCGGTCTGGTCAGCGTGCTGAGTGGCGGGGCATTTGTGCAGCCCGGCTATTACCTGGCGGGATTGATGCTTGCCTTGATCCCGTTCAGCCAGCGGCAGATCGTCGAAACGCTGGCCGTTGCAGTGGGGCGGAGCCGGCTTTGTACCGTGGCAGCCGCCTGTAGCGCGATTTCCCTGCCCCTGACGCTCGCGCTGCTTTGGCTCGGGCTCGGGTTGTGGGCACCGGTGATCGGAATCGGAACCGGAAACCTGATTTTCAACGTCGTCATCCTCGGGCGCCTGGCATGGGAGGACGCGTATCGGGCAGACCGGAACGGCATGCTGAAACTCCTTGCGGCAGCCTCGCTCAGCCTGGTTTTGCTTGCCGCGTTGCCGGTCACGGTCGATACGTGGCGGTCGGTGTTCGTCGCGGCGATCGCCTGCTGTCTCGTTTATCTCGTGACGGCCTATCTGATCAAGCCGTTTACATCGTCGGAACGCGAAAGCATCAACCGGCTCGCCAATCGGAAGATTTTCGTATGGTGAGCACAGAGGTTAGCCTTCGGGACGGAATGAAGCCGCGCCTGTCACGGATTGTTGCGGCCGTCTGCGTTCCGCTCCTTGCGGGCGCCTGGCCGACTTTTTCGGGCGCAGCCTGCACAGGGAGCGAGCAGGTTCGCACGGCTGCGCTACCGGCAGCCCTTGTCACTTCGGCGGCGCCCCTGCGCACGCTCGAACCGCACTACTTCGGCTTCAATTTCACCTGGGTGGAATTTCAGGAGTCCCTGTGGGACGAAAAGAGACGGCGGTTCGATGAACATGCGGTCAAATGGCTACAGGCCTTTCCGGGCGCCGTTTATCGCTATCCGGGCGGCACCGAATCCAACCATTTCGACTGGAAGGCGGCAGTCGGTTCGCGTGAGCTGCGCGAGCCGCGCAAGATCGTGAAATGGAAAGGTCCGCTCGTTGCGACATTCGGGTTCGACGAGTATCTGGCATTCGTAACCGAGGTCGGCGGGCAATCCTGGTATGTGGCGAATCTTTTCGGGGATTACGACAAGGAAACCGACCCGAAAAAACTCGCGGACGACGCCTACGAGCTTGCTGCATACCTGAAAGCCAGGCCCGATGCGAGTGCGGCCGTCCTGCGCTGGGAACTGGGCAATGAGCTCGATCGTGGCGAATATCTCTGGCCTGCAAAGAAATATCTCGACGTATCAAAGCGCGTGGCCGAGGCGATCCGGAGCGCCGACCCCCAGGCGCGCTTTGTTGCCATCATGGAAGACTATGATGCCCACTGGCGCTGGCACTCGCCGGGAGCGACGGCCGAAAAGTACAACCGCCAGGTTGCGGCCGGACTGTCGAGCCTTGCCACCGAATATGCGCAGCATTCGTACTATGACGGCGTAAACGTCGAGGTGCCTTATGCGGTCTCCAGACGCATCGCTCAGATATGCAAGAGCATCGACGCCGCGGAGTCTGCGCATGCGGGTGCGGGCCCGGTCGGAATCTGGGTGACCGAGCACGCACGTCAGCCGGTCAAGCCTGGCGAAAGTCCGAACTGGAAACCCAACTGGCCCAGGAGCGCGGATCTCGAAGCGGCACTGGGCGTCGCAGACTTCATGATTGCCGCCTCACAGATACCGGAGGTCATGGGGCTGTTCATGCACGCACTTCATGGGCTGGACGCGCCGTGGCCGATGTTTCACAAGAACAGGACTGCGCTCCCCCGGACTCATCCAAGCGCGGTGTTCTGGGCGCTTCATGTGCTTCGCGAAGGCATGGAAGCAGACGTCTTCGCGACGACATCCCACAGCGGCAACACCGGCGGTTACATGGGCGGCTACGATTTTCGCGCCTCCGTCATGGCCAATCCCGACCGAACCCGGTGGGCCGTCTGGTCGGTCAACCGTGCGCCCAAGGCCCAGACCATCGCCTTGCGCATTCCCGCGCTGGCAGGGAAGAGCGCGAAGGCGAGCCTGCGGGTTCTCGCGGACGACAACCTCAATGCCAACAACTACGCCGACGGCAACCGCCTGCGGCCGCGCGACCTGCCCGAGCAGGTTCTGGTTTTCGACAAGGCGGGCCGCGCCGCGCTCGCGCTGCCGGCCCAGTCCGTCGCCGCGGCGAGGCTCGACGTGCTTTGATGCGGAAGGGTCAGGAATTACGCATGCGTCTCTTTTACTTCATTGCCGACTCGTTCCCTGCCTGGCGCGTCGACCTGGTTGAACTGTTCGGCGTGCAACTGCGCCGACTCGGCGTGGACACCGTCTGGTCCACGCGCCGCAACGACGCCGGCTGGCTGGGCCGGGTCGACATGCACGACCAGACCGCGATCCTGCCGATTTCACTCGGCAGGAAAAGTGCGGCAGCGAAGATAATCAACCGGTTCTTGGAACCGCTTTCCGAACTGCTGATCTTCCTGCGCCTCGTATTCGGCGAGCGTTATGACATCATCCAGGTGCGCGATGACCGCTACAGCGCCGCGTTCTTCGCGCTTCTGGCTGCGCGCATCCGGGGTGCGCGGTTCACCTACTGGCTGTCGTTCCCGTTTCCGGAGCACGACTTGGCGATGGCGGCCGAATCCGCCGGTGCGCGCAAGACTTTCCTGCAACTCCGCGGCCGTTTCGCCCGCTGGTGGCTGTACCGCGTCATCATGCCGGCGGCCGATCACGTCTTCGTGCAGAGCCCGAAGATGCGCGAGAACATCGCGCGCATGGGCATAGACGCAGAGAAAATGACACCTGTGCCCATGGGCATCCCGCCGCGGCTGCTGGACTGGCTGGAAACGGCGCAGGGTGAGGTTGTACCGGGACGGGTCCTCTATCTGGGCACTCTGGCTGCAAGCAGAAAGCTCGAAACCCTCGTCGAAGCCTTTGCGCAGGTACACACGCAATTTCCCCATGCCACCCTGATGTTCGTTGGCGACGGCGATTTCCCGCACGAGCGCACGAACCTGGAGCAGTGCGTGCAGCGCCTCGGGCTTGGGCAGGCTGTCGAGTTCACGGGTTTCGTTCCCATGGAGCAGGCGTGGCAACTGGTCGCGACTGCGGAAGTCTGCGTTTCGCCTTTCGCACCTTGCGACACGCTGGATGTCGCCTCACCCACAAAGCTCGTCGAATACATGGCTTTCGGCAAACCAGTGGTTGCCAATGTTCATCCCGAACAGACGATGATCCTCAATGATTCCGGTGTCGGCGCGCTCGTGCCGTGGAGCGCGAGCGGTTTTGCCGACGGCATCGCTGCCCTGCTCGCGGAACCCGTGGCGGCCGCGGCAAAAGCGGGAGACGGTCCTGCCTGGGTGCGCGCCCACCGCACCTACGACGGTATTGCCGAAACCGTGGCGCGGCGTTACGAAACACTTGCCGGACGCGGTTCCGAAGAAAATCGAGTCACCAACCCTCGCCAGACAGGAAAAAACGCATGACGACATGCCTCTACATCTGCGGCGCCGGACATTCCGGTTCGACCCTGCTCGACATGCTGCTCGGCAGCCATTCCCGCATCGCTTCGCTGGGCGAGATCATCAACCTGCCGATGGACTGGGCCACCAACAACCGTTGCACCTGCGGGGCGAATGTGCGCGACTGCAGCGTCTGGTCGAACGTGGTGCACGAGTTCGAGCGCCGGGACGGTATCGACGTGACGGCCAACCCGTATTCGCTCAACCTTGGGCCGATTTATGCGGTTGTGGGCGACAGCAAGGTGACAGGGCGGGCGTACCGCCTCCGCCGTCGGCTGGGAAGCGGTCTGCATTACCTCGAACTGAAGGCCGGTGCCTTTGGCGCCTTGCGGCCGCTGTTGCCCACCATCTACCGCGGCCTGGAAAACAATCTCTATCTGTACGACCTCGTCGGCAAGCAACTCCGCGTGGATTTCGTGGTGGACTCGTCGAAGGTGTACGCAAAGGCCGTCGGCCTTTACAAGATGGCGCCAGACCGGGTCAAGATCATCCTGCTGGTCCGTGATGGCCGAGCGGTGTATTACTCCATGCGCAAACGGAATTTCGACCGCACGTTGAGCCTCAACTCCTGGTACACACATTTCCGGCGCGCCTTGCCCTTGATCGAGAAGCACGTCGATGCCAAGGATGTTTTGACGGTCAAGTATGAAGACCTCGCCAGCGATCCCGCGAAGGAAATGCAGCGCATCTGTGCATTCGCGGGCATCGGCTACGAACCGGGAATGCTCGACTTCAAGTCCAAAGTACATCACAACGTCAACGGCAATGACATGCGATTCTCCACCGCTTCTGAAATCCGCTTGGACACGTCCTGGGTGACCAAGCTCGCCGATGAGGAAAAGAAATTCTTTCTGCAACGTGCAGGGTGGCTGAACGAGAAGCTGGGCTATCGCTGAACGGGTGCGACCGATGAAAGTCCTCTTCGCCAACAAATTCTTCTTCCGCAACGGCGGCTCCGAAGTCGTGATGTTCCAGGAGCGCGACCATCTGCTCGGCGCGGGGCACGAGGTCGTCGATTTCTCCATGCAGGACGAACGCAACGTGCCGAGTCCGCATGCGGCGTTTTTTGTCGGCCGGCAGGATTACCGCGGTGGGGCGGGCAAGCTGGGCAAGCTGAAGTCGGCGCTGTCGTTGCTGCATTCGTCCGAGGCGGTGAAGAGGATCTCGGCGTTGATCCGCGAGACGCGGCCGGACTTGGTGCATTGCCACAACATCTACCACCAGCTCACGCCCTCGATCATCGGCGCGGCGAAGAAGCTGGGCGTGCCGGTGGTGCTGACGCTGCACGACTACAAGCCGGTGTGTCCGACCTACAACCGGCTGCACGACGGCAAGCCTTGTTCGGACTGCCTGGACGGCGATTTTTCGCACGTGCTGCGCAACCGCTGCGCGGAGGGCTCGCGCGGCAAGAGCGCGCTGCTCTATGCCGAGGCGGTGGTGCAGCGCATGATGGGCAGCTACGAGAAGGTGGATGCGTTCATCGCGCCGAGCCGCTTCATGCAGGAATCCATCGCGCACCGGGTGCCGGGTGATCGCATCCGGCTGCTTTACAACGGCATCGACACGAACGCGGTGCGCGGCAGCGGGGAGGACGGCGGCTATGTCCTGTTTCTGGGCCGGCTGGTGCAGGAGAAAGGCGTGGAGACGCTGCTCAGGGCGCATGCGAGATCGACTGCTGGATGGCGCATTTCCATTGCGGGGACGGGGCCATTGGCCGATGAATTGATGGCAAAATATAACCCGAGTAATTTTGTCGGGTATGTTGCGGGCGATGCGCTGAAGGCGATGATCGACCGCGCATCGGTCGTCGTGGTGCCGTCGGAATGGTACGAGAACTGCCCGATGTCGGTGCTGGAGGCGATGGCGTATGGCAAGCCCGTGGTGGGCAGCCGCATGGGGGGGATTCCGGAACTGGTCGAGGAGGGCAGGACCGGATTGCTGTACGAGGCCGGCGACGTGGACGCGCTGACTGCGGCGCTCGACCGCCTGATGGCGTCGCCCGAACTGCGCGCGCAGATGGGCGCGGCGGCGCGCCAGCGTGTGGAAAGTGCGTTTTCGCTGGACGCGCACAACGCGGGTTTGATGGATATCTACAAATCGATTTTGGGGACTTGAACGATGGCAGCCGCAGCATATCCGACCGACGTTTCGATCATCACGACCTACCGATGCCAGATGCGCTGCAAGATGTGCGACATCTGGGAGAACCCGACCGACAGCAAGCGCGAAATCCAGGCGAAGGAACTGGAGATCCTGCCGAAGTTCAGGTTCGTGAACATCACCGGCGGCGAGCCGTTCGTGCGGCGTGACCTGCAGGACATCGTCGAGGTGATGTACAGGAAATCCGACCGCATCGTGATTTCGACCTCGGGCTGGCATACCGACCGCATCATCAAGATGGCCGAGCGGTTTCCGAACATCGGCATCCGCGTCAGTATCGAGGGGCTTTCGCAGAAGAACGACGATCTGCGCGGGCGCGAAGGGACGTTCGACCGCGCGCTGCGGGTGCTGCTGACGCTGAAGGAGATGGGGGTGAAGGACATCGGCTACGGCTGCACGGTGTCCAACCACAACTCGGCCGACATGCTGTGGCTGTACAAGCTGTCGCGCGAGCTGGGCATGGAGTTCGCCACCGCGGCGTTCCACAACTCCTACTACTTCCACAAGGACGACAACGAGATCACCAACAAGGACGAGGTGATCGGCAACTTCCACAAGCTGATCGAGGAACTGCTCAAGGACAATAGTCCGAAGAGCTGGTATCGCGCGTTCTTCAACCTGGGGCTGATCAACTACATCCGCGGCAAGCCGCGCATGCTGCCCTGCGAGGCGGGCACCGCCAACTTCTTCATCGAGCCTTATGGCGACGTGTTCCCGTGCAACGGTCTGGAGGACCGCTACTGGAAGGAGTCCATGGGCAACATCCGCGACGTGTCCAGTTTCGACGAACTGTGGTTCAGCGAGCGCGCGGAAAAGGTGCGCGGCCTGGTCCGCACCTGTCCCAAGAACTGCTGGATGGTGGGGACCGCAGCGCCGGTGATGAAGAAGTACATCAAGCACCCGACGTCATGGGTGGTGAAGAACAAGATCAAATCGATGCTCGGCAAGCCGATCTGCATCGACGACGTGCCGCATTTCGACGTCGGCCAGGATCCGTTGCAGGGCAATTTGAGAGAAGGCACGGTGGCGGCGCAGAAGGTAACGTTCCAGCGGCGCGAGCCCGAGGTGGTGCTGTCCGAGGCCGAGCTGGCCGAAATGCTGCGCGCGGACTGAGCCGTGGGAGGCGCGCGACGACCGTTGAAGGTCATGATGCTCGGCCTGCGCGGCTTCCCCAACGTGCAGGGCGGGGTGGAGACGCACGCCGAACACCTTTGCCCGCTGCTGGTGGAACTGGGATGCGACGTCACCGTGCTGGCGCGTTCGCCGTACCAGCCGCGCGAGGTCGGCCCGGCATGGAAGGGCGTGAAACTCGTTCCGCTGTGGGCACCCAGGTCGAAAGGGCTGGAGGCGATCCTGCACAGTTTTCTCGGCGTGCTGTACGCGGCGGTGAAGCGCCCGGACATCCTGCACATCCAGGCGATCGGCCCCGCCATCATGACCCTGCCGGCGCGGCTGCTCGGCCTGCGCGTGGTGGTCACCCACCATGGGCCGGATTACGACCGCCAGAAATGGGGGCGCTTCGCCAAATGGGTGCTGCAAACCGGCGAGCGCTTCGGCATGCGCTGGTCGAACGGCCGCATCGTGATTTCCGAGGTGATCCGCAGTTTGGTGCGCGGCAAACATGGGCGTGAGAGCACGCTGATTCCCAATGGCGTCGTGCTGCCGGCATTGCCGGACACGATGGAAACCCTGACGGCGTTCGGGCTGGAGCAGGGGAAATACGTGTTGCTGGTGAGCCGGCTCGTGCCGGAAAAGCGGCACCTCGATCTCATCGAGGCATTCAGCCGGGCGGCGCTGCCGGGATGGAAGCTGGCCATCGTCGGCGCGTCGGACCATCCCGACGCCTATGTGCAGCAGGTGCTGGACACCGCCGCTGCAACCCCGGGCGTCGTGTGCACCGGCCTGCAGACCGGCCAGGCGCTGAGCGAGTTGTACGCCCACGCCGGCATGTTCGTGCTGCCGTCATCGCATGAGGGTCTGCCCATCGCCATGCTGGAAGCCCTGTCCTACGGCCTGCCCGTGGTTGCCAGCGACATCCCCGCCAATCTGGAAGTGGGGTTGCCGGCCGAGCACTACTTCCCGCTTGGCAACGTGGACGCGCTGGCCAAACGCCTGCGCGAATTTGCAGCACAGCCGCTGCGCCCCGAAGCGCGTGATACCCGTCGGGCGTGGGTCTCCGAACGCTACGATTGGCATGACATCGCGCGGCGCACGCTCGCCGTGTATCGCGCGGTGTTGTAGGAGGGCCGCCCCCGGCCCGATGGGGTGGTGTTCCACCGCCCGAAAATCGCGGCGAGGGCGCCGCTCCTACAGGGGACGCGCGGTGTTGTAGGAGGGCCGCCCCCGGCCCGATGCCGTGATGGTTCCACCGCGTTGCAAACCCACCACTACGGTGTACCGCGCGGTTATCATCGCGAATCCCTTGACTCTGACTGAACAGGACGTGCGATCGTGATTCTGGTCACCGGCGGCGCCGGCTTCATCGGCGCAAATTTCATTCTCGACTGGTTGCGGCTGAACGACGAGCCGGTCATCAATCTGGACAAGCTCACTTACGCGGGCAATCTGGAGAGCCTGGCGAGCGTGGCGAACGATCCGCGCCATGTGTTCGTGCACGGCGACATCGGTGACCGGGTGCTGGTCGGGAGGCTGCTGGCGGAGCATCGGCCGCGCGCGATCGTGAACTTCGCCGCGGAGTCGCATGTGGACCGCTCGATTTATGGCCCGGAGGATTTCATCCAGACCAATGTGGTCGGCACGTTCCACCTGCTGGAAGAGGTGCGCGGCTACTGGATGGCGCTGGCGGATGCGGACAAGGCGGCGTTCCGCTTCCTGCACGTCTCCACCGACGAGGTGTACGGTTCGCTGGGGTCGGACGATGCGCCCTTCACCGAGACCACGCCGTTCGCGCCGAACAGCCCATATTCCGCGAGCAAGGCGGCGTCCGACCATCTGGTGCGCGCCTACCACCACACCTACGGCCTGCCGGTGCTGACGACCAACTGCTCGAACAATTACGGCCCGTACCAGTTCCCGGAAAAGCTGATTCCCTTGATGATCCTCAACGCCACGCAGGGCCGCGCGCTGCCAATCTATGGCGACGGCATGAACGTGCGCGACTGGCTGTACGTCACCGACCACTGCGCCGCCATCCGCACGGTGCTGGAAAAAGGCCACCCCGGCGAGATCTACAATATCGGGGGCTGGAACGAGATGCCCAACATCGAGATCGTGAAAACGGTATGCACGCTGCTCGATGAAATGCGACCCGACCCCACCGGCCCCTATGCGCGCCTCGTCACCTACGTCAAGGACCGCCCCGGCCACGACCGCCGCTACGCCATCGACGCCAGCAAGATCCACCGCGAACTTGGCTGGAAACCCGCCGAAACTTTCGACACCGGCATAAGCAAGACCGTGCGCTGGTATCTCGACAACATGGCGTGGGTGGAACGGGTGGCGAGCGGGGAGTATCGCCGGTGGGTGGACGTGCAGTATGGTGAGCGGTGAGCGCTGCAGGAGGGCCGCCCCCGGCCCGATGGGGTGGTGTTCCATCGCCCGAAAATCGCGGCGAGGGCGCCGCTCCTACACGGGTGCGCGGTATTGTAGGAGGGCCGCCCCCGGCCCGATGGGGGTGGTGTTCCATCGCCCGAAAATCGCGGCGAGGGCGCCGCTCCTACACGGGTGCACGGTATTGTAGGAGGGCCGCCCCCGGCCCGATGGGGTGATGGTTCCATCGCCCGACCGTCATGGTGAGAACGCCGGTGCGTGGTTGTTGCCAATTCATTGGCATTTGCAACCACGGCTTGCCCCTTGCGGGCTCTCCTGCAGGGATCTACCGCAACCGCTCGAACCTATAGGAAAATCACTGTCCCGATTGACTGAACAGACCGAAAACACTGAATGAGTATGCAGGGCGACCACTTGCCGATCACCTCTCCGAAGGCACCCGATGCCGCTTGCCGAAAAGGCATCCTCCTCGCCGGTGGCTCCGGCACGCGCCTCTATCCCGCGACGCTCGCGGTGTCCAAGCAATTGCTGCCGATCTACGACAAGCCGATGATCTACTATCCGTTGAGCACGCTGATGCTGGCGGAGATCCGCGACATTCTGATCATTTCCACGCCGCAGGACACGCCGCGCTTCGAGCAGCTGCTCGGCGACGGCAGCCAGTGGGGGATCAGTCTGAGCTACGCCGTGCAGCCCAATCCGGAAGGGCTGGCACAGGCCTTCATCATCGGCGCGGATTTCGTCGGCAAGGGTCCGAGCGCGCTGGTGCTCGGCGACAACATCTTCTATGGTCACGACATGGCCGCGGACCTCCACGCGGCGAGCACGCGCGAGCAGGGCGCGACGGTGTTCGCCTACCGCGTGCAGGATCCCGAGCGCTACGGCGTCGTCGAATTCGACGCCAGCGGCAGGGCGATCAGTCTGGAGGAAAAGCCGGCGCAACCGAAGTCGCACTACGCGGTGACCGGGTTGTATTTCTATGACGAGCAGGTGGTCGATATCGCCCGCGCGCTGAAACCCTCGCCGCGCGGCGAGCTCGAAATAACCGACATCAACCGGCATTATCTCGAAGCGAGCACGCTCAACGTATCCATCATGGGCCGCGGCCATGCCTGGCTCGACACCGGCACCCACGAATCCATGCTCGAAGCCTCGCTCTTCATCGAGACCATCGAAAAACGCCAGGGTCTGAAGATCGCCTGTCCGGAAGAAATCGCCTACCGCCAGGGCTACATCAGCGCCGAACAGGTCGCCAGGCTCGCCGAGCCGCTGAAGAAGAATGCATATGGGCAATATCTGTTGAACATGTTGAGCGAGAAATTGTTTTAAGGGGCGCGCTGGTGTAGGAGGGCCGCCTCCGGCCCGATTGGGGTGATGTTCCATCGCCCGAAAATCGCGGCGAGGGCGCCGCTCCTACATGGGTGCGCGGTATTGTAGGAGGGCCGCCCCCGGCCCGATGGGGTGATGTTTCCACCGCCCGAAAATCGCGGCGAGGGCGCCGCTCCTACACGGGTGCACGGTATTGTAGGAGGGCCGCCCCCGGCCCGATTGGGGTGGTGTTTCCACCGCCCGAAAATCGCGGCGAGGGCGCCGCTCCTACACGGGTGCGCGGTATTGTAGGAGGGCCGCTCCCGGCCCGATTGGGGTCTATCGATTCACGGATTATTTTTTGAACAATGCACATCACGCAAACGGCCCTTCCCGAAGTTCTGCTGATCACCCCGCGCGTATTCGGCGACGCCCGTGGCTTTTTCCTGGAAAGCTGGAACCGTCGCACATTCGCGGAACACGGTCTCGATATCGACTTCGTGCAGGACAACCATTCGCGCTCGGCGCAGGGGGTGCTGCGCGGGCTGCACTATCAGCTCCACCAGCCGCAGGGCAAGCTGGTGCGGGTAACGAGCGGGGCGGTGTTCGACGTGGCGGTGGACCTGCGCCGGTCGTCGCCGCACTTCGGCAAGTGGACCGGCCACGAACTGTCGGCGGACAACCATCAGATGCTGTGGATTCCGCCCGGTTTCGGTCACGGTTTTCTGGTGCTGTCGGAAAGCGCGGATTTCATGTACAAGACGACGGCGTACTACGCGCCGGAATGGGACCGCGGCATTCGCTGGGACGATCCGGAGATCGGTGTGGTATGGCCGCTGGACGGCGCGCCGCAACTGTCAGCCAAGGATGCCGCGCAAGCCGCGCTGCGGGACGCCGAGGTTTACGCATGAGCCGCGCGCGCATCCTCCTTAGCGGTGCGGGCGGCCAGGCTGGCTGGGAACTGCGCCGCACGCTGGGTGCCCTGGGGGAGGTCGTCGCCGTCGACGCGGACACGCTGGACCTGTGCGATGCCGATGCGGTGCGCCGCTACGTGCGGAATCTGGCGCCGACGCTCATCGTCAATCCTGCCGCCTACACCGCGGTCGACAAGGCCGAGAGCGACGCCGAGCGCGCGCGCGCAGTCAACGCCGTCGCGCCCGGCGTGCTGGCGGAAGAAGCGGCGCGGCTGGGCGCGCTGCTGGTGCATTATTCGACCGACTATGTGTTCGATGGCAGCGGCACGACGCCGTGGCGCGAGGACGATGCCTGCGCTCCGCTCAACGTCTATGGCGCGACCAAGCTCGAAGGCGAACGCGCGATCCAGGCGAGCGGCTGCGCGCACCTGATCTTCCGCACGTCGTGGGTGTACGGCGCGCGCGGCAGCAATTTCCTGCTGACCATGCGGCGCCTGATGCGCGAGCGCGACGAACTGAAAATCGTCGCTGACCAGACCGGTGCGCCGACCTGGTGTCGCGACCTCGCCGAGGCGACCGCGCAGGTGCTCGCGCGCATTGCCGTGCCCGGTGGCGGCTTCGGTGCCGCGGCGCCGTGGGGTGTCTATCACCTGTGCAACGCCGGGGAAACCACGTGGCACGGCTTCGCCGAAGCGATCCGCGCGCTGGACAATGCCGCCGTCGAGCTGCTGCCCATTGCGACCCGCGACTACTCCACCCCCGCCCGGCGACCACTGAATTCGCGCCTCGACTGCGATAAGCTGGAACGCGCCTTCGGCCTGCGCCTGCGCCCCTGGCGCGAAGCGCTGGAACTCTGCGTCCAGCTCGCATAACAAGGATTGTTGCCCCGCTCCCGCGCGCGGGAGCGGGGTGGGCGAGAGGGGAGGGCAGCCGCGTCGAGTCACTGCCCCCCAGGCTGCATCCCGGCCCGAAAAATAGGACAATCCCCCCTTTCCGATCATCCATACCACACGACATGACCAAGCGAGCCCTCATCACCGGCGTCACCGGCCAGGACGGCGCCTACCTCGCCGAATTCCTTCTCGGCAAGGGCTACGAAGTCCACGGCATCAAGCGCCGCACCTCGCTGTTCAACACCGACCGCATCGACCATCTCTACCAGGACCCGCACGAGAAGAACCGTCGCTTCATCCTCCACCACGGCGACCTCACCGACTCTTCCAGCCTCATCCGCATCATCCAGCAGGTCAAGCCCGACGAAATCTACAACCTCGCCGCCCAGAGCCACGTCGCCGTCAGCTTCGAAGAACCCGAATACACCGCCAACTCCGACGCCCTGGGCGCGCTGCGCATCCTCGAAGCCATCCGCATCCTCGGTCTGGAAAAGCAGACCCGCTTCTATCAGGCCAGCACCAGCGAACTCTACGGCCTCGTCCAGGAAATCCCGCAGAAGGAAACCACCCCCTTCTATCCCCGAAGCCCGTATGCCGTCGCCAAGCTCTACGCCTACTGGATCACCGTCAACTACCGCGAAGCCTACGGCATGTACGCCTGCAACGGCATCCTCTTCAACCACGAAAGCCCCCTGCGCGGCGAAACCTTCGTCACCCGCAAGATCACCCGCGCCCTCGCCCGCATCAAACTTGGCCTGCAGGATTGTCTCTTCCTCGGCAACCTCGACGCCAAGCGCGACTGGGGTCATGCCAAAGACTACGTCGAAATGCAGTGGCTCATGCTGCAGCAGGACCAGCCCGAAGACTTCGTCATCGCCACCGGCGTGCAGTACTCGGTCAGGGACTTCGTCAACGCCGCCGCCAGGGAACTTGGCATGCAGATTCGCTGGGAAGGTCAGGGCGTCGAAGAGCGAGGCTACCTTGAATCTGTAGGAGCGGCGCCCTCGCCGCGATCGCCGTCATCCGAAAATCGCGGCGAGGGCGCCGCTCCTACAGGACGGGTGGTGGTCGCCGTCGACCCGCGCTACTTCCGCCCCACCGAAGTCGAAACCCTGCTCGGCGACCCCAGCAAGGCCAAGACCAAGCTCGGCTGGACGCCGAAGATCAGCTTCGATGAACTCGTCGCCGAAATGGTGCGCGAGGATCTCAAGGCCGCCGAGCGCGACGAACTGATCAAGAAGCACGGCTACAAGGCCATGGATTACCACGAGTAAGGTGATGGACGAGCACGCCAAGATTTACATCGCCGGCCACCGCGGCCTCGTCGGTTCCGCCCTCATGCGCCGCCTGTCGCAAGCGACCGGGAGCGCGTTGCCTGCTTCCCCTCGCCCGCTCGCGGGTGAGGGGCCGGGAGAGAGGGCAAACGGCACAGAGGGCGGTCCCTACACCCGCCTCCTCACCCGCACCCACGGCGAACTCGACCTCACCAATCAGGCCGCCGTCGACGCCTTCTTCGAAACCCACCGGCCCGACTACGTCTTCCTCGCCGCCGCCAAAGTCGGCGGCATCCACGCCAACGACACTTATCCTGCCGAATTCATCCGCGACAACCTCGCTATCCAGACCAATGTCATCCATGCGGCATACAGGAACAAGGTCAAGCGCCTGCTCTTCCTGGGCTCGAGCTGCATCTACCCCCGGCTCGCCCCGCAGCCGATGAAGGAAGAACACCTGCTCACCAGCGAGCTGGAACCGACCAACCGCCCCTATGCGCTGGCCAAGATCGCCGGCATCGAAATGTGCTGGGCCTACAACCGGCAGTACAAGACCCAGTTCCTCGCCGTCATGCCCACCAATCTCTACGGTCCCGGCGACAACTACCATCCCGAGAATTCCCACGTCATCCCTGCGCTGATCCGTCGCTTCCACGAAGCCAAGCTGGCGAATACGCCGAGCGTCATCGTCTGGGGCACCGGCACGCCGAAGCGCGAATTCCTCTACAGCGACGACATGGCCGACGCCTGCGTGTATCTCATGAACCTGCCCGCCGAAGCGTTCGTTCCACTCCTTGGACAGGACCGCAACGACGGCCTCGCGCCGCTGGTCAACATCGGCGTGGGGCATGACCTCAGTATCCGCGAGCTGGCCGAGACTGTGGCGAGCGCAGTCGGGTACCAGGGCAAGCTCGAATTCGATGCCAGCAAGCCCGACGGCACGCCGAGGAAGCTGATGGACGTCACGCGGCTGAATGCGATGGGGTGGCAGGCGAAGACCGGCATGCGCGAGGGGCTGGCGGCGGCATATCGCGATTTTCTGTCGCGTGGCTGAGTGGACTCCGCTACTGCGCCAATCCTGATGGTTTCCGGAGCTTCGGTCTTACCCCGGATTATCCAATAGCCCGACCTACGGGACCGCGTGGACAGCCGGGTCGGGCTGAAACCCGACGGTCCTATTGGATAATCCGGGTTCATATCATCAACGAAATCGGACAATGACGCTGCCGCACAACAGGCAGCAATGAGGAGGAGACAAGATTGAAAGTGCTACTGACCGGCGGTGCCGGCTATATCGGATCGCATACTGCGGTGGAGTGCCTGGAGGCCGGGCACGAAGTCGTGGTGTTCGACAACCTCTCGAACAGCAGCGTGAAATCGCTTGACCGTGTGGCGAAGATCACGGGGCGTCAGGCAGAGTTCGTCGAAGGCGACATTCGTGACCGTGCGGCGCTGCGCCGCCTGTTCGAGCACTACGCGATCGATGCCGTGGTGCATTTCGCCGGCTTGAAGGCGGTCGGCGAGTCGGTGGAAAAACCCTTGCTCTACTACGACAACAACATCGGCGGCAGCGTCGCCCTGTTCGAGGTGATGGCCGAGGCCGGCGTGAAGACGGTGGTGTTCTCCTCCTCCGCGACGGTCTACGGCGATCCCGTGAGCGTGCCCATCACCGAAGAGTTTTCGCTGTCGGCGACCAACCCCTACGGCCGCTCCAAGCTCGTCATCGAAGAGATCCTGCGTGACGTCGCGCATGCGGACGAAGGCTGGACCGTGGCGCTCCTGCGTTATTTCAATCCCGTCGGCGCGCACGTCTCCGGCCTCATCGGCGAGGATCCGCGCGGTATTCCCAACAATCTCATGCCCTACATCGCGCAGGTCGCGGTGGGACGCCGGCCGCATCTGAACGTCTTCGGCGGCGACTACCCGACCCCCGACGGTACCGGCGTGCGTGACTACATCCACGTCGTCGACCTTGCGCGCGGGCACCTCGCCGCGCTGAACAGGATGCAGGCCTTGAGGGGTGTGCACACCTGGAACCTCGGCACCGGCCGCGGCGTCACCGTGCTGGAGATGGTGCGTGCGTTCGAGGCCGCCAGCGGCCGACCCGTGTCTTACCGCATCGTCGGCCGCCGCCCCGGCGACGTCGCCCAGTGCTGGGCCGACCCCTCGCGCGCCGCACACGACCTCGGCTGGCGCGCGCTGCACGACCTGGCACGCATGTGCGAGGACACCTGGCGCTGGCAGTCGGAGAATCCGGAGGGGTATGGATGAATGAGTGAGGCCAGAGGCGAGCGCTCGAACCCCTCTCCCTCCAAGGAAGAGGGGCTGGGGAGAGGGTCAACCTCCTCCACCGGCAGCGCCCCGCTTACCTCCCCCCGAACACCCCTCGCCCGCGAAAATACTGCACGCTCAACCAACCGCCGAACAGACCGCCCAAGTGCGCGAAATGCGCGACGCCCGCCGCGGTGTTGGTGACGCCCAGCAACAGTTCGATCGCGCCGTAGGCGAGCACGAAGGTGCGCGCGCGCATGCGCACGAAGGGCAGGAAGATGAAGGCGATGATCCGGTTGGGGAAATACATCGCATAGGCGAGCAGCAGGCCGAAGACCCCGCCCGAGGCACCGATCACCGGGCCCGACGCATGCAGGAAATAGCCGCTCACCGCGATCTGCGTCATGCCCGCGACGATCACGCTTATCAGATAGGTCAGCAGGTAGCGCAGGTCGTTCCAGCGCAGTTCCAGCGCCGCACCAAACATCCAGATCGCGATCATGTTGAACGCCAGGTGCAGCAGCGAGCCGTGCAGGAAGCTGTAGGTGAGAAGCTGCCATACATGGAACGTGCCACCCGAACCGGGCGGCCACAATGCGAAGGTCCGCACGATGTCCGGCCCGGTGAAACCCGCGAGCACGTACACCAGAACGTTGAGCAGAATGAGGGCGAATGTGATCGGCGGCATCGACGAGAGTTTCGAGTTACACGATTCAAGATTCAAGGTTCAGGGTTCAAGGTTCAAGGTTCAAGGTTCAAGGTTCAAGGTTCAAGGTTCAAGGTTTGCGGCTTGGCCCGCTTGCCGTCAGCCCGGCGGCCTTTCCCCGTGCAACCTGCGACTTGATTCTCGCCCCGACCTATTCCCCCGGCTCCCAGTGCACAACCTTCAGTTGGCATGTCTGTCGCCCGTTGAACTCGTTGGCCATTAGCGCATAGGCGGCGTGTATTCGCGGCGGCAGCGGATCCGGGTGGAAGAAGCGCATCGCCTCGAAGGTCGCGCCCTCGCGTGCGAGTTGTAGCTTGAGGTGTTTCTCGCCGACGACGCGCTGGGTGACGACGTCGAAGGTGGCGCTAAACAGGGGTGCCGGAAATCCCTGTCCCCACACGGCGCGTTCGAGCGCGGCGGCGAGTTCGTAACCGTGCTCGGCGACGTCGAGTGGGCCATCGGTTTCGACGACGCCTTCCAGGTCGGCCGGGTCGAGCAGTTCACGCACCACGGTTTCGAATGCCTGGGCGAAATCGTCGTGACGCCCCGCCGCAAGGCTGAGTCCCGCCGCCATGGCGTGGCCACCGAACTTCAGGATGAGTCCGGGATGGCGCCGATCGACGAGATCGAGCGCGTCGCGCAGATGCAGGCCGGTAATGGAACGCCCGGAACCCTTCAGCGTGCCGTCCTCGCCGCTGGCGAAAACGACGGTCGGCCGGTGGAACTTGTCCTTCAGACGCGAGGCGAGAATACCGATGACGCCAGCGTGCCAGCCGGGTTGCCACGCGGTGAGGCTATGACTGTCCGCCGGATCGAAGGTGGCGAGGATGCCGAGTGCTTCCTCCAGCATGTCAGCCTCGACGTCGCGCCGTGCACGATTGAGCGTATCGAGCTGTTGTGCCAGCGATTGGGCCGTGGCCGCATCGTCGGCGAGCAGGCATTCGATGCCGAGCGTCATGTCGTCGAGACGGCCGGCGGCGTTGAGGCGCGGGCCGAGCGTGAAGCCGAGGTCATAAACGCTCGCCTGCGCGGGATCGCGCCCCGCCACCTGAAACAGCGCCTGGAGCCCGGCGTTTGCCCGGCCCGCACGCATGCGCGCGAGCCCCTGCACCACCAGCGTGCGGTTGTTGGCGTCGAGCCGCACCACGTCGGCAACGGTGCCAAGTGCGACCAGATCGAGCAAGCCGCGCAAGTCCGGTTCGGGTGCGGTCGCGTAGGCGCCGCGCCGGCGCAACTCGGCGCGCAGCGCCAGCAACACGTAGAACATCACCCCCACCCCCGCCAGATTTTTCGAGGTGAAGCCGCATCCGGGCTGGTTGGGGTTGACGATGCAGGCCGCATCCGGGAGCGCGTCGCCGGGCAGGTGGTGGTCGGTGACCAGCACCGGAATGCCGAGTGCGTTCGCCGCGGCCACGCCTTCGATTGCGGCGATGCCGTTGTCCACCGTGACGATGAGTTCGGGCTGGCGCGCCGCGGCGAGTTCGACGATCGCAGGACTCAGGCCGTAGCCGTGTTCGATGCGGTTGGGAACCAGATATTCCACCAACGCGCCGAACAGGCGCAGCCCACGCACGCCGACCGCGCAGGCCGTGGCGCCGTCGGCATCGTAGTCGCCGATGATGAGTACGCGGCGCTGCGCGGTGATGGCGTCGGCCAGCAACGCGGCGGCATGGTCGATACTGAGCAGGCTGTCTGGCGGCAGCAACTGCGGCAGCCGGTGTGCGACCTCGTCCGGATGCTTCACGCCGCGCGCCGCATACAGCCGCGCCCAGATGGGTGAGAGCCCGGCGTGCTCGAGTGCGGACCGGGTGCCGACAGGGCAGGGGCGGGTGGTGATCGCAGGCATGGCGCGATTGTAGGGGCAGAACGAAGCGCCGTCGCCGTCGGCACAAGAATCGCCCCATGAAATTCAGGGTTTATATCAGGCCGAGGCGGAGTATATTTTAATCAATGGGCCACCAGCTTCCTCTTTCCCGCGTCGCCCGCCTGGTCGGGATTACGCGTCACGCCCTGCAGCAACGCATCCGCGCAGGGACGCTTGCGACCTTCGACGGCATGGTCGAACTCGACGAGTTGTTGCGCGCCTTCCCGGACGTGAAGTGGGAAGATGACGCCGAAATTCGCCGCGTCAACGAGATCAAGGACAAGGCCTTCGCCAAACGGATTCTCGAACGTGTGTTGCCCGACAAGGAAATACTTGCGGCGCGGCTCACCGAGTTGAGCGACGATTACGCGGCGGCCGCCGCCTTGCTCGGGCATTACGAAAACGTCGTGCGCTGGCTCGACGACCGGATCGAGGAACTCGGCGAGAACGCCAGCGCCGAAACGCGGCATGCACTGCACGGGCTGCGTGCGTTCCTGCTGCGCAATCTTGCTGAAATCCCACCAGACGCGGCCCAGGCCCAGGCACTCATCGTCAAGGAAAGGATGCTTCGTATCATGTCTGCCCACGTCACCATCCAGCCCAGCGGGCACGAATTTTTTGTCGACGGCAACGACACCCTGCTCGACGCGGCATTGCGCAATGGCGTGTCGCTCAGCTACGGCTGCAGCAATGGCAATTGCGGGGAGTGCCGCGCGCGCGTGGTGTCGGGCGAGGTGAAAAAAGTCCGCGCTCACGACTACGTCCTGAAGCAGGCGGACAAGGATGCCGGCGTCATCCTCATGTGCTCGTATGCGCCGGTGAATGACGTGGTGCTCGAGGCGAATGTCGCCGGCGCGCACGACATTCCGCTGCAGCACATCCAGGCGCGAGTGAAGACGGTCGAAATTTTCAATCCGCAGGTTGCCGCCTTGTATCTCGTGACGCCGCGCAGCCAGCGCCTGCGCTATCTCGGCGGGCAGAGCATCCGTCTGGCGGCAAACGGGGCACAGGGGCATTATCCGCTCGCCAGTTGTCCGTGCGAGGACCGCAACATCGAGGTGCACGTGCCACGTCGCGCGGGCGACAGCTTCGCCGAGTGGGTGTTCGACACCCTGCAGGAAGGCTACGTGGTCGCGCTCGAAGGGCCCTTCGGCGAGGTGGTGCTGGACGAGGACTCGCCGCGCCCCGTCATCTTTCTCGCCTTTGGTACCGGTTTCGCGCCGATCAAGAGCCTGGTGCAGCACGCCATGTCCCTGGAACTCGCCGAATCGATGGACCTGCACTGGTTCGCCGACGAAACCGGGCTTTATCAGGACAATCTTTGCCGCGCCTGGGCCGACGCGCTCGACAATTTCAGCTATGTGCCGCATCCATCCGGCGTGGACATCGACGAGGCGCTGCGCCGCATAACGGCCGACTATTCCGAACTGCACCGCTTCGACGTCTACGCGTCGGGTACCGCCGACCAGCTTGAACGCGCCCACGGCCATTTCGTGCGTGCGGGCCTGCACGACGCACGCTGGTTTGCCGAGCCGCTCGCCGGGGCGTGATGCTGCGTCTGCTGCGTTATCTGTGGCCGCTGCCCGCAACCGTGTTCGGCTTGCTGTTTGCGCTGCTGGCGCGGGCCACGGGCGGCGCCTGGCAGCGTGTCGACGGCGTGCTGGAAACCGCCGGTGGCTGGCCGGCGCGCATCCTGCGGCGTGGCTTGCCGTTCAGCGGCGCGGTGGCGGCGATCACCTTCGGTCACGTCGTGCTCGCGGTATCTGCACACGCGCTGACCGCCACGCGCGCGCATGAACGCGCACACGTGCGGCAGTTCGAACGCTGGGGGGCGCTGATGTTGCTGCTGTACCCGTGTGCCAGTGTGCTGGCGTGGGCGAAGGGCGGCCATCCTTACCGCGACAACCTGTTCGAGCGCGAGGCGCGTGCCGCAGAGTACACCGCGCCACGCCGTGCAATCGAGGTTCGTTGATCGCAAAACGCCCTTCGCATATCGCGCGCGATCAATCAGCCCGAACGGCCAGCACAAACTCCCTGTGCTGCTGGCAGGCGCACCCGCAAGGGGCGATGGAACCGCCACCCCAATCGGGCCGGGGGCGTCCCTCCGACATTACCGCGCTCCCCTCCCATGCAGGAGCGGCGTCCTCGCCACGATTTTCGGGCGGTGGAAGCGTCACCCCATCGGCTCGAGGGCGGCTCTCCTGCACCGCCCGGCCCCTGTGTGGAGCACTGCTTGCGGTGTGAAGGGGCATTGGCATTGCGCGCGAGCCGGATTCGGCGCGCAAGCGAGTCTCCTCGGCCTAATGGACAATCCGGGTTCACCGGGCGCTACCGTACGCCGGAACGGCGGCAGCCGACGTGTTCAGCCTTTGCTCAGTCGCTGAGACGATGCGACTCCTCGCCGGGGTCGCCGGTCTCGGGGTCGATCCAGTCGGAAATACCGAGTTCGTCCTCCGCCTCTTCCAGGGTTTCGCCGGGCTCGTAATCGCTGTCGGCGTTGTATTCCATGTCCTGCACGGCGTCCAGCAGGGTTTCGAAGGGACCGTACTCGCTCCCCGTCTCCGCGTCGGTCCAGTAGAAGCCATCCGGCCGCTCGATCACCCGGGTGTGATCGTAGTCCGCTGGTGTTTCGGGTATCGGATGTTTCATCGCCTTCCCTCCATTTGGTGAACTGCCGACAGCGAAGCAGAAGCTTGACCCATGATAAGCAGCTATGCCGAGCGGGGCAAGCCTTGCGACAGCCCCGCGTGGCCTTATGCAGTGCCGCCCAGCCAGCTCAATCCCGCCGCTGCACCCAGCAGCAGCAGCAGATGCGTCCAGCTCCACAGAAGATAGCGGCGTTCGAGCGCCGATGCCTGCTTGTTGGCGATCAGAAACAGACGTCCTTGCCCCGGCTTTCGCATCAGGTGCACGCCGTCCTTGAGGCGGATTTCGAGATGTTCGCGCTCGACTTCTTTCGCCGCTTCTGCCCGTGCGTGCTCCCACTCGTCGAGGCTGATTTCGCCGTCGCCGTTCGCGTCGAAGCGCGCCCGCAGCGTCGCCTTGTCACGTTTCCACTCCGTCAGCAGGGCGGCGAGATCCGCGCGCTTGTCGAGCACTGCGTTGGCACCGCCCAGCGTGACATGCTCGCCGAGCACGTAGATCATCTCGCCTTCGATCAGCGTCCATTCGGTCTTGCGGTACTCGCCGGTGCGCGACACCTGCTTGCGCGAGGTGATGATTTCAGCCCCCTCCGGGTCGACCAGCATCATCCCGCTGCCGTCATCCACGCCGAAGGTATCGTCGGACATGCCCGATTCTTCGCGCTCCCAGCGGTCGTTGCGCTTGCGCTCGATGATGTAGCGATACCACAGGCAGGGCAACTGGTGGACCGGACTCAACAGCCGCTCGCCGGGCGGCTGGCGGCCGTATCCGGAAATTTCGATATAACCCTGTGGCGCCGACGCGATGCGTGCCGTCGCGTTGTCCGCGATGGCGCGGTGGCGCCGCAGGTTGGCCAGCCATGCGAGAAAGCTTGTTGCCCCGGTCAGCGCGAGCGCGAGTTGCCAGCCGCTACGCGACGCCAGATGAAAGCCGAGCAGCAGGATGGCGAGGTTGCCGCCACCCAGCGCGAGGTTGGCGTAATCGTGGCGCCATTCTTCCCACGTGCGCATGGCGGAGCTCAGTGGCTGAACAACTGCTTGAGATCGACGTCCTTCTTCTCTTCAGCCGCGAAGCGCAACAGCGGAAACTGTCCAAAGCCGAACAGGCGCGCAATGATGGTGTCGGGAAACTGTTCGACTCGAATGTTGTTGATGTTCACCGACTCGTTGTAGAACTCGCGACGATCCGCGATGGCGTTCTCCAGGCCGGTGATGCGTGCCTGCAGGTGCTGGAAGGTCTCGTTGCTCTTCAGCTCAGGATAGGCTTCGGCCACCGCGAACAGATTGCCCAGTCCCACGCGCAGCGCGCCTTCTGCCGCACCCAGCGCGCCGATGTTCTGCGTCTCGCGCGCACTCGCCACCTGGCTGCGCGCCTGCATCACCTTCTCCAGCGTCTCCTGCTCGAACTTCATGTACTGCCGGCACGTTTCGACCAGCTTGGGCAGCTCGTCGTGACGCTGCTTCAGGAGAATGTCGATGTTCGACCAGGAGCGTCCGATATTGTGTTTCAGCGTCACCAGCTGGTTGAAAATGAACACCACGAACACCGCGATCACCGCGAGAATGACAAAAAAGACCAGCAGACCGGACATGGCATGTTCTTCGACAAATATCACCAGAATAGCGGATGGGCGAGTGGCGAACTTGAGGGGCTGTCTACAGGCGGGCTGCGACAATGCGGGCGATTTCCGCATCCTCCAGCACCACTGGGTTGGTCTTCATGCTGCTGCCGCGACTGTTCGCCACGATACGCGGAATGTCGGCGGCGGTTACGCCGAAATGGCCGAGCCGCGGCAGCGCCAGCGCGTGCGTCCAGCTTTCCAGCGTGTCGATGAGCGCGACGTGTGCGGTGTCGTGATCCGGCTGCGCCTGCCCGCGCAGCAACCGCCCCACCTTTGCGTATTTTTCCAGTGCACCCTGCGTCGGCGCGCGTGCGGCGAGCGCCTCGATGTTGACGCGTGTCGCCTCCGCCAGCAGCGTGCCGCACGCCACGCCGTGCGGAATGGGGAAGAACGCCCCCAACGGGGACGCCAGTCCGTGCACCGACCCCAGCCCGGACTGCGCCAGCGTGATGCCCGAGACCAGCGCCGCGTAGGCCATGCGCGCACGCGCCGCCGCGTCGTTCGCGTCCGTGAAGAGCGGCAACAGGCCGTCGCGCACCGCTGTCATGCCGCCCCAGGCCAGCGAATCGGTCAGTGGCGCGGCGCGGCTGGACACATAGGATTCCAGCAACTGGGTGAACGCATCCATGCCGTTCGCCGCGATTACCGCAGGCGGACAGGTGGCCAGCAGATCGGGATCCACCAGCGCGACCTCCGCCACCAGTTTCTCGTCGCGAAAGGATTTCTTGAACCCGTCCGCGCCCCGCACGCTGAGCACCGCGTTCCGGGTCGCCTCCGATCCGGTTCCCGCCGTGGTCGGCACCGCGATAAACGGCGTCGCCGGGCCCGCATACGGCCGTTCCGGTCCCACCCCTTCGAGATGATCCATGACCGAATTGCCTGGCCGCAGCAGTCCGGCAATCGCCTTCGCCGCATCCAGCGCGCTTCCGCCGCCGACCCCGATCACCACTTCGATGTGTTCGGCACGCAGCGCGCGAACCGCCTCGTCGACTTCGCGCGGCGACGGCTCGCCGGGAATCGTGAGATGCAGCCAGGACACGCCTTCCTGGCGCAGCCCCGCGGTGATCGTTTCCCAGGCAGGCGACGCCTTTAGCGACCCGCCGCCGGTGACGAGCAGTGCGCGCCGGCCGTACCCCCGCGCGATGGCCGGCAGACGGGCGAGCGCGCCGCTGCCGAATTCGATGCGCGGCAGGCGGGAAATGGAGAAATCGGTAATCTGCACGGCAGTTCCTGGTGACCTCGTATCCCGCGCATGGTAGCGGCTTTCGCGCGGCCGTCACCCGCGGAAAAGGTCCTGGCGTGCGCTTAGTGTTGACTCGGTCCACCGGGGTTGCTATAGTCTCGCTTCTCGATTGATGCGGTTCATCCGCAACAGGCGCGGGGTGGAGCAGTCTGGCAGCTCGTCGGGCTCATAACCCGAAGGTCGTAGGTTCAAATCCTGCCCCCGCAACCATTTCGAAACCCCGGTGTTGACCTTTTACGTGAACGACGTAGAATGCCCACCTTTCGAAGCGGCCTGACGGTTTTGTCGCAGTGTCGATCGACTGATCTTTAACAATTTACAGCCGATAGGTGTGGGTGTTGTGGTGGTAGCCGTCCTGGTTTTGGCTGGGGTGGCGCTAGCATAGTGCTCACACTTGAATGAAGGGCCGTTATTTGATTAACGGCCGAGTTTGAGTTGAGCGACGTAAGTTTGTAGTAATTTGCAGTGATTGAACTGAAGAGTTTGATCCTGGCTCAGATTGAACGCTGGCGGCATGCTTTACACATGCAAGTCGAACGGCAGCACGGGTGCTTGCACCTGGTGGCGAGTGGCGAACGGGTGAGTAATGCGTCGGAACGTACCGAGTAATGGGGGATAACGCGGCGAAAGTCGCGCTAATACCGCATACGCCCTGAGGGGGAAAGTGGGGGATCGCAAGACCTCACGTTATTCGAGCGGCCGACGTCTGATTAGCTTGTTGGTGGGGTAATGGCCTACCAAGGCGACGATCAGTAGCGGGTCTGAGAGGATGATCCGCCACACTGGGACTGAGACACGGCCCAGACTCCTACGGGAGGCAGCAGTGGGGAATTTTGGACAATGGGGGCAACCCTGATCCAGCCATTCCGCGTGAGTGAAGAAGGCCTTCGGGTTGTAAAGCTCTTTCAGCTGGAGTGAAACGGTGCGCTCTAACATAGCGTGCTAATGACGGTACCAGCAGAAGAAGCACCGGCTAACTACGTGCCAGCAGCCGCGGTAATACGTAGGGTGCGAGCGTTAATCGGAATTACTGGGCGTAAAGCGTGCGCAGGCGGATTGTTAAGCAAGATGTGAAATCCCCGGGCTTAACCTGGGAATGGCATTTTGAACTGGCAGTCTAGAGTGCGTCAGAGGGGGGTGGAATTCCACGTGTAGCAGTGAAATGCGTAGAGATGTGGAGGAACACCAATGGCGAAGGCAGCCCCCTGGGATGACACTGACGCTCATGTACGAAAGCGTGGGTAGCAAACAGGATTAGATACCCTGGTAGTCCACGCCCTAAACGATGTCAACTGGTTGTTGGGGGAGTGAAATC
>Ga0066256_1001258_pt1 | contig 37357 bp, 38 predicted proteins | sample ThiBio_1000_biof_FD_87107 | JGI IMG/M metagenome (GOLD analysis project Ga0066256, IMG submission 87107) | Wastewater bioreactor microbial communities from Cape Town, South Africa - Thiocy_expt_1000_biof (version 2) | ecosystem: Engineered > Bioreactor > Thiocyanate-remediating >... | reverse complement strand
ACCGTCACGCGCCCCACCACGCCGGCCAGGTCGATGGCCGCCTCGATGCCCGAGTTGCCGCCGCCGATCACCGCCACATGCTTGCCCTTGAACAGCGGGCCGTCGCAGTGCGGGCAGTTGGTCACGCCTTTGGTGCGGTACTGCTCCTCGCCGGGCACGTTCATGTTGCGCCAGCGCGCCCCCGTCGAGACGATGACGGTGCGGCTCTTGAGGCGGGCGCCGTTCTCCAGCTCCACCTCGATCAGGCCGCCGGGCGTGCTGGCGGGCACTAGGGCCTTGGCGCGCTGCAGGTTCATGATGTCCACCTCGTAGTCGCGCACGTGGCGCTCCATCGCGGCGGCGAACTGCGGGCCTTCCGTGTGTTGCACCGAAATAAAGTTCTCGATGCCCACGGTGTCGAGCACCTGGCCACCGAAGCGCTCGGCCGCGACGCCGGTGCGGATGCCCTTGCGCGCGGCGTACACCGCTGCGGCCGCGCCGGCCGGCCCGCCGCCGACGATGAGCACGTCGAACGGCGCCTTCTCACCGAGCTTGGCGGCGTCGCGCGCGGCGCTGCCGGTGTCGATCTTGGCAACGATTTCGGCGAGCTCCATGCGGCCCTGGCCGAAGCGCTCGCCATTCAGGAACACGGTGGGCACGCCCATGATGCCGCGCGCCTCGATCTCGTTCTGGAACACGCCGCCGTCGATCGCGGTGTGCGTGATGCGCGGGTTCAGCACGCTCATCAGGTTGAGCGCCTGCACCACGTCCGGGCAGTTGTGGCAGGAGAGCGAGTAGTAGGTCTCGAAATGGAAGTCGCCGTCCAGGCCCTTGACCTGCTCCAGCAGTTCGGCCGCTTCCTTCGATGGGTGGCCACCGACCTGCAGCAGCGCCAGCACCAGCGAGGTGAACTCGTGGCCCAGGGGCACGCCGGCGAAGCGCACGCCGCTGTCTTGCCCAGGGTTGGTGATGAGGAACGAGGGCTTGCGCACGCCCGGGTCGTTCTTCTCGACCACGGTGATCTTGTCGGACTGGGCGCGGATGTCGTCCAGCAGTTCGCGCAGCTCCACCGACGCAGCGCTGTCGTCCAGCGTGGCCACCAGTTCCACCGGCCGCTGCAGGCGCTCCAGATAGGCTTTCAACTGGGTCTTGAGGGTGTCGTCGAGCATGTGCAAACTCCTAAAGTTGTATTTTTGGGCGAAAAAAAACCCGGGCGCCAGGCACCCGGGCGTCTTGCGGTGCGCGGGGCGCTTAGATCTTGCCGACCAGGTCGAGCGAAGGAGCCAGCGTCTTCTCGCCTTCCTTCCACTTGGCCGGGCAGACTTCACCAGGGTGCGCTGCGGTGTACTGGGCGGCCTTGAGCTTGCGCAAGGTTTCCGTCACGTCGCGGGCGATCTCGTTGGAATGCACTTCCATGGTCTTGATCACGCCGTCCGGGTTGATGACGAAGGTGCCACGCAGCGCCAGGCCTTCCTCGGCGATGTGCACGCCGAAGGCGTTCGTCAGCTGGTGCGTCGGGTCGCCGACCAGCGGGAACTTGGCCTTGCCGACGGCCGGCGAGGTTTCGTGCCACACCTTGTGCGAGAAATGGGTGTCCGTCGTGACGATGTAGACCTCGGCACCGGCCTTCTGGAACTCGGCGTAGTGTTCTGCAGCGTCTTCGACTTCCGTGGGGCAGTTGAAGGTGAAGGCCGCCGGCATGAAGATCACCACCGACCACTTGCCCTTGAGGGTCTGCTCGGTCACTTCGACGAACTTGCCGTTGTGGAAAGCCTGGGCCTTGAACGGCTGGACGGACGTGTTGATGAGGGACATTGGGATGCTTCCTTTCGTTGTTGAACTGATCACGGGGACAAGTCTAGGCAGAAAACATAAATAAATCCAATCAATTGATTTGATGTTATCGATGGTTTTTAACTATTATACACCCCCGATCCCGGCCCGCTGTCTGCACCTGGCCCACAATGGCGCACGTTCCCGTACATCCACAAGGAGCCCCCATGCAAGGCGATGCACAAGCGATCGGCTACCTCCAGGCCCAGCTCAAGAACGAGCTGACCGCCATCAACCAGTACTTCCTGCACTACCGCATGCTCAAGCACTGGGGCTTTGGCAAGCTGGCGAAGAAGGAATACGACGAGTCCATGGGCGAGATGAAGCACGCCGACTGGCTGATGGACCGCATCTTCATGCTCGACGGCCTGCCCAACCTGCAGGACCTGGGCAAGCTCCAGGTCGGCGAGGACGTGCCGGAAATCCTCGCCTGCGACCTGAATCTCGAACGCGGCGCCCAGGCCACCGTCAAGGAAGGCATGGCGCACTGCGAAACCGTGCGCGACTACGTCTCGCGCGACCTGCTGCAAAAAATCCTCGACGACACCGAGGAACACATCGACTTCCTGGAGACGCAGATCGAACTCATCGACAAGGTGGGCCTGCAGAATTACCTGCAATCGCAGATGGGCGAGGCCAGCTGAGCGCTGCCCATGGAGGAAAGCACGCCACCAGCCGAAGCTGAACCGGCCGCTGCCGCGCCGGCCGCCCCGGCCCAGCCGCGCAACCCCCTGCACGGCGTGACCCTCGAAGCCATGCTGCGCGCGCTGCACGCGCACTACGGCTGGGACGGCCTGGCAGAGCAGCTTCCCATGCGCTGCTTCGAGCACGAGCCCAGCCTGGGCTCCAGCCTCAAGTTCCTGCGCAAGACGCCCTGGGCACGCGCCAAGGTGGAAAGCCTGTACCTGTTCCTGCTGCGCGAGCAGCGCCGCGCCGCCCGCTGAGGCAAGGCTGTTCCAGACCTGAGGCGCTACGGCGCGGTGTGCTGCCAGTAGCGCCGCGCGGCTTCCCGCTCGCAACGCACCTGGCCGGGCGTGTCCGATCGCCAGGTCGCTGCGCCGCAATGCGCCGAATCGACCACGCGCGCGCCGTGCGTTTGCAGGCGCGCCACCACCTCGGGCGCCGGGTGGCCGAAGCGGCTGCGGTACGCCGCCTGCACCAGTGCGACCCGCGGCCGCACCGCCGCCAGGAAGCCATCGCTCGAAGACGTCTTGCTGCCGTGGTGCGGCACCAGCAGCAGATCGGCCGCGAGCGGCGCTCCCGCATCGAGCAGCGCCTGCTCCTGCGCCCGCTCGATGTCGCCCGCCAGGAGCGCGCTGGCGCCGCCTGCGGCGCGCACCAGCAGCACGCAGCTGTGCGCGTTGGGCTTGTCTCCGGGGGGCGGCGCTTCCGGCGCGGCGCTGGCGGGATGCAGCAGCTCGAAACGCACGCCGTCCCATTCCCAGGCCTGCCCGGCGAGGCACGGCGTGGCCGGGCGCAGCGCCAGCAGCGCCGCTTCGCCGGCGATGGAGCCGGTCAATGCCGCCTGCGGCTGCTGGGCCAGCACCGCCGGCGCGCCCCCGGTGTGGTCGCTGTCGCGGTGGCTCAGCACGACGGTGTCCAGGCGCACGCCGAGCGCGCGCAGCAGCGGCACCAGCACGCGGTCGCCGGCGTCGCTCGCCAGGCTGTAGCGCGGCCCGGTGTCGTACAGCAGCGCGTGCCGGGCGGTGCGCAACAGCACGGCATTGCCCTGGCCAACGTCGGCCGCCAACAGCTCGAAATGGCCGGGCGGCGGTAGCGCGTCCTGCCACAGCAGTGCCGGCAGGAGCAGCGGCAGGCCGGCCAGGCGCAGCGACCAAGGCAGCCGCGCCGCCAGCAGCACGCCTCCGGCCAAGGCCGCCAGCGCAGCCCACAGGGGCGCGGCCGCCACGTTCAGTTGCGCCCAGGGAAAACCGGCGAGCCATCCCAGCCAGGCGCCGAGCAGCTGGATGCACCAGGCCGCGAGTTGCCAGCACGGCGCCCAAAGCACGCCGAGGAAGGCGAGCGGCGTCACCACCAAGGTGATCCAGGGAATGGCCACGAGGTTGGCAACGAAACCCACCAGCGACACCTGGCCGAACAGCAGCAGGCTCAGCGGCGCCAGCGCCACGGTGACCGTTCCCTGCTCCCGAAATAATGAGACAAATCGGCCCCTGGCGCTTATTCCACCTATGTTTTCAGCTATTGGATTGAGAGCGAACAACACCCCCACCGCGACGAAGCTCAGCCAGAAGCCGGGCTGCAGCAAGGCCCAGGGGTCGGCCAGCACCACCACCGCACAGGCCAGCAGCCAGACCTGCGGCCACGGCCAGCGCCGCCCGGCCAGCCGCAGCAGCATCACCACGCCCAGCATCAGCACCGTGCGCTGCGCCGGAATGCCCCAACCGCTGAACACCGCATACAGTGTGGCCAGCGCCAGGCCGCCAAGCAGCGCGGCCGACTGCGCCGGCCACAGCAGGCACAGGCGCGGTGCGCGCCGCCACAGCGCGCCCACCACCTGCGCCGCCAGCCAGGCGAACAGGGTGATGTGCAAGCCGGAGATGCTCATGAGGTGCGCCACGCCCGTCGCCCGGAACACGTCCCAGTCGCCCCGGTCGATGGCGCGCTGGTCGCCGGTGACGAGCGCCGCCACCACCCCGGCGGCGCGCAGGTCGGCGGGCCCGTCGGCGGTGGCGCCCAGCGTGGCCAGGATGGCGTCGCGCACGCGCTCGCGCAGCTGCAGCACGGGGTAGCGCCAGCGCGCGTCCAGGCGCTCGGGCGCGGCATCGGCCGGTCCGGCACGTACGTAGCCCACGGCCTGCACGCCCTGCTCCCATTGCCGCAGTTCGTAGTCGAAGCCGTGCGGGTTGCGCGCGCCGTGCGGCGCCTTGAGCCGCACCAGCAGGCTCCAGCGCTCGCCCGCGTGCGGCATGCGCGCCGGCTGCGGCGGCGGGTCGGAGCCGCCGGCACCGGCCTCGTGGTACCACGCCAGGTCGATCAGCGGCGGCACGGATACCGCCTCGCCAGCATGGTTCGCGGAGTCCACCTGGAAACGAAAACGCAGCCCCACCACAGAGCTTTCGGGCAGGCCGGCCACTGTGCCGACGACGCGCACGTCCTGCCCTTCCAGGGCAGCAGGCAGGGCCGAGCGGGCATGGTGCACGGCGCGCAGGCCGCACAGTGCGAACACCGCGAGCGCCGCCGCCAGGCACAGTGCCCACGGCGCCACCCGCCGCCAGCGCCCGGCCGCATGGGCCCCGGCCAGTGCCAGCGCGCCACCGGCGGCGGCGGCGATCGCATAGGCCGGCGTGCTCCACAAGCCCGGCTGGCGCAGTTGCAGCGCCGACCCCAACACCACGCCCAGCAGCAGCGGCGCCAGGCTGCGCGCGGGCGCAGGGCGCGCCGGCGGCGTGCGGGAGCTCGTCGGGGAGATCAGGGGCATACGGGACGGCGTTCTGCGCGGCCCGGGCCGGGCAACGCCGGCGCCTGTGTACCATGCGCGGTTTCCCATACACAAGAGCGCTTCCCATGAACGTGTACGACCAACTCCAGCAACTCCAGATCACCCTGCCCCCGGTGTCTGTCCCCGCCGCCGCCTACGTGCCCTACGTGCAGACCGGCAAGCTCGTGTTCCTGAGCGGCCACATCGCACGCAAGGACGGCAAGCCCTGGGTGGCGCAGTTCGGCCGCGACATTTCCACCGAAGAAGGCAAGGCCGCCGCCCGCGCCGTGGCGATCGACCTCATGGGCACGCTGCAGGCGGCCGCCGGCGGCGACCTCAACCGCGTCAAGCGCATCGTCAAGCTGATGAGCCTGGTCAATTCCACCGCCACCTACACCGAGCAGCACCTGGTGACGAATGGCGCGAGCGAACTGCTGGGTCAGGTTTTCGGCGAGGCCGGCGTGCATGCGCGCAGCGCCTTCGGCGTGGCGCAGATTCCCCTGGGCGCCTGCGTGGAAATCGAACTCATCGCCGAACTGGTGTGATCTAGAACGACTCCCAGTCGCCTTCCGCGCCGGCCGACGGCGCCTTCGCCGCGGACGGGGGGGCGGGCCTGGGCAGCGGCCGGGCCGCAGGGGGCCGGGCCGGAGCCGGACGCGCCGCGGGCGCGGCAGCGGCCGGGAGGCGCACCGGCGCGGACGGGCGCGCCACCGCGGGCGGCCGCGGAGCCGGGTGCGGCGCTGGAGCAGCGGCCATGGCGGCGGGGCCGCCGGCCAACTTGAACGTCGCCACCACCTGCGCCAGCTGCTCGGCCTGCTCGCGCAGGCTTTGCGCTGCCGCCGCGCTTTCCTCGACCAGGGCGGCGTTCTGCTGCGTCATCTGGTCGAGGTTGCCGACCGACTGGTTCACCTGTGCGATGCCCGCGCTCTGCTCCGCGGAGGCGGCGGTGATTTCTCCGATCATGTCGGTCACGCGCTGAACCGACTGCACGATGTCCTGCATGGTGGTGCCCGCATCCTGCACCAGGCGCGAGCCGGCCTCGACCCGGTCCACCGAGGTGCCGATGAGCTGCTTGATCTCCTTGGCCGCCTCGGCGCTGCGCCCGGCGAGGCTGCGCACCTCGCTCGCCACGACGGCGAAACCCCGCCCCTGCTCGCCAGCGCGCGCCGCCTCGACGGCGGCGTTGAGCGCCAGGATGTTGGTCTGGAAGGCGATGCCGTCGATGACACCGATGATGTCCGCGATCTTCTTGCTGCTCTGCGTGATCTCGTCCATGGTCGCCACGACCTGGGTCACCACCTCGCCGCCGCGCCGCGCCACGCCGGTGGCGCTGGCCGCGAGGCTGCTGGCCTGCTGCGCGCTGGCCGCGCTCTGCTGAATGGTGCTGGTGAACTGGTCCATGGCCGCAGCCGTCTGCTGCAGGTTGCTCGAAGTTTGCTCGGTGCGCGCCGACAGGTCGTGGTTGCCGGAGGCGATTTCCGCGCTGGCCGTGGCGATGCTGTCGGTGCTGTGGCGCACCTGCTGCACGGTGCGGGCCAGCGCCGCGCTCATGGCGTAGAGCGAGCGCAGGAGTTCGCCGAACTCGTCCTGCCTTGCGATCTCTTCGTGCTGGCTGAGGTCGCCGGCGGCGATGCGGCCGGCCAGCGCGTTGGCTTTTTGCAGCGGCTGCTGGATGCTGCGGATCAGCACGAAGGCGCCGGCGCCGATGGCCAGCATCAGCAGGACCATGGCACTGACGCCCACGCGGATGGTGGTGGCGCGCGAATCGGCCACGCGCTGGAGCTGGTCCTGCTCGGCCTGCTGCTGCAGGCGCAAGAAGTCGCCCAGGGTCTTGAGGTAGGCGTCGGACGCAGGGCGGTAGGTTTTTTCGACAAAAGCGACGGCCTCTGCCTGCTGGCCGTCGGCCTTGAGCTTGCGCACCTGATCGCGCGCCTGGGCCATGGCGCTGCGGGCCTGCGCAATCTTCGCGATCTGCGCCCGGTCGGTGTCGGAATCCGCCAGAGTCTGCATTTTTTTCTGCAGCGCGCTGATCTGCTCGGACGTGCTCGCCATGCCGGCCTTGGGCGCCGCCTCGCCCGCCGGATCGCTGCTGATGACCGTGGCCAGCGTGCGCGTGGCGTTGTCGCGCGTGAGGCCCATCCACACCATGGCCGTATCCACCCGCTCCTTCATGGCGGCGCGGATGGCATCGCTCTCGACCTGGGCCCGGGCCGACCGCAGGCCGGCAAACCCCACCACGGTGGCCAGCAAAAGCACCAGCACCAGCACCGACAACCAAAGCTTGTGGGCAATTCGGAACTGCATCTCGGACACCCTGTAGGAAAATGTAAACGCCTTGCGAGCGTACTACCAATTTCCGCGCCTAGGCCCGGAAACCCGTTAGGCCGGCCTCCCTATTGCAGACGCACCACAGACGCCGGCTTGAAGCCCAGGTCGGCCGCCTTGCCCTTGCGTCCGCGCGCCGCGCGGGCGTTGTTGAGCGAACGGATTTCCAGCTGCTCCTCACGCGCCTTGCCGCCGCGGCCCACGCCTTCGATGCGGATGCTGCGCGTGTAGGCCGCCGCCCCGGCGAGCTGGTCCTTGGCTTCGAGGTCGATCAGCATCAGGCCGCGCCCGCCCTTGTCCATCTGCTTGAGCTCGCCGATCTCGAAGGTGAGGATGCGCCCGCCCACTGAGGCACACACCACGTGCGTGGCGGGGGCCAGCGGTGCGCTGCCGCTCGTGTGTGCGGCGTGCGAGGGCGCGCACACCGTCTCGCCCTCGCCCAGGGTGATGAAGGCCTTGCCGCCGCGCTGGCGTGAGACCAAGGCTTCGACAGTGGCCAGGAAGCCGTAGCCGCCGGTGCTGGCCAGCAAGAGCTGCGCCGCGGCCGGGCCGGCGAAGTAGTGCGCGATCTGGCTGCCGGGCTCCAGCTCGATCAGCGTGGTGACGGGCTGGCCGTCGCCGCGCGCGCCGGGCAATTGCGCCACCGGCACCGAATAGACACGGCCGTTGCTGCCGAAGACGATCAGTTGGTCGACCGAGCGGCACTCGAAGGTGCCGTACAGCCCGTCGCCCGCCTTGAAGGCGAAGCTGGCAGCTTCGTGGCCGTGGCCGGTGCGCGCGCGCACCCAGCCCTTCTGCGACACCACCACGGTGACGGGCTCGTCCACCACGCGCGCCGAGACCACGGCCTTCTTCTCGGCCTGGATCAGGGTGCGGCGCGCGTCGGCGAACTGCTTGGCGTCCTGCTCGATCTCCTTGACCATCAGGCGGCGCAGCGCGGCCGGGCTGCCCAGGATCTCTTCGAGCTTGCCCTGGCTTTCGCGCAGTTCCTTCAGTTCCTGCTCGATCTTGATGGCTTCCAGGCGCGCCAGTTGGCGCAGGCGGATTTCCAGGATGTCCTCGGCCTGCCGGTCGCTCAAGGCAAAGCGCGCGATCAGCGCGGCCTTGGGCTCGTCCGACTGGCGGATGATGGCGATCACCTCGTCGATGTTGAGCAGCACGGTCTGCCGCCCTTCGAGGATGTGGATGCGGTCCAGCACCTTGTCCAGGCGGTGCTGGCTGCGCCGCGTGATCGTGGTCTGCCGGAACGCGATCCATTCCTCCAGCATCTGGCGCAGCGACTTCTGCACCGGCCGGCCATCGATGCCCACCATGGTGAGGTTGATGGGTGCCGAAGTTTCCAGGCTGGTGTGCGCCAGCAGCGCCGTGCTCAGCTCCTGCTGCGGCACCTTGCCGGTCTTGGGCTCGAACACCAGGCGCACGGGCGCGTCCTTGCTCGATTCGTCGCGCACGCCGTCGAGCACGGCCAGCATGCTGGCCTTGAGCTGGTTTTGTTCCTGCGAAAGCGCCTTCTTGCCGGCCTTGAGCTTGGGGTTGGTGATTTCCTCGATCTCCTCGAGCACCTTCTGGCTGCTCACGCCCGGCGGCAGCTCGGTCACCACCATCTGCCACTGGCCGCGCGCAAGGTCCTCGATCTTCCAGCGCGCGCGCACCTTGAGGCTGCCGCGCCCGCTGCGGTAGGCGTCGGCGATGTCGGCCGCGCTGCTGATGATCTGTCCGCCGCCGGGATAGTCGGGGCCGGGGATCAGAGCGAGCAGGTCGGCCTCGGGCAGTTGCGGGTTCTTCACCAGGGCCACGCAGGCGTCGGCCACCTCGCGCAAGTTGTGGCTGGGAATCTCGGTGGCCAGGCCCACGGCGATGCCGCTGGCGCCGTTGAGCAGGGCGAACGGCAGGCGGGCGGGCAGCTGGCGCGGCTCCTGCGTGCTGCCGTCGTAGTTGGGCATGAAATCGACCGTGCCTTCGTCGATTTCATCGAGCAGCAGGCTGGTGATTTTCGACAGGCGCGCCTCGGTGTAGCGCATGGCGGCGGCGCCGTCGCCGTCGCGGCTGCCGAAGTTGCCCTGGCCGTCGATCAGCGGGTAGCGCTGCGCGAAGTCCTGCGCCAGGCGCACCAGCGCGTCGTAGGCCGACTGGTCGCCGTGCGGGTGGAAGCGGCCGAGCACGTCGCCCACCACGCGGGCGCTCTTGACCGGCTTGGCCGCCACGTTGCGGTTGGGGCCGCTGTAGGAGAGGCCCATGCGGTCCATGGCGTACAGGATGCGGCGCTGCACGGGCTTCAGGCCATCGCACACATCGGGCAGCGCGCGGCCCTTGACGACACTCAGGGCGTATTCGAGATAGGCGCGCTGGGCGTAGCTGGCCAGGCCCGGTTCGTCGGGCGTCTCGGGTTCGGCAAAGGCAAGGCCGGGTTGCTCACTCATGGGTATTTACTAATATTTTGATAGCTGTTAACGCTTACCAGATAAGCGCTAGAGGCCAATTTGACCAATATTTTCAGACGTCGATCTCCACCGCATCGCCGTGCAGCTCCATCAGCTCGCGGCGCGACGCCGCCTCGCCCTTGCCCATGAGCCGGGTGATGAGCGCCTCGGTGGCGGCAAAGTCCATGCCGCCCAGCTGCACGGGGAGCAGGCGCCGGGTGTCGGGGTTCAGCGTGGTCTCCCACAGCTGCTCGGCGTTCATCTCGCCCAGGCCCTTGAAGCGGCTGATCTGGCATTTCTCGCGCGCCACACCGTCTTTCTCGGCCTTGTCGAGGATGGCCTGCAGCTCGCCCTCGTCCAGCGCATATTGCTTGGCGGCCGGCTTCTTGCCGCGCGCCGGCACGTCCACGCGGAACAGCGGCGGGCGGGCCACGGAGATGGGGCCGGCCTCGATGAGCTTGGGGAAGTGGCGGAAGAAGAGCGTGAGTAGCAGCACCTGGATGTGCGAGCCGTCCACGTCGGCGTCCGACAGGATGCAGACCTTGCCGTAGCGCAGGCCCGAGAGGTCGGGCGAATCGTTGGGGCCGTGCGGATCGACGCCGATGGCGACCGAGATGTCGTGGATCTCCGTGTTGGCGAACAGCCGGTCGCGGTCCACCTCCCAGGTGTTGAGCACCTTGCCGCGCAGCGGCAGGATGGCCTGGCTTTCCTTGTCGCGGCCCATCTTGGCGCTGCCGCCGGCCGAGTCGCCCTCGACCAGGAAGACTTCGTTGTGCGCCAGGTCGCGGCTTTCGCAGTCGGTCAGCTTGCCGGGCAGCACGGCCACGCCAGAACCCTTGCGCTTTTCCACCTTCTGGCCCGCCTTCTGGCGCGTCTGCGCGGCCTTGATGGCGAGTTCCGCGAGCTTCTTGCCATAGTCCACATGCTGGTTGAGCCAGAGTTCGAGCGCGGGGCGCACGAAGCTGCTGACCAGGCGCACGGCATCGCGCGAATTCAGGCGCTCCTTGATCTGGCCCTGGAACTGCGGGTCCAGCACCTTGGCCGAGAGCACGTAGCTGGCACGCGCGAACACGTCCTCGGGCAACAACTTCACGCCCTTGGGCAGCAGGCTGTGCAGTTCGATGAAGCCCTTGACCGCCTGGAACAGGCCGTCGCGCAGGCCGCTTTCGTGCGTGCCGCCGGCGCTCGTCGGGATCAGGTTGACGTAGCTCTCGCGCACCACCTGGCCGTCCTCGGTGAAGGCCACGGCCCAGGCGGCGCCCTCGCCCTCGGCGAAGCTCTCGTTGTGCCGGTCGGCGAAGCCTTCGCCCTCGAACAGCGGGATCACCGGGTCGGCCGAGAGCGTCTGCATCAGGTAGTCGCGCAGGCCCCCCTTGTACTGCCAGGTCTGCTGCTCGCGCGTCTTTTCGTTCACCAGGGTCACGGCCACGCCCGGCATCAGCACCGCCTTGCTGCGCAGCAGGTGCGTCAGCTCGCCCATGGGCAGGCTGCTCGATTCGAAGTACCTGGCGTCGGGCCACACGCGCACCGTGGTGCCCTGCTTGCGCTCGCCAGCTTCGAGCGGCCGTGCCACCAGGGGCTCGACGACGTCGCCGCCCGAGAACACCAGGCGCGCGGACTGGCCTTCGCGGTGGCTGGTGGCCTCCAGGCGCGTGGCCAGCGCATTGGTGACCGAGACGCCCACGCCGTGCAGGCCGCCGGAGAAGCTGTAGGCGCCGCCCTTGCCCTTGTCGAACTTGCCGCCGGCGTGCAGGCGGGTGAACACGAGTTCGATCACCGGCGCCTTTTCCTCGGGGTGCAGGCCGAAGGGGATGCCCCGGCCGTCGTCTTCCACGCTCACCGAGCCGTCGGCGTGCAGGGTGACCTTGATCTTCTTGCCGAACCCGGCCAGCGCCTCGTCGGCGGCGTTGTCGAGCACTTCCTGGATGGCGTGCAAGGGGTTGTCGGTGCGGGTGTACATGCCCGGGCGCTGCTTGACGGGCTCCAGGCCCTTGAGCACGCGGATCGAGCCTTCGGAGTATTCGCTCGCGGAAACGGAGGTGGGATGGGCTGCCATGGGCGCGGATTGTAGGACTGGATAGAAAACCAGGGGCTTCGCACGGCCCGCACCCCGGCGACAGCACGAGCGCGGCCGTTTGGATACATTTGCTGCAATGCACACCGACCCGCCCAAGCTCTCGATGTTCCAGGTGCTCGCCTGCGGCGCCGCCGTGGTCACCCTGTCCATGGGCATCCGCCACGGCTTCGGCCTGTGGCTGCAGCCCATCACGCAGGAAATGGGCTGGACGCGCCAATCCTTCGCCCTGGCGCTGGCCATACAAAACCTCTCCTGGGGCCTGATCGGCGTGTTCGCCGGCATGGTGGCCGACCGCTTCGGCGCCTTCCGGGTGCTGATCGGCGGCGCCGTGCTGTACGCGCTGGGCCTGCTGGGCATGGCGCTGTCGCCGACGGAAACCCTGTTCGCCCTGACCACCGGCGTGCTGATCGGCGCCGCGCAGGCGGGCACCACCTACGCCGTGATCTACGGCGTCATCGGCCGCCAGGTGCCGGCGCACAAGCGCTCCTGGGCCATGGGCGTGGCGGCGGCGGCGGGCTCGTTCGGCCAGTTCCTGATGGTGCCGGCCGAGGGCTTCCTCATCACCAACCTGGGCTGGAAGGAGGCCCTCCTGGTGCTGGCCGCCATGGTGCTGGTCATCGTGCCGCTCGCTTTCTGGCTGCGCGAACCGCGCTTTGCCGGCAGTGCGCCCGCAGCGCAGCGCCAGGGCGTGGGCGAGGCGTTTTCCGAAGCGCTGCGCTACCCGAGCTTCCTGATGCTCACGGCCGGCTATTTCGTCTGCGGCTTCCAGGTGGTGTTCATCGCCGTGCACATGCCCAGCTACCTGCGCGACCACGGCCTCTCGCCCCAGGTGGCGAGCTATTCGCTGGCGCTGATCGGCCTGTTCAACGTGTTCGGCACCTATGTTTCGGGCGCGCTCGGCCAGCGCATGGCCAAGCGCCACATCCTGATGTTCATCTACTTCGCCCGCGCGGTGGTGATCGGCGCGTTCCTGCTGGCGCCGCTCACGCCCACCTCGGTGTACGTCTTTTCCGCCGTCATGGGCGCGCTGTGGCTCTCCACCGTGCCCCCGACCAACGCCGCCGTGGCGCAGATCTTCGGCGTGCAGCACCTGTCCATGCTCGGCGGGTTCGTGTTCTTCAGCCACCAGGTCGGCAGCTTCATGGGCGTGTGGCTGGGCGGCTTCCTCTACGACCGCACGGGCAACTACGACGTCGTCTGGGGGATGGCCATTGCCTTCGGCGTCCTGGCGGGCCTGATCAACATTCCGGTGCGCGAGCACCCCATTGCACGCGGCCCGGCCGCCCAGGCGGCGTGATGTCCGCACCGGCCCACCGCCCTGCCCCGGCGCACACGCCCTGGCGCCGGCGTGCGCTCTGGGCGGCGGCGCTGCTCGCGCTGGCGGCGGTCTTCGGCCTCTACCAGCGGCCCGATTTTCTGGTAATGCTGGCGGACCAGGCCTGGGCCTGTTTTTGAAGGAAAATTGGCCTCTAGCGCTTATTTCATAAGCGTTACCAGCTATTTTTTTGAGAGCAACGCCATGACCGATGCCTCCGAATGGGTGCGCCGCTGGTCGCACCTGGTGCCGCCGGGTGCCCCGGTGCTGGACCTGGCCTGCGGCAGCGGCCGGCACATGCAATGGTTCGCCGGGCGCGGCCACCCAGTGCTGGGGGTGGACCGCTCGGCCGAAGCCCTGCAAAGCGCCGCTGCGCATGGCGAGGTACTGGCCTGCGATCTGGAGTCAGACCCCTGGCCGCTGCAGGGCCGGGAATTCGGCGCCGTGGTCGTCACCAACTACCTGTGGCGCGCGCTGCTGCCGCGCCTGGTGGAATGCGTGGCGCCCGGCGGCGTGCTGCTCTATGAGACCTTTGCCCAGGGCAACGAAACCGTCGGCCGCCCGGCCAACCCCGATTTCCTGCTGGCGCCCGGGGAACTGCTGCGTGCCTGCGAGGGTCTGCGCGTGGTGGCCTACGAAGAAGGCTACCTGGAGCCGCCCGCGCGCTTCGTGCAGCGCATCGCGGCGCTGCGCCTGCCTGGGGGCGCGGCCGCGAAACCGCGGCTGCGCGCCGAGGATGGCGCCCGCTAGAATCCTCTTTTTGCGTTTTTCCTTGCCTCCATGACCACCTCCCGCCCGTTCCTCACCGGCAGCATCGTCGCCCTCGTCACGCCCATGCACGAGGACGGCAGCGTGGACTACGGGAGCCTGCGCAAACTCATCGACTGGCACATTGCCGAAGGCACCGATTGCATCGGCGTGGTCGGCACCACGGGCGAATCGCCCACAGTGGACGTCGCCGAGCACTGCGAAATCATCCGCGTCGCCGTCGAGCAGGCGGCCGGCCGGGTGCCGGTCATGGCCGGCTGCGGGGCCAATTCCACCAAGGAAGCCATCGAACTGGCGCGCTTCGCCAAGGACGTGGGCGCCGACAGCCAGTTGCAGGTCGTGCCCTACTACAACAAGCCGACGCAGGAAGGCCAGTACCAGCATTTCAAGGCCATTGCCGAGGCCACCGGCGAATTGCCCATCGTGCTCTACAACGTGCCCGGCCGCAGCGTCGGCGACATGCTGCACGACACCGTGCTGCGCCTGTCGCAGGTGCCGGGCATCGTCGGCATCAAGGAGGCCACGGGCAACATCGAGCGCGCGCAGTGGCTCATCCGCGACCTTCCCAAGGACTTCGCCATTTTTTCGGGCGACGACCCCACGGCCGTGGCCCTGATGCTCTGCGGTGGCCATGGCAACATCAGCGTCACAGCCAACGTTGCGCCCCGGCTGATGCACGAGCTGTGCGTGGCGGCGCTGGCGGGCGATACCCGCCGCGCGATGGAGATCCAGCTGCGCCTGCTGCCGCTGCACAAGCACCTGTTCGTGGAGGCCAACCCGATTCCCGTCAAGTGGGCGCTGGCGCGCCTGGGCCGCTGCGGCGGCACGCTGCGCCTGCCCATGACGCCGCTGGCTGCAGCGAACGAGGCCGTGGTCGAAGGCGCCTTGCGCGCCAGTGGCCTGCTCTAGTACTGCAATCCGGCCTGCCCTTCGAATTCAAAGAGGATTTCCCGCGTGAATACTGCTGCACGAATCGGCCTGCTCGGCCTGGCCCTCGCAATGTCTGCCTGCTCGGTACTGGAAGGCGAGAAGATCGATTACAAGAGTGCCAGCAAGGGCCAGTCGCTGGAAGTCCCACCCGACCTCAAGCAACTCTCACGCGACAACCGCTACGCCGTACCCGGCGGTGTGGTGTCGGCCAACGCCCTGGAAGCCGGCAAGGCCGCCCAGGCGCCCGGGAGCGACGCGGCCACGAACCGCCTGGGCGACGTGCGCATCGAACGCAACGGCGACCAGCGCTGGCTGGTGGTGCAGCGCCCGGCCGATCAGCTCTGGGACCCGGTGCGCGACTTCTGGCTGGAAAACGGCTTCACCCTGGCGCTTGACCAGAACAACCTGGGCATCATGGAAACCGACTGGGCGGAAAACCGCGCCAAGATTCCCCAGGATTTGATCCGCTCGACGCTGGGCAAGGTGTTCGATTCGCTCTATTCGACCGGCGAGCGCGACAAGTTCCGCACCCGGCTGGAGCGCCGCGCCGACGGCGGCACGGAAATCTACGTCAGCCACCGCGGCATGATCGAAGTGTTCAACAGCGCCAACAAGGATTCCACCGTATGGCAGCCGCGCGCGGCCGACCCGGAACTGGAAATCGAATTCCTGCGCCGCATGATGGTGCGGCTCGGCGCGTCCGCCGAGCAGGCGCGCGCTGCGACGGCCACGGCGCCCGCTCCCGCCGGGGTGCGCCTGGCCAGCCAGGATGGCGTCGCCGTGCTGCAAATCGACGAAGGTTTCGAGCGCGCCTGGCGCCGCGTGGGGCTGGCGCTCGACCGGACCGGCTTCACCGTCGAAGACCGCGACCGCAGCCAGGGGGTGTACTTCGTGCGCTACGTCGCTCCGGGCACCGACCAGAAGGAGCCGGGATTCTTCGGCAAGGTGATGGGCATCTTCGGCAGCAGCAAGGCGGCCACGCCGCCCCTGCAATACCGCATCGTCCTGCGAAGCGCGGGCAACGCCAGCGTGGTTTCGGTACAGAACGCCAGCGGCGCGCCGGACAACTCGGAGAACGCGCAGCGTATCGTCCGGGTGCTGGCCGACGACCTCAAGTAAGCCACGCGTGCTGCGCTTTCGCAGCCTGGGGAGCGGCAGCGCCGGCAACGGCACGGTGGTCGAAGCCGGCATCGGCGCCGCTGCGCGCCGCCTGCTGATCGATTGCGGCTTCGGGCCACGCCAGCTCGCGCAGCGTCTGGCGCGCGCCGGCCTCGCCTGCGACGACCTGGACGGCATCTTCATCACCCATGAGCATTCCGACCATGTCGGCTGCGCCGTGGCGTTGGCGCAGCAGCATGAGATTGCCATCTGGATGAGCCAGGGGACCTACGCGGCCATCGGCAGCCCGCCGCTCGGGGCACTGCTGCACCTGGTGCAGGACGGCGCGACCATCGACCTCGGCCCGCTGGAAGCACGGCCGTTCACGGTCCCCCACGATGCCCGCGAGCCCCTCCAGCTGCGCTGCAGCAACGGGCAGCACCATCTGGGTGTGGCGACCGACTTCGGACATGCCTCGACCCACCTGCTGGCGCAGCTTGCGGGCTGCCATGCGCTGTTGCTCGAAGCGAACCACGATCCGGAACTGCTCGCGCAATCCGCCTATCCACCGTTTCTCAAACGCCGCGTCGGCGGCGACTGGGGACATTTGTCCAATGAAGCGGCGGGCGCGATTCTGACCACGCTCGCACACCCGGGCCTGGCGCGCGTCGTAGCGGCACATCTCAGCGAACGCAACAACCGTCCGGAATTGGTGCGCGAGCGCTTTGCGTGCAGCTTGGGCTGGGAGCAGGACGCCATCGTCATCGCCCACCAGCACAGCGGCACCGAATGGATCCCGGTCGGATAGGCGAAAAAAAACCCTGCACGGGCACCATGCAGGGTTTTCGCCGACTGCCTGCTGGACGCAGGCAGCGCAAGCCGTATTACTTGGCTTCCGAGGCGGCGGCAGTCGCTGCAGTAGCAGCCTGATCGGCGGCCTGCTTGGCAGCGTCCGCGGCAGGAGCGGCTTCGGAGGCCGGTGCAGCAGCCGGAGCGGGTGCGGGCTCAGCGGGCGTCACGGCGGCGGGTGCTTCAACCGGTGCCGGTGCGGGAGCAGGAGCCGGTTCTTCCTTCTTACCGCAAGCAGCAAGGGCGGCGGCGGCGATCAGCGACGCAATGACGAAAGACTTGTTCATTTCAGTTCTCCTCAGGGGACAGTTATAGACAAAGTTGCCAAAACGTCCAGCCTCTTGCAGCCCGGCTACGCTTTGGTAGAGTTTTTGCGGTAGGGCAATATTTACTCTGGCGCGATTATAGAGAGCCTTTGTCAATCGTGGTTTCTACGAATTGACACATCCAGAAAGCCTCGAAAATCCAATCACCACCGCAAGCACAGCCCGTCACATCCGCCGTCAACGATGCGCCAATTCCTGCGGTTGACACGCACCGCAATTAATTTCTTTCGCTTACACAGGCGCCATCCGCGCCGCCCGCTACAACCCCAGGGTGCTGGCGGGAAACCCCGGGCTGCTCTTGGTCTGCAGCCATTCGCGCAGCAATTCGTGCGCCGCCACACGCCGGCCCGGGTCGGCCCCGGCGACGCCAACGCAGCGCAGAGGGTCGAGCCGATGCAAGACCCATCTCGGCGACCAGAGCATGCTCGGGATGTCCAGTGCATCGGCGCCGGGGCTGGCGCGGCACTGGATGATGTGGTCCCAGGTGGTGCGCCAGCGCACGAACCGCGCATGGCGCCGCACGACATCGTCGTAGCTCTTGGCCAGCAAGGTGAGGTGCCGACCACTGCGGGCCCAGGCATCGAGTGCCTCGATCACCGCACGCTCACCGAGGGGCCAGTCCGAAAAATCGGCATCGCTCAGGATGAGTTCGCGCCAACCGGCCTGCGCGGCGTGCGCCAGCGCGTCGCGCACGCACTGCGTGAAGGCATTGCGCCCTTCGAAACGGCCCTCCAGCAGCGGGGCCGGCGGGACCGGCTCTTCAACAGGCTCCATGGTCAAACCTCCGTGGCGTGCAGCCAGCCAGCGTAGCCCCAGGCACCCAGGAGCGCCATGGCGCCGGGGCCGGCGGTGCGCATGTCGGAAGGCCCGAGAAAGCGTTGATTTGCCAATTTGCGCATGAGACGGGCGTCCTTGCCGCTCGCAAGAAAGCTCTCGCCGTTGATGAACACATGCCGGCTATCAAACAGCATGCGCGTTCGCCGGTCAAGCACCAGGCCGTCCTCCCCGCCTTGCATGGGCGCGGGGTCGAACCACACATTGGCCTTGGGTTCGGTCAGGAACTCGCCCAGCGCCCGCTCCAGGGCGAGCGGCTCGGCCAGTACGTGCTCAACGGCCTGTCGCGCAAACGCGGCCAGCGCCTGCGGAACCTCCGCCGGAGCCTGGACGGCCGCCTGCCCGGCATCGCGGTACAGCACGCGGCCCGTCGCGTCGCCCTCGTCGGCCAGCCGCGCCAGCAGTTCCCGCCCCAGTTCGGCCTGCTCGGGCACCCGAAAGCCGACGGAATAGGTCAAGCATTCGCCCTCGGCAATGCCATCGTGCGCCCACCCCGGCGGCAGGTACAGCATGTCTCCGGGGGCGAGCAGGTATTCCTGCTCGGGTTCGAAATGCGCCAGTATTTTCAGAGGAACGTCGTCCCGGAGCTGAGCATTCCTCTGCCGCCCGATGCGCCAGCGGCGCTTGCCATGGGCTTGCAGCAGGAAGACATCGTAGCTGTCGAAATGCGGGCCGACGCCACCACCGTCGGTGGCAAAACTGACCATCACATCGTCCAGCCGAGCATCGGGAACGAAGCGGAACCGGTTCATGAGCGCATGGACGGCATCGTCGTGCACATCCACCCCCTGCACCAGCAGCGTCCAGTCCCGGCGGCCGAGCGGCGGGAGCGCTCTGCGCTTGAAAGGGCCCTTGCGCACGGACCATGCGGTACCGTCCCTGGCTACAAGGCGCGACTCCACACCTTCGTCAGCGGCCAACGCAAACAAGCGCGCCCGCGCCACGGGCGGCGCAAAGCCGGGCAACGCCTGGCGGATCAACAGGGGCTTCTTCTGCCAATAGCGTCGCATGAACGCATCGGCGCTCAGGCCGCCGAGCAAGTCGAGGGGGAGGTCGGTCTGCATGGGAAATGCCGAAGCGTGCAACGGCGGACAAGCGGTGGTGCGAGAATTCTCCTATGGAAATCACCGAACACTGCGTCGTTGCCCTGACATGGGTCCTGCAAGACACCTTGGGGGAGGAACTTGATGTGCTGGACGAACCGGTGGAGTTCCTGCTGGGCGGCAGCGATTTGCTGGGCCGCATCGAAGAAGCCCTGCAAGGCCATGCCGCCGGTGCCCAGCTGGACCTGCACCTGGAGCCCGAGGAAGCCTTCGGCGAATTCGACGAAGAACTGCTGTTTCTCGAACCCCTTGCGCTGTTCCCGGAGGGGACAGAAGAAGGCATGAGTTTTGACGGTGCCGCCTTGCCAACAGGCGTGAGCAGCGAAGCTCCGCGCGAAGGCTTGTATACCGTCTCGCAGATCTACCCGGAACACGTGGTGCTGGACGGCAACCATCCGCTGGCCGGCATCGCCTTGCGGCTGCATCTCCAGGTGCATGCCGTGCGTGCCGCCACGGAGGAAGAAACGGCGCGCGGCACGGCCGGGACCGGATTTTTTCGCATCCAGCCGCAGGCGCCGGGGGGAACGGGCCTGCACTGAACGCGCAGGCACCGGGGGGGCTCAATAACGCGCGATCTGGCCGTTGGTCACGGTCACGCGGTCGCCTACGCGCAGATCGCCTGGCGAACTCACGTCGTAGTCGCGTTGGCCGCCACGGTCCAGGGCAATGACAATTCGGTAGCCCCCAGGGCCGTTGTTGCTGTTGTTGCGCGCCTCGATGGCGTTGCCGGCCAGCGCGCCGCCGATCACCCCTACGCCGGTGGCCGCTGCGCGCCCACTTCCGCCCCCAATTTGGTGGCCCAGCACGCCGCCGACCACGGCGCCGAGCACCGCCCCTGCGCCGGAGGTGTTCCCCGACCGCCCGCCCTGCAAGGCGTAGATGTTGGCCACGCGTCCGTACTCTGTGCCATGGGCAGGCGCGGTGTACGCACCCTGTTGGTACGTCCGATCACCGTAGTGAGGCTGGGGTGCTGCGCAAGCCGTCAAGCCGGCCACCAGAATGACGCTGGCCGCGATGCCGGCGCGCCGAACGAAGGTTGCTGTCATGGTGTTCTCCTGAAAAACGAGACGCCGTGACCAACGGGCAGGCGCTCTGACATTCGAATTAAAAACGCGCAGGGGCGGACCCATTGCAGGGCTTGGGAGGTGCAACAGGTCGGTGCGTGGACTGCAGGCGTGTAGTCGCAGGACTACGCGCTGGCCGCCTATCCCCGACCGGTCGAACCATAGCCCTGCGTGCCCCGCTGGGTGGGCGCAAAGCTGTCGACCAGCTTGAATTCGGCCTGCACCACCGGCACCACCACCAATTGCGCCAACCGCTCCATGGGCGCAATGGTGAAGTGGACGGAACTGCGGTTCCACGCGCTCACCATCAACTCGCCCTGGTAATCGCTGTCTATCAGGCCTACGAGGTTGCCCAGGACGATGCCGTGCTTGTGCCCCAGGCCAGAGCGGGGCAGGATCAAGGCCGCGTAGCCCGGATCGGCCAGATGGATCGCCAGGCCCGTTCTCACCAGTTCACAAGCACCGGGGGCGAGCGCCAGCGGCGCGTCCAGGCAGGCACGCAGATCGAGCCCGGCGCTTCCGGGCGTGGCATAGGCCGGCAGGCTGTCGGCCATGCGCGGATCGAGCAGCTTCACGTCGATTTTCATTTCCGGGTGCGGGCCTGGCCCTTGTTCTGCGCCAGCGCCTGCAATTCGCGCTGCAACGAGGCGAGCGCCGCCCTGCCCGCGTTCGATCCTTGAGCCCCCTTGGCCAGCGCCCGCCACCAGCGGCTGAGCGCCCACCCGCCCACAGCCAACAGCACCAGCAGCATCAGGCCGGCACCCCCCTGGAGCAGCGAAAAGACCTGCGCCAGCACGATCAGAAGAATGAGGCCAGGCAGCAGCAGGCGCAGCATCGGCGCAAGCGCCGGCTGTGTCGCTTGCGCCGCGTTCGCCGGCGCGGGGTCGGCACCGGCGACGGTGCGTGGGCGGCGGGCCTTGAGCACCTCACCGGCATGCGGGACACGCCCGGGCTCGTCCGGCAGGGCGGCGGCGCGCGGCGCACTCAGGCGCTCCACATAGCGTGCGAAATCGCCGTCCTTGGGCGTATCCCAGTCCGGGTGCAGGGATAGGGCGTCGGGGAAAGGCGTCATGTCGTGGCTCCGGTGAGACGCTTGGCGATCTGCCCGACCAGCTGGCGCGCCAGTTCGAGTTTGCCGGCGCGCGGCAATTCGGCATGGCCGGCGGCATCCACCAACAACAGCGCATTGTCGTCGCGGCCGAAGGTGGCGGGCCCCAGGTTGCCGACCAGCAGCGGAACGCCCTTGCGTGCGCGCTTGGCGGTGGCGTGCTCCAGCAGGTCGTGGCTTTCAGCGGCGAAACCGACGCAGTACAGGGCGCCGCTCCTGGCACGTTCGGACTGCGCCACGGTGGCCAGGATGTCCGGATTTTCCGCAAAGGCCAGGGTGGGCGCCGCGCCGCTCCCGTCCTTCTTGATTTTCTCCTGCACGGCCTGGAGCGGGCGCCAGTCCGCAACCGCCGCCGTGGCAATGAAGACGGTCGCGGCTCCGGCCAGCGGAACCACGGCATCGTACATGTCCTGCGCCGACACCACGTCCACCCGGCGCACGCCACGCGGCGTGGGCAAGGCCACCGGCCCGGCAACCAGCGTGACTTCGGCGCCGGCCTCGCGCGCCGCGCGCGCCAGCGCAAATCCCATCTTGCCGCTGGAATGGTTGGTGATGCCACGCACCGGGTCGATGGCTTCGAACGTCGGGCCCGCCGTCACCAGGACGTGCTGCCCGGCCAGCCACTTGGGCTGAAAGAAGGCCACGACCTCCTCGAGCAGCTCGGTCGGCTCCAGCATGCGGCCATCGCCCGTTTCGCCACAGGCCTGGTCGCCATGGCCCACCGCCAGCACCACCGCGCCATCCTGCGCCACCTGTACCAGGTTGCGCTGCGTGGCCGGATGCGCCCACATTTCGCGGTTCATGGCCGGCGCCAGCAGCAATGGAACGCGCTGCACCGGCCGTGCCAGGCACATCAGGGCGAGCAGGTCGTCGGCCGCGCCGTGCGCCAGCCGGGCAATGAAATCGGCGCTGCACGGCGCCACGACGATGGCATCCGCCTCGCGGCCCAGGTTGATGTGCGCCATGTTGTTGCCAGGGCGCGCATCCCACTGCGAGGTGAACACCGGGCGGGTGCTCAGGGCCTGCATCGTTACCGGGGTGATGAATTGCTCGGCCGCAGCCGTCATCACCACCTGGACGCTGGCGCCCGCTTTGATGAGCGCCCGGCAGAACTCCGCTGCCTTGTAGCAGGCGATCCCGCCAGTGAGCCCGAGGACGATGTGTTTGCCTGCCAGATCGGTCATCGCGGCAATGTAGCAGAGGGGCCCGGTGCGGGCGCTGTGCACAGGCCTGCCGCCTATAATTCCAATTTCCCACCACCAAAAAAGACATGACCAAATTTGTCTTCGTCACCGGCGGTGTGGTGTCTTCCCTGGGCAAGGGAATCGCCTCAGCCTCCCTTGCCGCGATCCTGGAATCGCGCGGCCTCAAAGTCACCCTCATCAAGCTCGACCCGTACATCAACGTGGACCCGGGCACCATGTCCCCGTTCCAGCACGGCGAAGTGTTTGTGACCGACGACGGCGCCGAAACCGACCTCGACCTGGGCCACTACGAGCGTTTCATTGAAACGCGCATGAAGAAGACCAACAACTTCACCACCGGCCGGGTCTACCAGAGCGTGATCGAGAAGGAGCGCCGGGGCGACTACCTCGGCAAGACGGTGCAGGTGATCCCGCACGTCACGAACGAGATCCAGGAGTACATCAAGCGCGGCGCCGGCGTAGGCACCAGCGATGCCGTGGACGTGGCCATCGTCGAGATCGGCGGCACGGGGGGCGACATCGAATCGCTCCCCTTCCTCGAAGCCGTGCGCCAGCTCAGCCTCAAGCTCGGCCCGAACAACGCCGCCTTCGTGCACCTGACCTACGTGCCCTTCATTGCCGCCGCGGGCGAGCTCAAGACCAAGCCCACGCAGCACACGGTGCAGAAGCTGCGCGAAATCGGCATCCAGCCCGACGCGCTGCTGTGCCGCGCCGACCGCGCCATCCCCGACGAAGAACGCGCCAAGATCTCGCTGTTCACCAACGTGCCCGAATGGGGCGTGATCAGCATGTGGGATGTCGACACCATCTACAAGGTGCCGCGCATGCTGCATGAGCAGGGCCTCGACGGCCTGATCTGCGACAAGCTCCGCCTGAACACCCCGCCCACCAGCCTCAAGCGCTGGGACGCGCTGGTGCATGAGACCGAGCACCCGCAGGGCGAGGTCAGCATCGCCATGGTGGGCAAGTACGTCGACCTGTCCGACAGCTACAAATCAGTCAACGAGGCGCTGCGCCACGCCGGCATGCAGAACCACGTGCGCGTGAAGATCGAATACCTCGACTCCGAGACGCTGACCCCCGCCGAGATGCGGCAGCTCGCGCGCTTCGACGGCATCCTGGTGCCCGGCGGCTTCGGCCAGCGCGGGGTGGAGGGCAAGATCGCCACGGCGCAGTACGCACGCGAGCACCGCGTTCCCTATCTCGGCATCTGCCTGGGCATGCAGGTCGCGACCATCGAATACGCCCGCCACGTGGCGGGCCTCGCCGGCGCCAACAGCACCGAATTCGATCCGGCCACGCCGCACCCGGTGATCGCCCTCATCAACGAATGGCAGGACAAGGACGGCAGCATCCAGAAGCGCGACGCGGCCTCCGACCTGGGCGGCACCATGCGCCTGGGCGCGCAAAGCTCGGATGTGGCGCCGGGCACCTTGGCACACGAGATTTACGGCGACGTGGTGACCGAGCGCCACCGCCACCGCTACGAAGCCAACAAGCACTACCTCGACCAGTTGCGCCAGGCGGGCCTGGTGATCTCGGCGCTGACGCAGCGCGAGCAGCTCACCGAAATCGTCGAGCTGCCGCACAGCGTGCACCCCTGGTTCATCGGCGTGCAGTTCCATCCCGAGTTCAAGTCCACGCCCTGGAACGGCCACCCGCTGTTCAACGCCTTCATCAAGGCGGCCGTGGAACACCAGAAAAAGGCGTGATCCCATGAAACTCTGCGGCTTCGACGTTGGCCTGGAACACCGCTTCTTTCTTATCGCGGGCACATGCTCCATTGAGGGACTGGAGATGTCACTCGACGTTGCCGGCCAGCTCAAGGAAGCCTGCACGCCGCTGGGCATTCCGCTGATCTACAAGGGCTCGTTCGACAAGGCCAACCGCTCGTCGGGCACCAGCCAGCGTGGCGTCGGCCTCGACGCGGGCTTGAAGATCCTCGATGAGGTGCGCCGCCAGCTGCAGCTGCCCATCCTGACCGACGTGCACGAGACCTCGCACATCGCCGAGGTGGCCAGCGTGGTCGATGTCCTGCAAACGCCGGCCTTCCTGTGCCGGCAGACCGACTTCATCCGCGCCGTGGCGCAGTCCGGCAAGCCGGTGAACATCAAGAAGGGCCAGTTCCTCGCGCCCTGGGACATGAAGAACGTCATCGACAAGGCGCGCGCTGCCGCGGCCGAAGTGGGCCTGTCGGAAGACCGGTTCCTCGCCTGCGAGCGCGGCGTGAGCTTTGGCTACAACAACCTCGTGGCCGACATGACCAGCCTGGCCGAGATGCGCAACTCCGGCGCGCCCGTGGTGTTCGACGTGACCCACTCGGTGCAAAAGCCCGGCGGCCTGGGCGCCGTGAGCGGTGGCGCGCGCGACATGGTGCCCGTGCTGGCGCGTGCCGGTGTGGCCGTGGGCGGGGGGGGCCTGTTCATGGAACCCCCCCCCCGCCCCGCCGAGGCCTGGTCGGACGGCCCCAACGCCGTGCCGCTCAAGCACATGCGGGCCTTGCTCGAAACCCTGGTGGCGCTCGACGGCGTGACCAAGCAAAACGGTTTTCTTGAAAACAACTTTGGAGCCTGAGAACATGCCCAGTGGCTACGTCATCGCCAACGTGCGCGTCACCAACCCCGCGCAGTACGAGGAATACAAGAAGTGGTCCACCGCGGCCTTCCAGGCGCACAACGCCGAGATCTGCGTGCGCGGCGGGCAGGCGGAGGTAATGGAAGGCGACTGGACGCCCGAGCGCCTGGTGATCGCCAAATTCCCCAGCTTCGAGGCCGCCAAGGCCTTCTACCACTCGCCCGAGTACGGCAAGGCCCGTGCCGCGCGCGAGGGTGCGGCCATCATGCGCCTGGTCTGTGTCGAAGGCCTTTGATACTCCTTTTTGATAGCTATCAACGCTTTACTGTAGCGCGCTAGAGGCTCATTTGATTTAAAACTCCCGCAAAAGGAAACCCATGAGTGCCATCGTTGACATCGTAGGCCGCGAAGTACTGGACAGCCGCGGCAACCCCACCGTCGAATGCGACGTGCTGCTCGAATCGGGCGTGATGGGCCGCGCCGCCGTGCCCTCGGGCGCCTCCACCGGCTCGCGCGAAGCCATCGAGCTGCGCGACGGCGACAAGACCCGCTACCTGGGCAAGGGCGTGCTCAAGGCCGTGGAGCACATCAACACCGAAATCTCCGAGGCCGTGCTGGGCCTGGACGCCTCCGAACAGGCCTTCCTCGACAAGACCCTGATCGACCTCGACGGCACCGACAACAAGAGCCGCCTGGGCGCCAACGCCATGCTGGCCGTCTCCATGGCCGTGGCCCGCGCCGCCGCCGAAGAGTCCGGCCTGCCCCTGTACCGCTACCTGGGCGGCATGGGCGGCATGCAGTTGCCCGTGCCGATGATGAACGTCATCAACGGCGGCGCGCACGCCAACAACAGCCTGGACCTGCAAGAGTTCATGATCATCCCCGTGGGCGCACCCTCCTTCCGCGAAGCCGTGCGCTGGGGCGCCGAGGTGTTCCACGCCCTGAAGAAGATCATCCACGACAAGGGCATGAGCACCGCAGTGGGCGATGAAGGCGGTTTCGCGCCTTCCGTGGAAAACCACGAAGCCGCCATCCAGCTGATCCTGCAAGCCATCGACGCCGCTGGCTACACCGCGGGCGAACAGATCGCCCTGGGCCTGGACTGCGCCGCCAGCGAGTTCTACCGTGGCGGCATGTACGTCCTTGAAGGCGAAGGCGGCCTGAAGCTGACCGCCCAGCAGTGGACCGACATGCTCGCCACCTGGTGCGACAAGTACCCCATCATCTCCATCGAGGACGGCATGCACGAGGGCGACTGGGACGGCTGGAAGCTGCTGACCGAGCGCCTGGGCCAGAACGTGCAGCTGGTGGGCGACGACCTGTTCGTCACCAACACCAAGATCCTCAAGGAAGGCATCGACAAGCGCATCGCCAACTCCATCCTCATCAAGATCAACCAGATCGGCACGCTGACCGAGACCTTCGCCGCCATCGAGATGGCCAAGCGCGCGGGCTACACCGCCGTGATCAGCCACCGCTCGGGCGAGACCGAGGACAGCACCATCGCCGACATCGCCGTGGGCCTGAACGCCGGCCAGATCAAGACCGGCTCGCTCTCGCGCTCGGACCGCATCGCCAAGTACAACCAGTTGCTGCGCATCGAGGAAGACCTGGGCGATATCGCGCACTACCCCGGCCGCGCGGCCTTCTACAACCTGCGCTGACCCTCCGCGACCACCGTGGGCTCACGCCTTCTGCCCCTGCTGCTGCTGGCCCTGCTGGCAGCCGTGCACGCCCAGCTCTGGCTGGGCCGGGGCAGCGTTGCGCGCGTGCACGAGATGCAACGCCAGATCGACACCCAGAAGGCCGCCAACGCCCGGGCCGCGCAGGAGAACGAGCGCCTGACCTCGGAGGTGCAGGACCTCAAGGAAGGCCTGGACATGGTCGAGGAAAAGGCGCGCAGCGAACTCGGCATGGTCAAGCCGGGCGAGGTCTTCGTGCAATACACGCCGGCCCCGGCGGCGCGCTGAGCGCCGCTGGCCGCTACTGCAGCGCCGAGGAGGCGGGCGGCTGGTCCACGGCGGCGCTGGCAAACAGCCCCGCGGCATCGACCGCGTCGAAGCGGTACTGCTGACCGCAGAAATCGCAGCCCACCTCGATGCGGCCCTGCTCGGCCACGATGCTGTCGGCCTCCGCCCGGCCCAGCCCCTGGAGCATGCGCGCGACGCGCTCGCGCGAGCAGGTGCAGGCAAAGTGCGGGCCCTCCGCGCCCTGCAGCGGCGCAAAGCGCACGAGCTTTTCCTCCCAGAACAGGCGCCGCAGGATGGTGTCGGCATCCAGCGTGAGCAGCTCCGCGCGCGTGAGGCTGCGCGCCAGGTGGGCGATGCGGTTGAAGTCCTCGCCGCTGTCCTCGGGGGCATCGGCGGGCGCCGCGGTGCCCGCCAGGTTGGCCTGGCCCTGCACGGGCATGCGCTGGATCAGCAGCCCCGCGGCCACGCGGTCATCGGCCGCCAGCACGAGCACGGTGTCGAGCTGCTCGGACTGGCGCATGTAGTGCTGCAGCACGTCGGAGAACTGCTCGAAGGGCTGCCCCTCCAGCGCCTGCAGCGGCACCACGCCCTGGTAGGGCTGCTGGCCCGGCCTGCGGTCCTTGGGGTCCAGTGTGATGGCGCAGCGCCCGCCGCCCGCCGCGTTGACCATCTGGCTCAGCGAAGTGCCGTCGGGCACGGCGGCGTGCAGCGTGGCCGTGGCGCGCAGGGACAGGTCCGGCTGCACCTCCACCACGGCCAGCTTGACCGGACCGTCGCCGAACACCTGCATCACCAGCGCGCCGTTGAACTTGATGTTGGACTGCATGAGCACGGCAGCCGCGGCCATCTCGCCCAGCAAGGCCCGCACCGGCTCCGGGTAGGGGCCCGTGGCGGTGTTGCCGGCGCGGCGTGCCAGCATCTCGGTCCAGGCGCCGGTGAGGCGCACCAGCATGCCGCGCACGGGCAGGCCGTCGAAAAGAAACTTGTGGAGTTCAGACACGCCGGGTTCCAGTGGTATTCAGCCGATCTTGCGCAGGCCGCTCTTGAAGCGGCGGGCGTTCTCGATGTAGTGCAGGGCGCTCAGGCGCAGGCCCTCGATCTGCTCGGGCGTGAGCTGGCGCACCACCTTGGCGGGGCTGCCGATGATCATGGAGCCGTCCGGGAATTCCTTGCCCTCGGTCACCAGCGCGCCCGCGCCCACCAGGCAGTTCCGGCCGATCTTCGCGCCGTTGAGGATGACGGCGCCTATGCCGATGAGCGACTCATCGCCGATGCTGCAACCGTGCAGCATCACCTGGTGGCCCACGGTCACCCGCTCGCCCACCACCAGGGGTTTGCCGAAGTCGGCGTGCAGCACGCTGGCGTCCTGGATGTTGGAGCCCGCGCCGATGGTGATGCTCTCGGTGTCGCCGCGCACCACGGTGCCGAACCACACGCTGGCGTCTTCGCCCAGGGTCACATTGCCCATCACCTGCGCGCTGTCGGCCACCCAGGCCGATGGGGCCACCTGCGGCGCCACGCCGTCGAGTTCGTAAATCGCCATGTCGTCCCTTTGCAAATCAGAGTGCGCCGGCCGTCTTTGGTTACACAAAGCCCTGCTCCCCAAGGGCGCCAGCGCCTAGAATTGTAAGGATTGCAGGCATTCCGCCTGGCGCGCCAGGAAACCCCTGTGCCCGCCGGTCCAACCCTGTCGTCGGACCTGGGGCGGCGCCTTGCGCTTGCGCCCCACCGCCCAGCCCCTTCTGTCTGTATCTCCCCTCAATGTCACCACCCTCCGTTTCCGCAGGACCACACACCCCGCCACAGGACTCCAGCCTGACCTCGGTGGCCTTGATTGCGCGCCAGGCCATCGTGAACTCCCAGCATGTGGTCATCGGCTACGAACTCTTCAACCGGTCGCGCTCCGGCCAGGCGCACACGGCCGCGAGCGATGTGGCCCTGGTCTTCCCGGGGCGGCCGCACCCCGGCACGGACGGGCTGGGGGGCAAGAACCTGATCTTCGTCAACTGCCCCCACGAAAGCCGGCCCGGCGGTCACCTCGAACTGGTGGCCCCGGAGAAGGTCGTGCCCGAAACCCCGCCGCTGGGCCATGCCGCCTCCGAAGAAGTGGCGGCGCGCCTGCCCATCCTGCAGGCACTGCGCGAACGCGGCTTTCACCTGGCGTTCAACCACACGGTGCTGCAGTCCACCTATGCCTCCTGGCTGCCGCTGGCCGACTACATCAAGTTCGACCTGTCGGCGCTCGCGCCCGACCAGCTTGCCGTGCTCGTGAGCTATGCCAACCGGCGCAGCGAGGCCGAACTGATCGCCGAGAAGGTCGAGACCGCGCAGCAATACGACCTCGCCTCGACCCAGGGCATACAGATCTTCCAGGGCTACTGGTTCGCGCGGCCCGCGCTGGTGCAGGCCAAGCTGGTGGCGCCCGCGCAGGCCAGCATTCTCGAACTCATCAACCTGGTGCGCCGGCAGGCGGCCACCAGCGAGATCGAGGAAGTGCTGAAGAAGGACGCCGGCCTGGCCTTCAACCTCATGCGCCTGATCAACTCGGCGGGCCTGGGGCTCACGCGCGAAGTCACCTCGTTCCGCCAGGCCGTGATGCTGCTGGGCCTGAAGAAGCTGTTCCGCTGGGCCGCCCTGCTGCTCACGGCTTCGCGCAGCAGCGGCACGCCGTCCTCCGTGGGGCACACGGCCGTGGTGCGCGGGCGCCTCATGGAGCTGCTGGCGCTGGAGACGGTCTCGCAGGACGAGGCGGACGAGGCTTTCGTGGTGGGCATCTTCTCGATGCTGGACGTGATGCTGAGCATGCCCCTGGATGCGGCGCTGGACCTGCTGATCGTGCCCGAGACGGTCAGCGCGGCCCTGCTGCGGCGCGAGGGTTTCCTGGGCGACCTGCTCACCCTGGCCGAGGCCTGCGAATCCAGCGACGACGAGGCCTTCCACCACGCGGCGAGCACGCTGCACCTGAGCAGCCAGCAGATCAACGGCGCCCATCTGCAGGCCCTGGCCTGGGCCGACCATGTGACCGACCTGTGAGCACCGCGGCCGCAGCCGCGGGACAGGCGGGGATTCCGGCTAGAATCGGCAAAATTCGGCCGACCCTGCCACCATAACGATGGCCCCCGACCCCCTCCCCGCCGCCGATCCGCGAACCGCCCTCCCCGAGGATGGGATGGCCGCCCTGATCGCCCGCCAGGCCATCGTGGACGAGCACCGTGCGGTCTTTGGCTACGAGTTGTACGACCGCACCACGGCAGTGGAAGCGCACACCGCGGCCAGCGACGCTGCCCTGCTGTTCAACGCCCTCTCGCATGGCGGCGCCGAGGCCCTCGTGGGCCAGAAGGTGGTGTTCATCAACTGCACACACGAAAGCCTGGCCAGCGGCCACCTGGAGCTGGTGCACCCCGACAAGGTGGTGCTGGAGATCCCCACGCTGGCGGACAACGCCACGGCCGAGGCGATCGACACGGCGCTGGCGCATTTCGATACGCTGATCAAGCGCGGCTTCAAGCTGGCCTTCAACCAGAACGTGCTGCGCCGCGCCTATGTGCAATGGCTGCCGCGCGCCGCCTACATCAAGCTGGACATGCAGTCCTTCAAGCCCGAGATGGCGCCGGCGCTGGTGAAGTTCGCCAAGGCCAACAGCACCGCGCAGCTGGTGGCCGAAAAGGTCGAGACCGCCGAGCAGTTCCAGCTCATGCTGGACCTGGGGGTGAAGTACTTCCAGGGCTTCTGGTTCGCCCAACCCTCGCTGGTGCAGACCAAGACGCTGCGGCCCTCGCAGGCCATCATCCTGCAGCTCATCAACCTCATCCGCAACGCCTGCGAAGCGATGGCCGACAGCCCCGTGCGGCGCCTGAGCGTCATCAGCCGGTCCGATTCACCCGGCTTCGTGCGGGTGACCGTCTCGGACACGGGCTCGGGAATTTCGCCGGCCGTGGCGAGCCAGCTATTCTCCGCCTTCGTGAGCACCAAGTCTCAGGGCATGGGCCTCGGGCTTTCCATCTGCCGCACGATCGTCGAGGCCAATAACGGCCGCATCTGGATGGAACAGCGGCCAGATGGAGGAACCGATTTTCATTTTACGCTCGTGAAGGCGGACGGGAGCGAAGCACATGACGGATAAGAAGCTCGTTCATATCGTTGACGACGAAGACGCGATCAGGCGCTCGGTCGGCTATATGCTCAAGACGGCCGGCTACTCCGTGGAAAGCTGGCTATCGGGTGCGGAATTCCTCCGGGAGGTGCGGCATGCGGCGCATGGATGCGTCCTCCTCGACATCCGAATGCCCGAAATCGACGGCATGGAGGTGCATCGGGTTTTGGTGGACAAGGGAATAACCATGCCTGTCGTCATCATGACCGGCCATGGCGATATTTCGCTCGCGGTGCGCGCCATGAAGGCCGGCGCGGTGGACTTCCTTGAAAAGCCGTTCGAGAAGGCGATGCTGCTGAACGCCATCGAGACGGCCTTCTCCCGGATCGCGGCGTCGGGCGATGCCGCGGCGCGGGCTGCGGAGGCGGAGCTGATCCTTGGCGCCCTGACCCCGCGCGAGCGCGACGTGCTCGAAGGCCTCGCCCAGGGCTTGCCCAACAAGACGATCGCCTACGACCTCGGCATATCGCCGCGCACCGTCGAGGTGCACCGCGCCAACCTCATGGCCAAGCTCGACGTGCGCAGCCTCTCCGACGCGCTGCGCATCGCCTTCTCGGCGGGCCTTGGAGCCTAAATTTCGCGGCGGGGCGCCTGCAACCTAGGATCAATACTTAACGACCAACGGCCCCGCGCTTGCCAATGCACCGGTGAAATGAGCTTCACCGAGACGAACCAACCTGCTTCCGCCGCCGGCAAACGCCCCGAAATCCTGATCGTCGAGGACGATCCGGCGGTCCGCCGATCCATGCAGTTGCTGCTGAATGGTCAGGGATTCGACGTGCGGGCCTATGCCTCGGGCGGTTCGTTGCTTGCGGACATCGCCACCTCCCGCGCCGTCTGCCTGATCGCGGATTACCGGCTGGACGAGGGCAACGGCATCGCCGTGCTGACCGCGTTGCGCCAGTCCGGCTGGACCTTGCCCGCCATTCTGGTCACGGCCTTCAACTCCGTGCAACTCCAGCAGGACGCGAGGGAAGCCGGCTTCGCCGAGGTGCTCGAAAAGCCCTTCAAGGAGCACGCGCTCGTCCACGCCGTCAACAGGGCCGCGCGCGCCTGAACCTGTGTCGCATCGGATACAAAAGGCCGGAAAAACGCGCCTTCCGAAATGGGTTAGGTACTATCCCTTATTTCGCCTTCCCGGTCCGCCGGACCACATGGAACCAGCCAAACCACTGAAAGGCCCCAACATGGCGCAATTTGACGTGCTGCCCGTCAATCAAATTGCCGGTAAAGCGACTATGGATTCCATGCCTGTCCGGTGCCGCAGTTGCGGCGTGCGGGACACCGCCTTGTGCGCCAGCCTCGGCGATGGCGAACTCTCCGCGCTGCATGACATCGGCCGCCGCCGCATCATCCCCGCCGGCCAGGTGGTGAGCTGGGCGGGCGATCCCAACGCGATCTGCGCCAACATCGTGCGCGGTGTGCTCAAGGTGACCGCATCCATGGCGGACGGCCGCGAGCAGATCGTCGGCCTGCTTTATTCCGGCGATTTCGTGGGCCAGCTCTTCGCGGAGGAAAGCTCGCTCACGGTGATCGCGCTCACCGAGACGGACCTGTGCTGCTATTCGCGCACGAGCTTCGAGCATGTGCTCGACGATTTCCCGCGCCTGGAGCGCATGCTGCTGAAGCGGACCATGAGCTCCCTCAACGATGCGCGCGAGCGGATGCTGCGGCTTGGCCGCCAGAATGCGCAGGAGCGCGTCGCCGGCTTCATCCTCGATGTCGCCCTGCGTGAGGGGCTTGAGGACGAAGAGGGCGAGCTGAATGTCGTCCTGCCCATCAGCCGGGGCGAAATGGCGGATTTTCTGGGCCTCACCATCGAGACGGTGAGCCGCCAGCTGACGCGCCTCAAGACCGATGGCGTCATCGCCTTCGCCAAGGGCGACCGGGTTTGCACCATTCCCGAACGGGAGCGGCTGGAAGCGATCGTCAATCCGTTTTAACAGGGCGCCCGCAAGGCGTCGGCGATCCAGCGCTCCTTGAGCGCGATCGCCCGGCGGCAGCCGTCGAAGAAACAGCGCAGCATGTAGGCCAGCTGGCCGACATTGGCCCGATCGGACCGACGCGCATGCTGCCAGAGAGCGGACACGAGATCCTCGGCATGGGTTTCATCCAGAAGATGCATGCCGTGCAGCATTTCAAGTTCCTCGATCGACGGGCGGTGCGCTTCCGGCAGGGAGGCCAGAACATTCTCGGCACGCACGAAATGGGTACCGGTGATGCGCAGCACGCGATCACACAGGCGGCGGACCTCGGGCAGCGGCGGCAGGTCCGGCAGCGTGTCCGCCACCGCCTCAAGATCGTTGCAGAGCAGTTGCTGGATCAGATGATCTTCCCGCAGCGTGTCCAGCGTCGGGAGGAACGGCAATATGGTCGGCGGCTGTATCTGGATGGGCATGGCGAGTCTCCAAACAGGCGAGCCTTGACTATGCCGGTGCTTTCCAGACGAGCTTTGATCGCGATCAATAGCTATAGCGCAGGCCGTCTTAGCCGGCTTGACGCAGGTCAAGGTCGCCAGCGATGGCTTGATGTAAGGGGATTCCATCTCGGCAGATTCGCTCTGCTTTCGGGGGTTTGAAAAATGACCGACTTGACGATGCGCGCGGGGATATTCCTGACCGCCGCCTTTCTCGCCTTCCTCGCGGCCGCACTGGCCGCCGATGGTGGCTTCGCAGTCCACATGGGGATCATCTGCGCCGCTGCGCTGATCGCCTGCTGGGTAACGATCAGCCGCGCCGATTATGCCGGCATCGCGCGCGGCATACTGCGCATGCCCGATTCCGGGCGCTATGATGACGATCCCATCCGCTGGGGCGTGATCGCAACCGTCTTCTGGGGCATGGCCGGGTTCCTCGCGGGGCTCTACATCGCGCTCCAGCTCGCCTTCCCTGTGCTGAACCTGGGCCTGGAATATACGAGCTTCGGGCGTCTGCGGCCGCTGCATACCTCCGCGGTGATCTTCGCCTTCGGCGGCAACGCGCTGATTGCAACGAGCTTCTATGTCGTGCAGCGCACCTGTCGCACGCGGCTCGCCTTCCCCGGCCTCGCCCGCTTCGTGTTCTGGGGCTACCAGCTCTTCATCGTGCTCGCCGCGACCGGCTATCTGCTCGGCATCACCGAGGCGCGCGAATATGCCGAACCGGAATGGTATGTGGACCTGTGGCTGACAATCGTCTGGGTCGCCTATTTCGCGGTTTTCGTGGGCACCATCCTGCGCCGGTCGGAGCCGCACATCTATGTGGCCAACTGGTTCTACCTCAGCTTCATCATAACCATCGCCATGCTCCACATCGTCAACAATCTGGCGGTGCCGGTGAGCTTCCTCGGCTCGAAGAGCTACAGCGCCTTCGCGGGTGTGCAGGATGCGCTGACCCAGTGGTGGTACGGACATAACGCGGTCGGCTTCTTCCTGACCGCCGGCTTCCTGGCCATGATGTACTATTTCGTGCCCAAGCAGGCCGAGCGGCCGGTCTACAGCTATCGCCTGTCGATCATCCACTTCTGGTCGCTGATCTTCCTCTACATCTGGGCGGGTCCGCACCATCTCCACTACACCGCGCTGCCCGACTGGGCGCAGACGCTGGGCATGGTCTTCTCGGTCATGCTGTGGATGCCGAGCTGGGGCGGCATGATCAACGGCCTGATGACGCTGAACGGCGCCTGGGACAAAGTGCGCACCGATCCGATCATCCGTATGATGGTGATGGCGCTGGCCTTCTACGGCATGAGTACCTTTGAAGGGCCGATGCTCTCCATCAAGAGCGTCAACAGCCTGTCGCACTATACGGACTGGACCATCGGCCACGTGCACTCCGGCGCGCTCGGCTGGAACGGCATGATCACCTTCGCGGCGATCTATTACCTGACCCCGCGCCTGTGGGGCCGCACCCGGCTCTATTCGCTGCGCATGGTCAACTGGCACTTCTGGCTCGCGACCGTGGGGATCGTCTTTTACGCCGCCGCCATGTGGGTCGCCGGCATCATGCAGGGCCTGATGTGGCGGGAATATGGGGCGGACGGGTACCTCGTCTATGCCTTCTCGGACACCGTGGCGGCCATGCATCCCATGTACGTGCTGCGCGCCTTTGGCGGCCTGCTTTACCTGAGCGGCGCGGTCATCATGACGATCAACGTCTGGCGCACCATCCGTGGTGACCTGCGCGAGGAAGCCCCGATGACCGATGCGGCCTTCGATCCCGCCAAGGATCGCCCCGTCGCCGCCCAGCCGCACGCAACGCCCGCCGAATAAGGACGAAAAGCCATGACCAGCTTTGCGGAAAAGCACAAGAAACTGGAGCGCAACGTGACGCTCCTGGCCGCGGCGGCCTTTGCCGTGGTCACCGTGGGCGGCATCGTCGAGATCGCGCCGCTCTTCTGGATCGACAACACGATCGAGAAGGTGGAGGGCATGCGGCCCTACACGCCGCTCGAACTCGCCGGGCGCAACATCTACATGCGCGAGGGCTGCTACAACTGCCACAGCCAGATGATCCGCCCCTTCCGGGACGAGGTCGAGCGCTATGGGCACTACAGCCTCGCCGCCGAGAGCATGTTCGACCATCCCTTCCAGTGGGGCTCCAAGCGCACCGGGCCGGACCTGGCGCGCGTGGGCAAGCGCTATTCGGACGAATGGCATGTCCAGCACCTCAAGGACCCGCGCTCTGTGGTGCCGGAATCGATCATGCCCGGCTATGCCTTCCTGGCCGACCGCGAACTGAAGGCCGGCGACATGTCCGGGCACCTGAAGGCGCTGACGCGGGTTGGCGTGCCCTACACGGTCAAGGACATCGAGTTCGCCAATGCGGACCTCGCCGCCCAGGCGGACCCCGATGCGGATACCGCCGACCTGCTCAAGCGCTACCCAAAGGCGCAGGCGCGCGACTTTGACGGCAACCCCTCCCGCCTGACCGAGATGGACGCGCTCGTCGCCTATCTCCAGATGCTCGGCACACTCGTCGATCTGGAGAGCGCCGCCCCGCAGGAGGTCCAGCGATGAGCTACAATGACCTGCGGCACCTCGCCGACAGCTATGGCCTCGCCGCCATGCTGCTCGTCTATCTCGTGCTGGTCGGCTGGGCCTTCCGTCCCGGCTCGCGCCGCCACAATGACGCCGCCGCCAACATGATCTTCACGGAAGATGGCGAAGGCCAAGCCCGCGACAAGGAGCGGACCCATGACTGACAAGAAGCGCATCGACGCGCCGACCGGCACGCAGACCGTCGGCCATGAATGGGACGGCATCGAGGAGCTGGACACCCCGATGCCGCGCTGGTGGGTGCTCACCTTCTACGCGACCATCGTCTTCGCCCTCGCCTATGTGGTGGTCTATCCGGCGCTGCCGGGGCTGACCAGCGCCACCAAGGGCGTGTTCGGCTGGTCCAGCCGGGGCGAGCTGAGCAAGACGATGCAGGCCGAGGCCGCGCGCCGGGCGCCGATCCTTTCCGCCATCGCCGCCACGCCGATCGAGCAGCTCGCGGCCGGGCCGGACCTCATGCAGGCGGCCATTCAGGGCGGCAGCGCGGCGTTCAAGGTGCATTGCGTGCAGTGCCACGGCTCCGGTGCGGCCGGATCGGCGGGCTATCCCAACCTCAACGATGACGACTGGCTGTGGGGCGGTGACCTGCAGTCCATCGAATATACGATCACCCACGGCGTGCGGAACCCGGACGTGGCGGAGACCCGCACCAGCCTGATGCCGGCCTTCGGCCGGGACGGCATCCTCACCGCGACGCAGGTGCAGGACGTGGTCAGCCATATCCGCGCGATCAGCGGCCAGGAGAAGGCGAGCGCCTCCTCCCGGCGCGGCGCGGCCCTGTTCGAGGCCAATTGCGCCGTCTGCCACGGCCCGCAGGGCAAGGGCATGCGCGAGTTCGGCGCGCCGAACCTGACGGACGGCATCTGGCTCTATGGCGGCGACCGCGAGACGCTGACCCGCACCGTCACCGACAGCCGCAGGGGCGTGATGCCGGCCTGGAGCCATGTGCTCG
>Ga0066256_1001257_pt1 | contig 37392 bp, 38 predicted proteins | sample ThiBio_1000_biof_FD_87107 | JGI IMG/M metagenome (GOLD analysis project Ga0066256, IMG submission 87107) | Wastewater bioreactor microbial communities from Cape Town, South Africa - Thiocy_expt_1000_biof (version 2) | ecosystem: Engineered > Bioreactor > Thiocyanate-remediating >... | reverse complement strand
GAGCTCGACGACGAGGAGCTGGAGGACGAAGACGAGCTGGACGAGGACGACGAGCTGCCGCCGCTGGTCGAGGTCGACGTCGAGCCGCCCGAGGTCGAGGTCGAGCTGCCGCCGCTGGAGGTCGAGGTCGAACCGCCCGACGTGGAAGTCGAGCCGCCCGAGGTCGAGCTGCCGCCCGACGAGGTCGAGGTCGAGCCGCCGGTGCTGGTCGAGGTGATGACGATGTTGCCGCCCGACGAGCTGCCGCCGAAGAAGCCCCCGAAGAAGCCGCCCCCGAAACCGCCGCCGAAGCCGCCGCTGCCGCCGATCACGGTCACGCCGCCGCCGCTGCTTCCCGTCGGCATCGGCGGGGGCGGGGTGGGGGGCTTGGTGATCACGCGGCGGATGCGCTTGACCGTGCGCGGCGCGGGCGTGGCCCGGCGCGCGAGGTGCCGGCGCGCCTTGGGCTGCGCCTTCGCCACCTTGGCGTGCTTGACGTATTGCGGCCGCGAGGTCGACGGGGCTTCGGCGACGTGCACCGCGCCGCCACCGACGAGCGCACCGCCCACCGCAAGGGCGGACAATTTCGCAAGGGCCATCCGAACCGACATAGGCTTTGCCTTCTTTGTTTCCCCTCGCCGCCTGGACCGAACGAGCCCGGACCACGCGGCTTTGTCCCCCGAGAAACGCAGAAGGTTCGTGCCCCCACAATCCCGTTAACCGTGATTAGAGCCGCCGAAATGCTGATTTTTCGCTAATTTTGACGGGGTCGCGAGCATCTGTCCCGTAATGGAACCGAACCGCGCCCGGTTCCTACCGGATCGTTTACCCTTCGCCTTCATCAAGGGGGCCGGCATCGCGCGGATCGGCGCCACGGGGGTCGCCGTCGAACAGGCCGGTCTGGCTGCCGGTCGGCGGCGCGAGGCCGAGGTGCCGCCATCCCCGGTCGTTGAGGCAGCGCCCGCGCGCGGTGCGGGCGACGAGGCCGAGCTGGATCAGGTAGGGCTCGATCACCTCCTCGATCGTGTCGCGCGGCTCGGACAGGCCCGCAGCGAGGGTCTCGACGCCGACCGGGCCGCCCTTGTAGATGTCGGCGATCATGTGGAGATAGCGCCGGTCCTGCGCGTCGAGGCCGAGCGAATCGACCTCCAGCCGGGTCAGCGATTCATCGGCCAGCTCGCGCGTGACCGTGTCCCAGCCGCCGACGTGGGCGAAGTCGCGGACCCGCCGCATCAGCCGTCCGGCGACGCGCGGCGTGCCCCGCGCACGCCGCGCGATCTCGCGCGCGCCGGCCGGGTCGATGGCCATGCCGAGCAGGGTGGCGCCGCGCGTGACGACATGCTCAAGCTCTTGAACCGTATAGAAATTCAGCCGCACCGGAATGCCGAAGCGGTCGCGCAGCGGAGTGGTCAGCAGGCCCTGCCGGGTCGTCGCCCCGATCAGGGTGAAGGGCGGCAGCGGGACCCGCACCGAGCGCGCCGAGGGGCCTTCGCCGATGATCAGGTCGAGCTCGCGGTCCTCCATCGCCGGGTAGAGCACCTCCTCGACCACCGGGTTCAGCCGGTGGATCTCGTCGATGAACAGGACCGAGCCCTCGTCGAGGTTGGTGAGCAGCGCGGCAAGGTCGCCCGACTTGGCGATGACCGGGCCCGAGGTGGCGCGGAAGCCCACCCCCAGCTCGCGCGCGACGATCTGCGCCAACGTCGTCTTGCCGAGCCCCGGCGGGCCGAAGAACAGCACGTGATCCATCGCCTCGCGCCGCGACCGGGCCGATTCGATGAACACCCGCAGGTTGTCCTTGGCCGCCGCCTGCCCGACGAACTCCGCCAGCGTCTTGGGCCGCAGCGCCGCATCGGCGTCCTCGGCCTGGCGGGTGGGGGTGAGGAGGGGGTTATCGGTCATCTGGGAGCTGCACGAGCTTCTGATCACTTCCCGGCGGGCCGAACCGGAGAACTACTTGAGCACGCTTCGTCAAGGCATTGGAAGCGAGGCACGGCTTAATGACCTCGAATATCGAATTCGCACATTGGCCATAAACGTATACCGTGGCGTCATCCCCTCCAATATCATGCCCGTCGACTTCGCATTCATAACCCAACAGCTGCTGAAGCTCATCCTCTAGCATTGCCAAATCATCGATGGCGCTATCATCATCCGGTAAACTCTCAGCGAAAATGCGGATCAGGACTGCCTGATTGAGTGAGTCGTCTCCAGCCTCGGCCGTCCCATAACGTGTTCCGTGCACGAACTTTCTGAGCCACTTGATCACCCCGCCGCCCTCCGCAGCGCCACGCGGACGAGGTCGTTCAGCCCTGCCCCGTCGCCCAGCTCATTGGCCGCATGGGCGACCGCGGCGGTGGCGACCTGGGGCTTGAAACCCAAATTCTGCAAGGCCGAGACCGCGTCCGCGCTGGCCGAGCCGGGGGCTGCCGGGGCCGTGCCCGCAGGGGCGGCGGCGGGCAGGCCGCCCGCCTTCTCCTTCAGCTCGTTGACGATCCGCGCGGCGAGCTTCGGGCCGACGCCCTGGGCCCGCGCCACGGAGGCCGCGTCGCCGCCCGCGCAGGCGCGCTGGAGGTCTTCTACCGCGAGGGCCGAGAGCACGGCCAGGGCCATCTTGCTGCCGACGCCCTGGACGCCGGTCAGCAGGCGGAACCACTCGCGCTCGCCCGCGCTGGCGAAGCCGATCAGCCGCAGGTCGTTCTCGCTGACCTGGAGATCGGTGAAGACCGTCGCCGCCTCCCCCCGCGCGCCGAGCGCGCCAAGCGTCTTGGCCGAGCAATGGACCAGGTAGCCGACGCCCGCGACGTCGATCACCGCCCAATCGGGGCCGAAGTCGTCGAGCGTGCCGGTGAGCTTGGCGATCATGCTTTGTTCCATGCCATGCGCGCCGCCCGCGCGCCAGAGGGCATCTGCGACTTTCCTCCGTTCAGGTAAGAGAAAGCGATGTCCGTTAGCGGGAAATCGCCGTAAGAATACGCGAGAACCGCGGGTCGCAAGCGGGGAAGGCCGATGAACCTTGGAAGACCCGGCCGCGGCTGGGCCCATGCCGGTGCGATCGTGGGCGTCGCGGCCCTCGCCGTGGTGCTGCGGCTGCTCGCCTACAGCCCGTGGGACCAGCATCATCCCGACGAGTTCTACCAATACCTGGAGCAGGCCAACCGGCTCGTCACCGGTTATGGCCTGGTACCGTGGGAGAGCCGCTACGGCATCCGCAACGCCTTGATTCCCCAGTTCCTTTCGCTGCCGATCCGGATCGGCGACTGGATCGCGCCCGCCGGGATGCTGCCGATCCACCTCGCCCGGCTGAGCTTCGCGGCCCTGTGCCTGCTCGCCCTCGCCGGGGCCTGGGGAATCGGCGCGGCGCGCTCGCGCCGGCACGCGCTGGTCGCGCTGTTCGTCGCCGCGGTGTGGTTCGACAGCGTGCGGTTCTCGGTCCTGCTGCTGTCCGAGAGCGTCGCGACCGCGGTCATCGCCTGCGGCGCGGCGCTGCTGCTGATCGAGCAGCCCAAGCGGCAGCACCTGTGGCTCGCCGGTTTCCTCCTGGTGCTCGGCGCCCTGCTGCGGCTGCAATATGCGCCCTTCGTCGAGGTGTTGGTCCTGGCCTCGGCACGGCGCAACTGGCGGACCTGGCGCGATCTGGCGATCGGCGGCCTTGCCGCCCTGGCGCTCGGCGCGGTCAGCGACCTCGCCAACGGGCAGGTCCCCCTGGCCTGGGTCTTCAACAACGTCCACATGAACATCGGCCAGGGCCGCGCCGCCGAGTTCGGCGAGGAAGGGCCGCTCTACTACCCGCGGATGATCTGGCTGGCCCTCGGCCTGGCGACCCCGGCAATCGTCGGCGCGGCGCTGCTCGCCGGGCGGCGCTACTGGCCGCTGATGCTGGCGGTGGCGGTCAACCTCGCGGTCCATATGGCGATCGGCCACAAGGAATACCGCTTCATCTGGCTGTCGGTGTTCCTGATCCTGGTGCTGGGCGCGATCGGCTCGCTGAACCTGCTCGAATGGCTGATCGCACGGCGCTGGCCGGCGCGGGCGACGAGCTGGATCGTCCTGCTGGCGCTCTGCGCGGGCTGGTTCGGCCTGTCGCGGACCGTGCTCGGCGAGACCGTCGACAAGCGGCTCAAGCTCAAGGGCGGAGCCTATGCGATGGCCGCCTTCGACAGCGCCGCCCATCCGGAAGTCTGCGGGATCTCGGTCTCGGAGGACAAGACCGGCTACCTGGTCGACGCGCTCCTGCGCCGCGACATCCCGATCTACGTCATCCCGCAGGAACTGGCCGACGGCCTGTCCTCGCTGCCGCCCGAAATCGTCGCCGCGGCCAATGCGACGATCGCCGACGGCGACCTGCCGTTCGATCCCGAGTACCGGGTCGTCACCTGCCACGAGCGGCCCGACGAGAAGGCCTGCCTGCTAATCCGCCCCGGCCGCTGCGATCCGGCGGCCGGCAAGGACGCCGAGCTGCAAGCCGTGATGCTGCGCGCAGGAATGTAGCTCAGCGCGCCCCGTGCGCGTGGGCGATCGCCACGGCGAGGGCGTCGGCGGCGTCGGCCCCGGCCAGCTTCACGCCGGGCAGCAGGACCCTGAGCATGGCCTGGACCTGCGCCTTCTCCGCGCCGCCGGTGCCGACCAGCGCCTTCTTGACGAACCGCGTCGCATATTCGCTGACCGGCAGCCCGGCACGGGCCAGAGCGAGCAGGCAAACGCCCCGCGCCTGGCCGAGCTTGAGCGTCGACTGCGGGTTGGCGTTGACGAAGACCTCCTCGACCGCGCCGGCATCGGGGCGGTAATGGAGGATCACGTCGCCCAGTTCGCGGTCGAGCGTGACCAGCCGCTCGGCCAGCGGGGCGGCGGAATCGGTCCGGACCTGGCCGTTGGCGACGTGGCTGAGCCGGTTGCCGGACTTGGCGATCACGCCCCAGCCGGTGCAGGCGAGGCCCGGGTCGAGGCCGATGATGATCATGGCTCTCCCTCCCGGTTAAGGGAGGGGAGTATCGTCAACCCAGCTTCTCCATCACCTCGTCGGAGATGTCGTAGTTGCCCCAGACGGCCTGGACGTCGTCGTCGTCGTCGAGCACGTCGATCAACTTAAGCAGGGTCGCGGCGTCGCCCTCGCCGACCTCGGCCTTGAGGCTGGGCTTCCAGGCGAGCTTGACCGCCTCGGCCTCGCCCAGAACCTTCTCCAGCTCGCGCGCGACGGGGTGGAGCACGTCGACGCTGGTCCAGATCTGGTGGCCGTCCTCGTCGCTCTCGACGTCGTCGGCGCCGGCCTCGATCGCGGCTTCGAGGACCTTGTCTTCGTCGCCGGCCTTGGCCGAATACTCGATCAGGCCAAGCCGCTCGAAGCCGTGGCTGACCGCGCCGCTCGCGCCCAGGTTGCCGCCGTTCTTGGCGAAGGCGGTGCGGACGTTGGTGGCGGTGCGGTTGCGGTTGTCGGTCAGCGCCTCGACGATCAGCGCGACGCCGCCCGGGCCGTAGCCCTCGTAGCGCACTTCCTCGTAGTTCTCGCCGTCGCCCTTGCTCGCCTTGTCGATCGCGCGCTGGATATTGTCCTTGGGCATCGACTGCGCCTTGGCCGCGTTGACCGCGGCGCGCAGGCGCGGGTTCATGTCGGGATCGGGCATGCCCATCTTGGCCGCCACGGTGATCTCGCGGGAGAGCTTGGAGAACTGCGCCGAACGCTTCTTATCCTGCGCGCCCTTGCGGTGCATGATGTTCTTGAATTTGGAATGGCCTGCCATGGTTCGCTTGCTTGTTGTCTAAAATCGCCGCGCCTTACACCGGCAAGCGGCGTGAGAGCAACCGCTACACCCTTCGTTAGCCAAGTCTCATTAGGAGACCTAACAATGGGCAGGCGGAACAAGCGCAACAAACGCATCAGGCACGAGTTGGCCAAACAGCAGGGCTTTCGCTGCTGCTATTGCAAGCGCGTATTCGGAGCCAAGGGCACGCCGCTCGCGGCTACCATTGAACATCGCCAAGCAAAAATGGATGGCGGAAGCGGCAAGCGGGAAACCCTCGCCGCAGCATGCCATCACTGCAACCATATGCGCGGGGCGCAGATGAACACTGCCCGCCAAAGGCGCAAGGCGAAGACCGCCGCTGCTTAGCCGTTCACCACCGTCCCGCCGTTCGGGTGCAGCACCTGGCCCGACATGTAGCTCGAATCCTCGCAGGCCAGGAACAGGAAGGCGGGCGCGACCTCGTTGGGCTGGCCGGGGCGGCCCATCGGGGTGTTCTCGCCGAAGTGCTCGAGCTTTTCCGGGCTCGCCCCGCCCGAGGGGTTGAGCGGGGTCCAGATCGGGCCGGGGGCGACGGCGTTGACGCGGATGCCCTCGCCCACCAGGTTTTCCGACAGCGAGCGGGTGAAGGCGGTGATCGCGCCCTTGGTGCTCGAATAGTCGAGCAGTTCCTTCGAGCCCTGGTACATCGTCACCGAAGTGCAGTTGACGATCGCCGCGCCCTTCCCGAGGTGCGGGCGCGCCGCTTGGACCAGGTAGAACATCGCGAAGATGTTGGTCTGGAAGGTGCGCTGGAGCTGCTCCGGCGTGATGTCGCGGATGTCCTTGTCGGGGTGCTGCTCGCCGGCGTTGTTGACCAGCACGTCGAGCCGGCCCCACTTCTCCATCACCGCATCGACCAGCCGCCGGGCGTGGCGCGGATCGCCGAGGTCGCCGGCGCAGACCAGCGCCTCGCTGCCCTCGGCCTCGATCAGGGCCGCGGTCGCCCGGGCGTCGTCGTGCTCGCAGAGATAGGCGACGGCCACTCGCGCGCCCTCGCGCGCGAACAGCACTGCCACGGCGCGGCCGATGCCGCTGTCCGCCCCGGTGACGACCGCGACCTTGCCCGCCAGCCGCCCCGAGCCGCGATAGCGCGGGCTCCAGTCGGGCTTGGGCTCGAGCTGCGATTCGTGGCCGGGCAGGCCATCCTCGTGGATCGGCTCGACGAAATCGGCGGGGCGGCTGTCCATGACGAGGTCCTTTCGACCTCATCAACCGGGCAGGTCCCGCCCGGTTCCGCCCGGATCGGCTCAGCCGAGGCCGAGCGCCGCCTTGTAGAGGTCGAGGATCGCTTCCATCTCCTTGCGGTCGTCGGGCTGCATCTTCCGCAGGCGGACGACCTGGCGCATGATCTTGGCGTCGTAGCCGACCGCCTTGGCCTCCATGTAGACGTCGCGGATATCGTCGGCGATGCCCTTCTTCTCCTCTTCGAGACGCTCGACGCGTTCGATCAGCAGGCGCAGGCGGTCATCGGTGGTCTCGGCCATCGGGTGCTCCGGAAAGAAAGATGGTGAATCGGTTGGCGGGGCTGATAGCCGCCCGGCCGAAGCGGCGGAAGGGCGGCGCCTGTGGAAATCTTCCTCAGTGGGCGCCGCCGTTCTTCTTCAGGCTCTCCTCCATCCGGGCGAGCTGCTCGGGCGTCGCCTCGGTCTGGTACCTGGCCTTCCACTCGGCGGCGGGCATTCCGTGGATCACCTCGCGCGCGGCGGCCTTGTCGAGCAGGGCGCCGGCCTCGACGATCCAGTCCGACAGGCAGTTGCGGCAGAACCCCGCCAGGCCCATCAGGTCGATGTTCTGCGCGTCGTGGCGCTGGCGCAGGTGGCGCACGAGGCGGCGGAAGGCGGCTGCCGCATGTTCGTCACTCAGCCGGTCCAGGGGATCGGCGGCGGCGGAATCGGTATCTTCTGAGCAACTCATGTCCTGGGTCCTTGGTCTTTCGGTCCGCCTTTGCCATAGGACGCGCCGTAGCTGAAAGGGATAGGTCTTGGTCAAGAGCGATACGTCCAACGCGCGCCTGCGGGGGCGCAAGGTCAAGATCCTGGCGACGCTCGGCCCGGCGAGCCGCGAGCCGGAGATGATCGGCAAGCTGCTGCGCGCCGGGGCCGACGCCTTCCGCGTCAACATGAGCCACGGCGACCACGAGACCCACGCCGCGACGATCGCCGCGGTCCGCGCCGCGGAGAAGGAGTTCGGCAAGCCGATCGCGGTGCTCTGCGACCTCCAGGGGCCGAAGCTGCGCGTCGGTACCTTCAAGGACGGCCGCGCGGTGATCCGCCACGGCGGCCACTTCACGCTCGACCGCAATCCCGAGCCCGGCGACGAGACCCGCGTGATGCTGCCGCATCCCGAGCTGTTCGGCGTGCTCAACAAGGGCCAGCGCCTGCTGATCGACGACGGCAAGCTGCGGCTGCGCGTGATCGAGGCGGGGGAGAACGCGATCCTCTGCTCGGCCGAGGTCGGCGGGGTGATCATGGACCGCAAGGGGGTCAACGTGCCCGACGCGGTGGTGCCGGTGCCGGCGCTGACCGAGAAGGACCGCCGCGACCTGGCCTTCGCCGTGACCCACGGGGCGGACTGGATCGCCCTGTCCTTCGTCCAGCGGCCCGAGGACGTGGCCGAGGCGCGGCGGCTGATGGCCGGGCACGGCGCGCTGATCGCCAAGATCGAGAAGCCCGCCGCGCTCGACCGGCTGGAGGAGATCATCGAGCTGTCGGACGGGATCATGGTCGCGCGCGGCGACCTCGGCGTCGAGTTGAACCCCGAGGAGGTCCCGCCGCTCCAGAAGCACATCGTCGAGACCACCCGACGCAGCGGCAAGCCGGTGATCGTCGCGACGCAGATGCTCGAATCGATGATCGAGAGCCCGGCCCCGACCCGCGCCGAGGTCTCCGACGTGGCCAACGCGGTCTATGACGGGGCCGACGCGGTGATGCTCTCGGCCGAGACGGCGAGCGGGGCCTGGCCGGTCGAGGCGGTGACGATCATGCACCGCATCGCCATGCAGGTGGAGAGCGATCCCGGCTACGCGGGCCGCGTCCACTTCGCCGACGTGCGGCCCGACGCGACCACCGCCGACGCCCTGGCCCAGGCCGCGGCCTCGATCGCCGTGACCGTGACCGTGGCAGGGATCATCGTCTTCACCAGCTCGGGCTCGACCGCCCGGCGCGTGGCGCGCGAGCGGCCGTCCGCGCCGATGATGGTGCTCACCCCCTCGCCCAAGACCGCGCGCAAGGTCGCCCTGCTGTGGGGCGCCTACCCGGTCCACACCCGCGACGTCGGCTCCTTCGAGGAGATGATCGCCAAGGGCAAGCGCATGGCCCTGCGCCACGGCTTCGCCGAGGCCGGGGCCAGGCTGATCGTCATGGCCGGCGTGCCCTTCGGCACCCCTGGCGCGACGAACCTGCTCCACGTGGTCACGCTGACCGGGGACGAGCTGAAGGGAAGCAGTTGAGCGCCCTCCCCCACCGGGGGAGGAACTAGAGCGCCGCCGCCTCGGCCAGGGCCGCATGGACCCGCGCCAGGTCCTCCGCCGCGATGCAATAGGGCGGCATGACGTAGGCCGTGTTGCCCAGCGGCCGCACCAGCAGGTCGCGCTCGCGGAAGAAGGCCAGCAGCCGGGGGCCGAGGTCGGAGAGGTAGCCCGCGCCGCTGCCGGCATAATCCAGCGCGATGATCGTCCCGCACTGGCGCGGCTGGGCGATGCCCGGCACGGCGGCGAGCCGGGCCAGCCCTTCGGCCTGCCGTTCGACGAGGGCGGCGATGCGCTCCGCCACCGGCTCCTCGCGCCAGACGGCGAGGGGGGCGGGCGCGCCGGGGGGGGGGAGGGGGTGGGGGGTGTGGTCGGGGGGGGGGTAGAGGTTCCGGGTCGGGGCCGGGGACGGGGGGGGTCGGAAGTCCCCCCCCCCCCCCAGCGCCCCCGCGGGGGGGATCCCCCCGCCGGTCAGGCCCTTGGCCAGGCACAGCAGGTCGGGCACGATCCCCGCCTGCTCGCAGGCGAGCAGGGTGCCGGTGCGGCCCCAGCCGGTCATCACCTCGTCGGCGATGAACAGGACGCCGTGGGCCGCGCAGATGCGGCGCATTTCGGCCAGGGTCGCGGCGCCGTACATCAGCATCCCGCCCGCGCCGAGCACCAGCGGCTCGACGATGAAGGCGGCCGGCGCTTCCGCGCGGCAGGCGCGCTCCAGCGCGTCGAGCGTCGCCTGCTCCGCCCCGGCGGCGGGGAAGGGAATGGTGCCCACATCGAACAGCAGCGGCGCATAGGCGCGGTTGAACACGCCGCGCGCGCCGACCGACATCGCCCCGATCGTATCGCCGTGATAGGAGTGCTCCAGCACCAGGATGCGGTGCCGCGGCTCGCCCCGGTTGGCCCAGAACCCGAGCGCCATCTTCAGCGCCACCTCGACGCTGGTCGAGCCGGAATCCGAATAGAACACGTAGGGCAGGCCGAGCAGGTCGACCAGCTCGCGGGCGAGCCGGTCGCCCGGCTCGTGGGTCCAGCCGGCGAAGATCAACTGGTCGAGCTTGCCCGCTTGCTCCGCGATCGCCGCGACGATCCGCGGGTGGCAGTGCCCGTGCGTCGTCACCCACCACGAGGAGATCGCGTCGACCACGCGCCGCCCGTCGGCCGTATGCAGGATCGCCCCCTCGGCCCGGGTGACGAGCGGGATCGGCTCCTCCAGCCCGTGCTGGGTGAAGGGGTGCCAGACGGGCGAGCGAGTCACTGCACCCTCCTCCCCAGCTCGTCATCCTGAACTTGTTTCAGGATCCATCGCGCCGCCGGGTCTGTCCGCCCGCGGGGAGAGATGGACCCTGAAACGAGTTCAGGGTGACGATGAGGAGATAGCGAAGCGCAGGTCATGCCAATCCGTCCAGATCGACCCCCGTCGCGAAGGCCGCGCGCAGGCGCGCCGCGTCGAGCGGGTCGAGCCAGGGCAGCCGCCCCAGCCGCCGCACCTCGCCGATGGCGCAGATCACCCGCTCCGTCTCGACATTCTCGTCCCCGACGAAGGCGATGCCCGCGATCGGCACTCCGCGCGAGCGCAGGGCCTCCAGCGAGAGCAGGCTGTGGTTGATCGTGCCGAGCGCGGTCCGCGCGACCAGCACCACCGGCAGGCCCCAGCGGGCGAAGACATCGGCGTAGAGCAGGTCCTCGGAGAGCGGCACCAGCACGCCGCCCGCGCCCTCGATCACTACCGGCCCCTCCGGCGGAGCCAGCCGCTCCGGGTCGATCGTCACGCCGTCGATCGCCGCCGCCTGATGCGGCGAGCAGGGCGTGGTCAGGCGGTAGGCCTCGGGCAGGACCCGCTGGCCGGACAGGGCGGCGACGGTCTCCCGGTCGGTAGCCTCGTCGAGCCCGGCCTGGACCGGCTTCCAGTAGGGGACGCCGAGATGCCCGGCGAGCCCGGCGGCGAAGACGGTCTTGCCGACGCCGGTGTCCGTGCCGGTGACGACGAAGCGGCTCACAGCACCCGTTCCAGTACGGCGGCGAGCGCGCGAATCTCGTCCTCGGCGGCGTTGAGCGTGATGACCAGGCGGAGCCGCGCGGTGCCCTCCGGCACGGTCGGCGGGCGGATGCCGCGCACGTCGAAGCCCTCGGCCTGGAGCGCGGCGGCGACCGCCATCGCCCGGCGGTCTTCCCCCAGCACCAGCGGCAGGATCGGCGAGTCGTGGAACCGCGCGCCGAGCGGGACGAGCAGGTCGCGGGCGAGTTCCATCCGTGCCTGGAGCGCCGTCCGCAGGTCCTCGCCCGCGCGCACCACCTCCAGTGCGGCGCGGACCACGGCGGCGGTCAGCGGCGAGGGCGCGGTCGAGAAGATGAAGCCGCGCGCGCGGTTGATCAGGAACTCGCGCATGACCGCCGGCCCGCAGAGCAGCGCCCCTTCCGCGCCGAGCGCCTTGCCGCAGGTGTGGAGTGAGATGACGTTCTCGCGCGCGGGCAGCGCCGCGACGAGCCCGCGCCCTTGCGGCCCGAACACCCCGGTCGCGTGCGCCTCGTCGACCAGCAGCATGGCGCCGTAGCGTTCGGCCAGGGCGGCCAGCTCCGCCAGCGGGGCGAAGTCGCCGTCCATCGAATAGAGCGATTCGACCGCGATCCACGCCTGGCCGCCGCTCCAGCCGCGCAGGGCGGCCTCATAGGCGGCGAGGTCGCCGTGCGGCACGAAGCGGTGCTCGGCGCGGGTCAGGCGCAGGCCCTCGTGCATCGAGGCGTGGACCAGTTCGTCGGCCAGCACCAGGTCGCCGCGCTGGGGCAGGGTCGCCAGCAGGGCCGAGTTGGCGGCATAGCCGGTCGGGAAGAACAGCGCCGCCTCGGCCCCGACGAAGCGGGCCGCCTCGGCCTCCAGCGCCTCGTGCTCCGCGCGGTTGCCGCGCAGCAGGCGCGAGCCGCCCGAGCCCACGGCGACCCCCCGGTCCAGCGCGGCCCGGGCGGCGTCGGCCAGCCGCCCCGAGGCGGCGAGGCCGAGGTAGTCGTTCGAGGCGAAGTCCACGCCCCCGTCCGGGGCGAGCGCGCGCAGCCGCCCGATCGCGGCGAGCCGGGCGAGGTCGGCGGACTGCGCCTCCAGCATCATTCCCGCGCCCCGAACAGCGCGGAGCCGACGCGGACGTGGGTCGCGCCGAGGGTGATCGCGGTCTCGAAATCGTCGCTCATGCCCATGGAAAGACCGGCCAGGCCGTTGTCGTCGGCGAGCTTGCCGAGCAGGGCGAAGAACGGCGCGGGCTCGATCCCGAAGGGCGGCACGCACATCAGTCCGGCGAGCGGCAGGTCCGCCGCGCGGGCCTCGGCCAGCAGGGCGGGCAGTTCGGCAATCGCGCAGCCGCCCTTCTGCTCCTCCGCGCCGATGTTGACCTGGACGAAGCACGGCACCTGCCGCCCGGCCTTGTCCATCGCCCGGGCCAGGGCCGCGACCAGCGAGGAGCGGTCGAGCGAATGGATGCAGTCGAACAGCGAGACCGCCTCGTCCGCCTTGTTCGACTGGAGCTGGCCGACGAGGTGGAGCGCGATGTCGGGCCGGGCCTCGCGCAGGGCGGGCCACTTGGCCTGGGCCTCCTGCACCCGGTTCTCGCCGAAGACGCGCTGCCCGGCGGCGATCAGCGGCCGGATCGCCTCGGCGGAGTGGGTCTTGCTGACGGCGATCAGCGTGATCGGGTCGGTCCGGCGCGCGAGCTTCGCGGCGGCGGTGATCCGGGCATTTACGTTCTCGAGGCGTGTCTCTGGCCGATCCATGGGGCGCTGCTATAGCGATGCCGTGTCGAAGCGCCACCCATCCCTGCCCCGCATCTGGCTCGTCAGCGACGCGCGCAACGACGCCGGGCTGGAAGCGGCATTGAAGCGCCTGCCGCGCGGCTCGGGCGTGATCTTCCGCCATTATCACCTGTCCCCCGCCGAGCGCCGGGCACGGTTCGCCGAGGTCCGCCGCGCGGCGCGGCGCCTCGGCCACCGGGCCTTCCTCTCCGCCGATGCGCGGACCGCGCGAGCCTGGGGGGCGGACGGCGCCTACGGCCCGGCGCGCATACTGGCGCGCGGCCCCGCCCTGCCCCGCCTCGCCACGGCCCATTCGCTGCGCGAGATGCGGGGAGGCCGGGCCGATGCCCTGGTCCTCTCGCCGGTCTTCGCCACCCGCTCGCACCCCGGCGCGCCGCCGCTCGGCCCGCTGCGCTTCCGCCTGCTCGCGCGGCAGGCGCGGGTCCCGGTCATCGCCCTGGGCGGAATGACCGCCCGCCGCGCCGCCGCGCTCGGAGCGGCCTGGGCGGCGATCGACGGGCTGAGTTGATGCCTTGGAATCCCAAGGATTCTTGACGAGGAGTCACCGGGAGGCGCATTATGGGCGCGGACCTTGGGGGACTGGTAATGGCTTCTCGTGCAATCAGCGTCGCCGGCAGCACCGCGCGTGCGCCCGGACGCGCGCCGTGGCGCGCGGTGCTGCGCCGTTCCCTGCGCCGCAGCCTGGAGATCGGCGGGGCGGCCGTGCTGATCGCGGCGATGGTCTTCCTCGGCCTCGCCCTCGCCAGCTACAGGCAGACCGATCCCTCAAGCTCGACCGCCGCGGGCGGCGCCGTGCTCAACTGGATGGGCCGGCCCGGCGCCTGGGCCGCCGACGCCGCCCTGCTCTCGTTCGGCCCGGTCTGCGCGCTGTTCCTGCCGCTGCTCTACGTCTTCGCCCGCAAGCTCTGGCGCCTGGTCGAGGAGGAGGACGGCGAGCTGCCCGAGCTGCACCAGCGCTGGTGGCGCCCGCTCGGCCTGCTGCTGTTCGCCATGGCCCTGCTCTCGACCGTCCTCGCCCTGCTGTTCACCACCCCGGGCGGCACCCTGCCCGCCTCGATGGGCGGCCTCGCCGGGCTGGTCGGCGCGGGTGCGATCAAGGGGCTGGCGGGCTTCCTGCCGCCGATGCTGCAATTCTGGGCGATCCTCGCCGCCGGGATCGCCTGCCTGGTCGCGGGGGCCATGCTCGCCGGCCGGGTCTTCGCGGTCGACTGGGTCAGCCTGCTGACCCTGCCGATGGCCCTGCGCCGGACGCGCGCCGCCGCTTCCGCCCTGCCCTTCGCCCCCACGGCAGAGAAGCCGGCTCGTGAGAAGGCCGCGCGCGACGCCGCCCCGCAGGTGCCCGAGCCGCTCGCCCCGCCGCGCAAGCCGCCCGAGATCAGCGATCCGACCCGTCCGGCGCGCCCGGCCCAGATCGGCCAGAATCTCGGCCAGGCCCGCCAGGGCGACCTGTTCGACGAGTGCGCCCTGCCCAGCCTCGACCTCCTCGCCGATCCGCCGCCGCATTCGCAGCAGAAGATCGACAAGCTGGCGCTGGAGCGCAACGCCCGCCTGCTCGAGACCGTGCTCGACGACTTCAACGTCAAGGGCGAGATCACCGCCGTCCGCACCGGCCCGGTCGTCACCATGTACGAGCTGGAGCCCGCCCCCGGCATCAAGGCCAGCCGCGTGATCGGCCTGGCCGACGACATCGCCCGCAACATGAGCGCGATCTCGGCCCGCGTCTCCTCGATCCCCGGCCGCACGGTAATGGGCATCGAATTGCCCAACGCCGACCGCCAGATGGTCTCGTTCAAGGAAATGGTCGGGTCCGAGGCCTTCGCCGGGCACAAGGGCCTGCTGCCGATCATCCTCGGCAAGGACATCGCCGGGGAGCCGATCGTCGCCGATCTCGCCACCATGCCCCACCTGCTCGTCGCCGGCACCACCGGCTCGGGCAAGTCGGTCGGCCTCAACTGCATCCTCTTGATCCTGGTCGATCCTAAGGTGCTGGAGCTGAAGTCCTACGACGACATCCCGCACCTGCTCTCGCCCGTCGTCACCGAGCCGGCCAAGGCCGTGCGCGCGCTGAAATGGGCGGTCGAGGAGATGGAGCGGCGCTACCGGATGATGAGCGAGATCTCAGTCCGCAACATCTCCGGCTTCAACGACAAGGTCCGCACCGCGATCGCCAAGGGCAAGCCGCTCGGCCGCCGCATCCAGATCGGCTTCGATCCCGAGACCGGCGAGGAGCTGTTCGAGGAGCACCAGCTCGACTACCAGGTGCTGCCGCAGATCGTGGTCATCGTCGACGAGCTGGCCGACCTCATGGTCACGGTCGGCAAGGAGATCGAGGTGCTGATCCAGCGCCTCAGCCAGAAGAGCCGCGCCGCCGGCATCCACCTGATCATGGCGACGCAGCGCCCCTCGGTCGACGTCATCACCGGCGTCATCAAGGCCAACCTGCCGACCCGCATCTCATTTGCCGTCACCAGCCGGATCGACAGCCGCACGATCCTCGGCGAGCAAGGGGCCGAGCAGCTCCTCGGCAAAGGCGACATGCTCTACAAGCCCAACACCGACCCGGTGAAGCGCGTCCACGGCCCCTTCGTCTCGGACGAGGAGGTGGAGAAGGTGGCCGACTACTGGCGGTCGCAGGGCAGCCCCGACTACGTCGATTCCGTCACCGAGGAGCCCGAGGACGGCGGCTTCGGCTTCGACGACATCGACGCCGCCTCCGACAGCCCGGAGGAGCGCAAGTACCGCCAGGTCTGCCAGATCGTCTTCGAGAGCCAGAAGGCGTCGGCAAGCTGGATCCAGCGCCAGATGGGCGTCGGCTACAACACCGCCGCCAAGTGGATCGAGCGGATGGAGCAGGACGGCTTCGTCGGCCCGTCGAACCATGTCGGGCGGCGGGATATCTATCGCGACAGGGACGGGAACCCGCTTTAAGGGCGGCCGAAGCACGGCACCTTATCCTCCGGGAAGGATTTCACGCCCAAACGAAAGGCGATCATGCAGCTTGCCAACCCGGCGGCCGAATGACCGGGATGGGGTGAGGAGCGGAGGCCATCTCGACCTCGTCACCCCGGACTTGATCCGAGGCCCCGCTTCTTCCTGCGCGACGTCGGAAAAGGAAAGCGGGACCCCGGATCAAGTCCGGGGTGACGAAATGGGGTGGGAACGTCCGCTCGACCTGATTGCAAACGACATGATCCCCAAACGAAAAGGCCGGAGGATCGCTCCCCCGGCCCTTCGTGCCGCCGTTGCGGACGGTCGAGGCGCGGCGCCTAGCTGAAGGCCGCGGTCAGGTCGCCGCCGAGCGGGTCGGCGCCGTAGTCGTTGTTGCCGGTCGTGCCCTTGGTCGCCAGCCAGACGATCAGCAGGATCGCCCCGATCAGCGGGATGAGCGCGATGAGCAGCCACCAGCCCGAGCGGTTGGTGTCGTGGAGGCGGCGGACGCCCGCGGCCAGGCTCGGCAGGAACAGGGCGAGCGCGGCGATCAGGTAGAGCCAGCCGTAGCCGGAGCTCTGCGCGACCCCCGTAATCGGGTTCACCGTCTTGAAGCCGGTGCCCAGGATGCTGTCGATGATCGACGCGACGATCAGGACCAGAATGGTCGCCAGGTAGAAGAACCAGTATTCGGATCGCGCGGCGCGGCCGCTGAACGTCGCATATTTCGACAGGCAGGTTTTTACAGCTTCCTGAAACGTCATCTATTCCTCCCCTTCCTGGTGCGGAACGAGGGGGAGTTAATCACGGGTTCAGGTGCAGCACAACGCCTAAATGAGACTTATCCGGTCGAAATTGCCTCCGCTCAACCGAGCGCCGGCCCCGCCGACAAGGGGAAGCGATGGACGCCGAGGCCGCGGAAGGTGCGGCGGGCGAACCGCCAGCCGGCGGCGGTGCGGACCAGCTCGTCGGCGTAGTAGCCCATCACCTCCAGCGCCTCGTCGCGCCCAGCGAACTTGCCGCATTCGCGGATCGTCGAGCGCGCCGTCGCGGCGTCGCCCGCGACCTCGATCACCGCCGGGGAATTGAGCTGCACGAAATAATCCATCTGCGCGACGAAGCCGGCCATCGCCGGCTGCATCGCCGCCCAGCCCTGGTGGAAGGTGCCGAGCGCCGGCACCTCCCATATCCCGTCGGGCAGGAAGGTGGCCGCGACCTGGTCCCAGTCGCGCCGGGTGCAGCCGTCGCTATAGCGGTTGAGGACCTGCTGGATGGCGATCTCGTCGGGCATTCCCGCCCCATTGGCTGGCTTTTGCATCGCTCCTACATAGCGGAGAAAGAGGAGAAGCCCATGCGCGTCGGCACCGTTCGGGAGATCAAGAACCACGAGTATCGCGTCGGCCTGACGCCCGAGAGCGCGCACGAGCTGGCCGCCCACGGGCACGAGGTCTGGGTCGAGACCGGCGCCGGGCTCGGCATCGGGGCGACGGATGCGGACTATGCGGCGGCCGGCGCGGCGATCCAGCCGGACGCGGAGACGGTCTTCCGCGGCTGCGAGATGATCGTGAAGGTCAAGGAGCCGCAAGGCCCCGAGCGCGCCCTGCTGCGCGCGGGGCAGATCCTCTACACCTATCTCCACCTCGCCCCGGACCCCGAGCAGACCGCGGACCTGGTGAAATCGGGCGTCACCGCCATCGCCTACGAGACGGTGACGGGGCCGGCCGCGAACGGGGGCCATTCGCTGCCGCTGCTCAAGCCGATGAGCCAGGTCGCCGGGCGGATGGCGATCCAGGCCGGGGCGACCGCGCTGGAGAAAGCCCACGGCGGGCGCGGGGTCCTGCTCGGCGGGGTGCCGGGGGTCCTGCCGGGGCGGGTGCTGGTGATCGGCGGCGGCGTGGTCGGCTTCAACGCGGCACAGATGGCGGTCGGCCTCGGCGCCGACGTGACGATCCTCGACCGCGATCCCGAGGTGCTGGAGCGGCTCGGCATCCATTTCGAGAGCCGCGCCAAGACGCGCTTCTCCAACCGCGCGAACATTCAGCAGATGATCTGCGAGGCCGAGCTGGTGATCGGCGCCGTCCTCGTCCCCGGCGCCGCCGCGCCCAAGCTCGTCACCCGCGACATGCTCGGCTGCATGAAGCCCGGCGCGGTGCTGGTCGACGTCGCGATCGATCAGGGCGGCTGCTTCGAGACCAGCCACCCGACGACCCACGCCGACCCGACCTTCGTGGTCGACGGCATCGTCCACTACTGCGTCGCCAACATGCCCGGCGCGGTCGCGCGGACGAGCACCTATGCGCTCAACAACGTGACCCTGCCCCACGCCCTCAGGATCGCCGACCTGGGGTGGCGGGAAGCGATGCGGACCGATCCGCACCTCGCCGCCGGGCTCAACGTCCACGCCGGGCACGTGACCTGCGAAGCCGTGGCGTGCGAGCTGGGCTACGAGCCCGTGCCGGTGGCGGAGGTGCTGGGCTGAGGTGCCGCCGAGCCGACGCCGGATATGCCGCCACGCGCCGGAAATGCGCGAAAACCCGAAGATCACGACCCCCGCGGTTAACCCGATCTTGACCGGATAAACCTATTCCGGATCGATGCTTTGGGGTCCGATCCGTCTGCTTGCGCTGTGGCTCGTCGCGGCCGTCGGCATGACGGGGATGGCGCTGGCCCGCGCCGCGCCGTCCGCCGACGCGCCGCCGTGCCATGCCGCGGCGGCGATGGGCGAGGACTACGCGCAGCTCGCCCGCCAGCCCGGGCGCTGGAACTGCGCGGGGAACGGCTGGTCGATCGCGGCGCCGGTCGCCTTCCTCCGCTTCGACCTGCGCGGCAGCGCCGACGCGCCCACGACCTTCGCCACGCGCCTGACCCGCTTCGAGACGCTGCGGCTCACCGTGATCGGGGCCGACGGTCGCAGCGCCAGCCGGGACCTGACTCCTGCCGCGATGACCCCCGCGACCGACGGCTGGCGCATGACCGCCGCCCTGCCGCGTCTGGCCGGGCCGGTCGCGACGGTCGTGGTGCGGATCGAGGCGGCGCGCCATACCGGCCTGCTGGCCGACGCCCGGCTGACCGGCGATCCCCAGGCCTCCCCGGGCTCGCTGCGCCACGAGCTGCTGGTCGCCGCGCTGTGCGGGATGCTGATCATGCCGATCCTGCTCAACCTCGCCTTCTACCGCGTCCTGCGCGAGCGCTTCCTGCTGTGGCACTCGGCCGCCGTGACCTTCATGCTGGCCTATACGCTGTGCACCTCGGGCATCGTGAACCGCTTCGCCGCGCTCGACGTCGGCGCCCTCGCCATGCTGCCCGCGATCGCCGTCGCCGGGGCGATGGCTGTGGCCGGGCTGCTGATCGCCGACATCGTCGAGCCGGACACGCTCGATCCGCGGCACCGCCGGCTGCTGCGCCTGGCGACGCCCTGGCTGGCGCTGTGGACGCTGTTCTTCCTGTTCGCCGGAGGGCCGCTGCGGCCCCTCGCCGCGCCGCTCGGCATGGGCGCCTTCCTGCCGGTCATGGCGCTCTACGGCTGGGTGCTGTGGGTGGCCAAGGCGCGCGGCAGCCGGGCCGCGATCTTCCAGATCGTCGCCTGGGCGCCGGTCATGCTGCCCGGCGTGATCCGCATCCTCTCGGTGCTCGGCGCCACCAGGGCCCCGCTCGACATGATGATGGAGCAGCACCTGGCGATGGGGGTCGAGGTGATCGTCACCACGCTCGGCGTGATCGACCGGCTGATGATCATCCGCCGCCAGCGCGACATCGCCATGACCAACCTGCGGATCATCGAGGACCGCGCGGACCGCGATCCGCTGACCGGCCTGCTCAACCGCCGGGTCATCGAGAAGCGCTTCGCCCAGTTCTACGCCGCGGGCTTCCGGGCGATGGCGGTGATCGACCTCGACAAGTTCAAGTCGGTCAACGACACCCACGGCCATGTCGTCGGCGACGCCGTGCTGCACGCCGCGGCCGAGGCGCTGGAGCCCGACGCCGACACCCTGGCGCTGCGGATGGGCGGCGAGGAGTTCCTGCTGCTGCTGCGCGGCCGCGATGCCGCGAGCCGGGCCGAGCGCCGCCGCCAGGCGATCCCAGTGCGGGTGGCCGCGCGGGTGCCGGGGCTCGACCGCGTCGTCACCGCCTCCATGGGCCTGGTCGAGCAGCCGCCGGAAAGCGCGCTGCGCGGCGACTTCAAGGCGCTCTACGCCCATTGCGACCGCCTGCTCTACGAGGCCAAGCACGCCGGCCGCAACCGCACCATGCGCGAGAAGATGCGCGGCTTCGGCGGGGCGGCGGGCCGGAAGGCGCGCGCCGCCTGATCAGGCCGCGACGCCGAGCTGCCAGAGGATGAAGGCGAATTCCTCGGCCGTCTCGCGCAGGCTCTCGAACCGGCCCGACTTGCCGCCGTGGCCCGCGCCCATGTTGGTCTTGAGCAACAGCTCGTTGCCGTCGGTCTTCAACTCGCGCAGGCGGGCGACCCATTTCGCCGGCTCCCAGTAGGTGACGCGCGGGTCGTTGAGCCCGGCGGTGACGAGCAGCGGGGGATACGCCTGGGGCTTCACCTGATCGTAGGGCGAATAGGACCGGATCAGCGCGAAGGCCGCCGAGTCCTCGATCGGGTTGCCCCATTCGGGCCATTCGCCGGGGGTCAGCGGCAGGCTCTCGTCGAGCATGGTCGAGAGCACGTCGACGAATGGCACGTGGGCCACCGCCGCGCCGAACAGGTGGGGATCGGAATTGATCACCGCGCCCATCAGCTCGCCCCCGGCCGAGCCGCCGGAAATGCTGATCCGGCCTTCCGCCGTATAGCCGCGATCGATCAGGCCCTTCGCCGCGTCGACGAAGTCGTTGAAGGTGTTGGTCCGCCGCTCCAGCTTGCCCGCCTTGTACCAGGCGCGGCCGAGATCGTCCCCGCCGCGAATATGGGCGATGGCATAGGCGAAGCCGCGGTCGACCAGGCTGAGCCGCGAGGTCGAGAAGCCCGGGTCGATCGCGATGCCGTAGGCGCCGTAGCCGTAAAGGTGCAGCGGCCCGCCCGCCGGACGGTCGCGGCGCATCACCACGCTGACCGGAATCGCCGTGCCGTCGCGCGCGGTGATCTCCAGCCGCTCGGTAACGTAGAGCGAGGCGTCGTAGCCCGAGGGGATTTCCTGGACCTTGAGCGTCTCCAGCGTCCGGTCCGCCACCGAATAGTCATAGACCGTCGCCGGGCTGACCATCGATTCGTAGGACAGCCGCAGGGTGTCGACCGCCCATTCCGGGTTGTCGCTGAGCCCGGCGGAATAGCTCGCCTCGGGGAACGCGATCGGCTCGATCCGCGCGGGGTCGTCGTAATATCGCACCTCGATCCGGTCGAGCCCGGCGCGGCGGCCCTCGATCACGTAGAAGTCGCGGAACAGGTCGAAGCCGGTCAGGTAGAAGGCGTCCGAGCCCTCGATCAGGGTGGTCCACTCGCCCGGCCGGTCGAGCGGCGCGGTGGCGAGGCGGAAGTTCTCATGGGTGTCGTTGGCGTGGACGTAGAGCGTGCCGTCGCGCTCGTCGACGTCGTACTCGACGCCCTTCTCGCGCGGCCGGACGAGGATCGGCGCGGCCAGAGGATCGGCGGCCGGGATCAGGCGGACCTCGCTGGTCTCGTGGTCCGAGGCCGAGACGATCAGCCACTGCTCATTGGCCGAAAGCGCGGAGCCGACGCGGAAGCCCTCGTCGTCCTCGTGGTAAAGCTCGACGTCGCTCGAGATCGGCTCTCCGAGCCAGTGCAGCCGGGCGTTGTCGGTCCGCCACTGCTCGTTGGCGAGGGAATAGACCAGGCCCTTGTCGCCCGCGACCCAGACCAGCGCGGAGAGGGTGCCGGGGATCTCGTCGGGCAGTAGCTCGCCGGTGGCGATCACCTTGATCCGGGCGGTGAACCGCTCCGAGCCGTTGTCGTCGATCGCATAGGCCAGCAGCCGGCCGTCGCTCGATACCGACAGCGCGCTGAGGCGAAAATAGTCCTTGCCCTCGGCCAGGGCGACCTCGTCGAGGATCAGCTCGTCGGCAGTTTGATCGTCCTTGGCAGCGACGGGCCTGCGCCACCACTTCTTGTATTCGGCGCCTTCCTCGAACTCGATCCAGTAGAGCCAGTCGCCGTCCTTCTGCGGCACCGACTTGTCGGCCTCCTTGATCCGGCCGCGCATCTCCTTGAACAGCGTCTCGATCAAGGGCTTGTGCTGTTCCATCCGCGCCTCGAACCAGGCGTTCTCGGCCTCCAGGTGGGCGAGCACCGCCCGGTCGGTCACCTCGGGATAGCCGGGGTCGCGCAGCCAGGCGTAATCGTCGGTCACGGTCACCCCGTGGTGGGTGAAGGAATGGGGTTTCTTCGCGGCGACGGGAGGGGCGGGAAGAGGCGTGGTGGAAGTTGCCATCGCCTGCATCTATGTTTGCCCGATGACGCCTGCAACCCACGCCATCGACCGCAACGCTTCCGCTGCATCGTTCGTCGCCCCGGGCTTGACCCGGGGCCCCGCTTCCTTTCGGCGGCGCGGGCCTTGCACAGAGAACAGCGGGACCCCGGGTCAAGCCCGGGGTGACGATCTGACAGGACACGGGGTGTGCGGCCGATGCTGATGAACACCCATGAAGCGCGCCTCGCCGCCCTGCGCGAGGAGCTGAAGCGCCAGGGGCTCGACGGTTTCGTCGTGCCGATCTCCGACGAGCACATGAGCGAGTACGTCGGCGGCTATGCCCAGCGGCTGCACTGGCTGACCGGGTTCAACGGCTCGGCGGGCACGGCGGCGGTGCTGGCAGACGAGGCGGCGATCTTCGTCGACGGGCGCTATACCCTGCAAGTGCGCGACCAGGTCGACGGGCGGTTCTACGCCTATGAGAACGTGCCCGAGACCAGCCCCGCCGAATGGCTCGGCGAGCATGTCCCGGAAGGGGCGCGGATCGGCTTCGATCCCTGGCTCCACGGCAAGGCCTGGGCCGAGCGCGCGGGCAAGGCACTGGCGGGCAGGGGCGCGACGCTGGTGCCCGTCGCCAGCAACCCGATCGACGCGATCTGGGCGGACCGGCCGCAGCCCTCGCTCGCCCCGGCCGAGGTCCATGACCTGGCCTATGCCGGCGTCTCCAGCGAGGAGAAGCGCAGCACGGTGGCCCAGTGGCTCGGCGAAAAGGGCCTCGACGCCGCGGTGATCGCCGCACTCGATTCGATCGCCTGGCTGCTCAACATCCGGGGGACGGACGTCGAGCGCACGCCGGTCACCCTGTCCTTCGTCCTGGCCCATGCCGACGGCACGGCCGACCTGTTCATCGCGCCCGAGAAGGTCACGCCGGAGTTGCGCGCCCATCTCGGCAACGCGGTGCGGATCGCGGACGATTCCGCCTTCGTCCCCGCCTTGCAGGCCCTCGCCGGCAAGCGCGTCGCGGTCGATCCCGACAGCGCGGTCCAGGCGGTGTTCGGCGTGCTGGGCGAGGCCGGGGCCGAGGTGGTCGGGGAGCGCGACCCTTGCGTCCTCCCCAAGGCGACCAAGAACCCGGTCGAGCAGGCCGGCCACCGCGCCGCCCAGGCCCGCGACGGCGCGGCGCTGACGCGGTTCCTGCACTGGCTCTCGGTCGAGGGGCCGAAGGGCGGCGTCACCGAGATCGCCGCCGCCGACCGCCTCCACCAGTTCCGCCGCGAGGCCGGGGACCTGCGCGACCTCTCGTTCGACACAATCTCCGGCAGCGGGCCGAACGGGGCGATCGTCCACTATCGGGTCAGCGAGGAGACCAACCGCACCCTGCCGCCCGGCAGCGTCTATCTGGTCGACAGCGGCGGGCAGTATCCCGACGGCACGCCCCGCGTGACCCCCCCCGCCTGGAGCGCCCCCCCCCCCCCCCCGCGCCCGGCCCCGGGCCGGGTCGGCCTCCCCCCCTTCCCCCCGCCACCGCCGCATCCGCGAGGCGATCGCCGCGACCATCCCCGGCATGGGCGCGCTGGCCGAGATCGACGACGCCAGGCGCGAGTTCCACATCCAGGGCCGCCTGCTCCACGCGCCGCAGTTCAACACGCCGGACGGCAAGGCGCGCTTCGTGGTCCGTCCCCTGCCCGCGCCGCGCGGCGAGGGCCTCGTGCTGACCACGGTCCGCTCCGAGGGCCAGTTCAACTCGATCGTCTATGAGACCACCGATTCCTACCGCGACAACGCCGGGCGGATGACCGTGATGCTCCACGCCGAGGACATCGCCGCCCACGGCTTCCGCGAGGGCGAGCAGGCCACCCTGGTCTCGGCCCATGGGCGGATGCCGGGGGTGACGCTGAAGGCCTACGACGTCGCCCGCGGCTCGGTCCTGGCCTATTACCCGGAAGCCAACGTGCTGGTCGGCACCGAGGTCGATCCGCGCTCCCGCACCCCGGCCTTCAAGTCGACCCCGGTGCGGCTCGAACGGGAATAGTCTTTCCCAAACCGGCCATGAACGGGCGGTCAAGCAAACCGTCATCTCGGCCGTGCCGCTCCTCTGCGCGAGTTGCGGGGAGCCAGACGGCTCCGGCGCCGGCCCCGGGGAGGGGGGGCGAGCCCCCCCCCCCGCGCTGTTTGTGCGGGGGCCGGGGGGGACGAAGCCGGGGGAAAAAGACACCCCCCCGCCCCCCCCGCGCGGGGGGGGGGGGGCCCGCGCGGGGCCCCGCGCCCCCCCCCGCCCCGGCAAGGCCCGGGGGGGCGGTCCGCTTGGGGGGCCCGGGCTATTGGCCCCCCGAGCGCGGGGGCGCGATCCGCAACCAGATCTGGGATCTGGACCGCGCCGTCGACCGCGCCGCGCGCAACCGCACGATCACCCCGCGCGAGGCCAGGAACCTGCGCCGCGACGTGGCCAACCTGCGCAACCAGTTCCAGATCTACAACCGCAACGGCCTGACCTTCCAGGAGGTCCGCGTGCTCCAGGGCCGCGTGAACACCGTGCGCGCCCGCCTGCGGATGGAGCGCCTCGATTGGGATCGCGAGGACTACTGGCGCGGCAACCGCTGGCGCGACCGCGACGGCGACGGCATCCCCAACCGGGTCGATCCGCGTCCGAACCGCCCGTACTGATCGGACCGGCAACGGCTGAATGGGGGCGTCCGCGCGAGCCGCGGGCGCCCCTTAGCTATTGTAATTGGGCGGCCGGCTTTCTAGTTCGCCCGCATGTCCGAAAAACCGCGCACGCTCTACGAGAAAATCTGGGACGCCCATGTCGTCGCCCGCCAGGACGACGGCACCTGCCTGATCTACATCGACCGCCACCTGGTCCACGAAGTCACCAGCCCGCAAGCCTTCGAGGGCCTGCGCGCCGCCGGCCGCAAGGTGCGCCGCCCCGACCTCACCCTCGCCGTGCCGGACCACAACCTGCCGACGACCCCGCGCAAGGACGCGGCAGGCAACCGCATTCCCATCGCCGACGCGGAGAGCGCCAACCAGCTCGCCACCCTGGCGAAGAACGCGCCCGCATTCGGCATCCGCTATATCAGCGAGGTCGATCCCGAGCAGGGCATCGTCCACGTCGTCGGCCCCGAGCAGGGCTTTTCCGTGCCCGGCGCGACGATCGTCTGTGGCGACAGCCATACCTCGTGCCACGGCGGCCTGGGGGCGCTGGCCTTCGGCATCGGCACGACCGAGGTCGAGCACGTCCTGGCGACCCAGACCCTGCTGCTCCAGCCGAGCAAGACCTTCGAGGTCCGCGTCGAGGGCAAGCTGGCCCCCGGCGTCACCCCCAAGGACGTGGTGCTCCACGTGATCGGCGTGATCGGCACGGCCGGCGGCACCGGCCACGTCATCGAGTTCTGCGGCAACGTCTTCGAGGAGATGTCGGTCGAGGGCCGCCTGACCGTCTGCAACATGAGCATCGAGGGCGGCGCCCGCGCCGGCCTGGTCGCGCCCGACGACAAGACCTTCGCCTATCTCAAGGGCCGCCCCTATGCGCCCAAGGGCGCGGAGTGGGACAAGGCCGTCGCCTGGTGGCGCAGCCTGGCGACCGATCCCGGCGCCACGTTCGACAAGTCGGTCCGCATCCGCGCGGAGGACATCCAGCCCACCGTCACCTGGGGCACCAGCCCCGAGGACGTCGTGCCGATCGGCGGCGTGGTGCCCGAGCCGGCGAGCTTCGCCGACCCGGCCAAGCAGCAGGCCGCCCAGGTCAGCCTCGACTACATGGGGCTGGAGCCGGGCACGAAGATGACCGACGTCGAGGTCCAGAACGTCTTCATCGGAAGCTGCACCAACAGCCGCATCGAGGACATCCGCGCCGCCGCCGAAGTGCTGCGCGGCCGCAAGAAGGCGGACAACGTCAAGTGGGCGATCGTCGTCCCCGGCTCGGGCCTGGTGAAGGCCCAGGCCGAGGCGGAAGGGCCCGACAAGATCATCACCGCGGCGGGCCCCCAATGGCGGGGGCCGGGCCGCTCGGCGTGCCCCGCCAGGACCCCCGCCAAGGCCCCCGCCGGCGAGCGCTGCGCCTCGACCAGCAACCGCAACTTTACAGGCCGCCAGGGTCCGGGCGCGCGGACCCACCTCGTCTCCCCGGCCATGGCCGCGGCGGCCGCAGTTACGGGCCGGCTGACCGACGTGCGGGAGCTGGTGGCGAGCTGAGGTGAGCCGCCATCCCTCCCGCTCGCGGAAGGGGTCGGGAGTGGGCCCGTCGCGGCAAGCCTGGCTCACCCATCTTGGCCCCTTCCCGCAAGCGGGAGGGGAATTAGTGCGCAAGTCCGCCTTCCCGCCGGTCGTCTCGCCCGGGACGCGCGTCCTGATCCTCGGCAGCCTGCCGGGCGAGGCTTCGCTCAAGGCGCAGCGTTATTACGCCCATCCGCAGAACCTGTTCTGGCGGCTTGCCGGGGCGGTGATCGGGCGGGAAGACCTGCCCGCGCTGGACTATGAAGCGCGGCTCGACGCCCTGCTCGCCGCGGGCATCGGGCTATGGGACACGGTCGCCTCGGCCCTGCGCGCGGGCAGCCTCGACGCCGCGATCCGCGAGGCGGAGCACGCGCCGCTGGCCGAGCTTGCCGCCACCCTGCCCGCGCTGCGCGCCGTCGGCTTCAACGGCAAGACCTCCGCCCGGATCGGCCGGGCCCAGCTTTCCGGCGGCGCTCTGGCGCTGGTCGACCTGCCCTCCAGCAGCCCGGCCCATGCCGCCATGTCCTTCGCCGAAAAGCGCGAACGCTGGCTCGCGCTCAAAGAATTCCTCGCTTGAGGCTTGAAACCCGCGCGACGCGCGCCATAGGGAAAACCCATGACCGACAAGACCGACAAGCCCGACGCGCAAAGCTGGACCGGAAAGGCCGCCCTCGCCGGCGCCGCGATCGGCTCGGCCGCGCTCGCCGCCGCGCTGCTCTATGCCTCGCGCCGCAAGGAACGCGCCGAGAAGAAGAAGCCCGAGCCCGACCTGACGCCGGAAACCGACTGATGCAGCCGATCAACGAGGTCGAGGGCCGGGCGATTCCCTTCGGCCGCAAGAACGTCGACACCGACGTCGTCATCCCCGCGCACTGGCTCAAGACCGTCACGCGCGAGGGCCTGGGCAAGGGTGCCTTCGAGGCGGTCAAGCAGGAGCCGGGCAACGTCTTCACCGATCCGCAATATGCCGGCGCGCCGATCCTAATCGCGGGCGACAACTTCGGCTGCGGGTCGAGCCGCGAGCACGCTGCCTGGGCCCTGCTCGACATGGGCGTGACCTGCGTGATCGCGCCGAGCTTCTCCGACATCTTCTCGGGCAACGCCTTCAAGAACGGCATCCTCGCCGTGGCCCTGCCGCAGGAGGCGGTCGACCGGCTGCTCGAGGTGGCGAAGACCGATCCGATCCACGTCGACCTGGAGCACCAGACGGTCACGACCCCGTTCCAGGACCGCTTCACTTTCGCGATCGACCCGTTCCGCAAGCACTGCCTGCTCAACGGGCTCGACGAGGTCGGGCTGACCCTGGCCCGCAAGGACGCGATCGCCGACTACGAGAGCCGGGCCAAGGGCGAGTTGTCGTTCCTGTCCGGCGGTCTGGAGCGCGCGGCCTGACCCGTCCCTCCCCGCTCGACACGAACGGCGCGGACAGCTAGTTTCGACACTTCATCGAGGGAACCCCAATGACCACTTTCAATGATCGCGAGCGCGCCGAGGAAGCCAAGTTCGCGCACGACGAAGAGACCATGTTCCGCATCCACGCCCGCCGCAACCGCCTGCTCGGCCAATGGGCGGCGGACCTGATGGGCCTCTCGGCGGTCGAGGCCGAGGGCTATGCCAAGGGCGTCGTCCAGGCCGACTTCGAAGAAGCCGGCGACGAGGACGTGGTGCGCAAGCTGCTCGGCGACCTGGTCTCGGCCGGGGTCGACGCCGACGAGGCGACGGTGCGCGCCGCGCTGGAAGCCAAGATGGTCGAGGCCCGCCGCGCGCTGATCGGGGAAGCCTGATGGCCATGCCCGCGGCGGAGATCGAGACCCTGATCCGCGCCGGGATTCCCGACGCCGAGGTGACGATCACCGACCTGGCCGGCGACGGCGACCACTACGCCGCCCATGTCGTCTCCGCCGCCTTCGCCGGCAAGCCGCGCGTCGCCCAGCACAAGCTGGTCTATGCCGCGCTGGGCGAGCGGATGGGCGGCCAGCTCCACGCCTTGCAACTGACCACCGCCGTTCCCAACTGAGGAACGACCAGCGCATTCTCCCGAAGGCTTACGAACCCATGTCCGACAGCAACACCCGCATCGCCGAGATCGTGAACGGCAACGACGTCGTCCTGTTCATGAAGGGCACGGCCCTGTTCCCGCAGTGCGGCTTCTCCAGCCGGGCGGTGGCGATCCTCGATCACCTGGGCGTCAAGTACGAGACGGTCGACGTGCTTCAGGACATGGAGATCCGCCAGGGCATCAAGTCCTATTCGGACTGGCCGACGATTCCCCAGCTCTATGTGAAGGGCGAGTTCGTCGGCGGCAGCGACATCATGATGGAGATGTTCGAGGCCGGCGAATTGCAGCAGTTCCTCTCGGACCAGGGCATCGCCGCGGCGTAGCCCCGCGGGCCCCACTCCCCCATCCCCGCTTACGTTGCCCCGGGCTTGACCCGGGGTCCCGCTAGTTTTGGCGGGGTCGGTGCGTGGGGCGAAGTACAGCGGGACCCCGGGTCAAGCCCAGGGTGACGGGTGTTTTTCGGGGCGATGATTTCGGAGCTTCGAAGCTCGGGGAGGCGGGGTCCGGGAGACTGTGGACCCCGCCTCTATTCGAGACTGCTTTCGGGGATTCGATACATAGCATGACCCGTGCCAGTTTCGCGAAACGGCCGAAATCCAGCGATAAGCGCTAGCCCGCCGATGCGGCCGAGACCTCTCCTGTAAAGCATCCCGACACTATTCCCGCGAATCCCGCGCCCGGCGGTTTTCGCTTGCCAGCCCGCCGGGCGGCGGCAAGGAAGATCGCGATGACCGATCCCAATCCCGACAGCCTGACCTTCATTCCCGCCGCGACCGTGGTGATCTTCCGCCATGCGACGGACGGCGGCGCGGCCGAGGTGCTGATGGTCCAGCGCGCCAAGGAGATGCGCTTCGCCGGCGGCGCAGCGGTCTTCCCCGGCGGCCGGATCGACGCAGCGGACCGGACCCTCGCCGCCCGCCTCGCGCCCGAGGCCGATCCCGATACCACAGCCGCGAAGATCGCCGGGGTGCGCGAGACGCTGGAGGAGACCGGCCTCGCCATCGCGGTCGACCGCCCGGTCACGGCCGAGGAGGCCCGCCAGGCCCGCGCGCTACTGCTGGAGCAGGGCGAGCTGGCCCCGGTGCTGGAGCGCTTCGGCTGGTCGCTCGACCTCGCCGCGCTCACCCCCTTCGCCCGCTGGTGCCCGCGCTGGGACGGCGCCTTTGACACGCGGTTCTTCCTGTGCGACCTCGGCACCGGCGCGGTCGAGATCGCGGTCGACGCGACCGAAAACACCCGCCTGTTCTGGGCCAGCGCCGCCCGCACCCTCGAAATGGCCGACAACGGCGAGATCAGCGTGATCTTCCCGACGCGCCGCAACCTGGAGCGTCTCGCCCAGTTCGCCACCTTCGCCGAGACCCGCGCCCACGCCGAAACCACCCCAATCGAGACGATCTCGCCGCGCCGCGAGGAGCGGAACGGTGAGACGCACCTGACGATCCCCGAGGGCCTCGGCTATCCGGTCACGGCCCAGGTCATGGCCACGGTCAAGCGGGGCTGAGGGCCGCCTTGCGCCCGCTGGCGGCGTAGAGCGCCAGCAGGATCGCCACGACGAAGAAGCCGGCCATCGCGATGATCGCCGGGTTGTAGGACCCGGTCGCGGTATAGACGCCCGCCGAGCCGACGATCGCGAAGGCGATGAACGGCAGCGAGATCACCGTGTTGACCCCGAAGCCGCGGCTGAAGCTCGCCTGGCCGAAGGCCTCGGTGATCGACTTGCTGATCCCCGGGATCGCCCCCGCGCCGTGCATCCCGATCAGGCCGACGATCAGCGCGGTCGCCGCGAACGGCGGCTGGAGCAGCAGCAGGGTCCAGAGCACGGCGCAGTCGAAGGCGATCAGCGCCAGGGTCCGCGCGCCGCCCAGGCGGTCGCTGACCCAGCCGAACAGGACCGAGCCGAGGATGCCGACCGCCGACATGATCGACTGGATCAGCGCGGATTCGCCCGGGGTGAAGCCCCACGACATGGCCATCGGCACCAGCAGCGAGCCGAGCAGGACCGAGCTGGCCATCGAGGCGATCACCGCCAGGCACATCGCCCAGTAGCGCGGCCGGGCGAGGAGCTGGGCGACGCTGAACGAGCCGTCCGCCGTGCGCTTTTCCGCCGGCTCGGGTGCTGGCTGCTCGCCGCCCGGGGGATGATCGACCGCCAGCAGGGTCAGCGGCACGAGGAAGATCGCGGTGAAGATCGCCAGGGTGAGGTAGGCGGCGACATGGCCGTTGCGCTCGATGAACCAGTTGAGCGCCACCGGCAGGATCGCGATCACGATCGGCAGGTGGACCACGCCGAGCGCCAGGCCGCGGTTGCGGTTGAACCAGCGGGTGACGAGGGTTGCCGGGCCGACCGATCCGGTCAGGCTCATCGCCGGGCCGAGAAGCAGGCCGTAGGCCAGGAGATAGAGCGGATAGCTGTTGGTCAGGCCGAGCACGGCGAAGCCGCCCACGGTCAGCAGCGCGCCGATCACCAGGATCAGCCGCAGCGAATAGCGCGCGAGCAGCACGCCCGCGAAGGGCGCGACGATCGACGAGCCGATCAGGACGAGCGGGATGCCCAGCGAGGCCTGCTCGGCATTGATGCCCATGCGTTGCTGCACCGAGGCGAGCATCACCCCGAAATGGCCCATGACCGTGCCGATCACGACATTGTGCGAGACCCCGGCGATCACGCCCATCCGGACCGCGAGCGGGTGGTTGGGCGCGCCTTCCGGCGCGGCTGCTTCTGCCTGGATCACTCCCGTCCTCTCTCTATCCTCGGCGGCCTTTGCCGACCCTTGCGACGGGTTGTCGCAGGCAGGCGGCGGAATGGCCAGCGGGAAATTCGCCGTAACCGAACTGCCGCACAAGCGTCACACCCGCGCAACGCGGGTCGGCTAGGCCCGCCGCATGACCACCACAGACGACAGGCGGGATCTTCCCATGCCGTTCGATGATGATGCAGACCTGCTTTCGCGCAAGCCCACGCCGGCCCCGACGGGCAAGATCCCCGACTGGCTGGCCCTGCCCGATCCCAAGGGCTTCCGCCCCAAGCGCAAGTACCGCACCGTCTGGATCAGCGACGTCCACCTCGGCACCCGCGGCTGCAACGCCGCGCTGCTGGTCGACTTCCTCCGCTCGATCGAGTGCGAGACGCTCTACCTCGTCGGCGACATCGTCGACGGCTGGCGCCTGCGCAAGGGCTGGTACTGGCCCGACGCCCACAACGAGGTGATCCGCCGCGTGCTCAAGATGGCGCATCGCGGAACCCGCGTGATCTTCGTCGCGGGCAACCACGACGAGATGCTGCGCGACTACGCCGGCCTCACCTTCGGCGGGGTCGAGTTGGTGCTGGAGGCAATCCACACCACGGCCGACAACCGCCGCCTGCTCGTCACCCACGGCGACAGCTTCGACGGCGTGGTGCTCTATGCCCGCTGGCTCGCCTTCCTCGGCGACAAGGCCTACGGCCTGCTGCTGCGCGCCAACATCCTGGTCAACGGGGTGCGGCGGCGCTTCAAGCTGCCCTACTGGTCGCTCTCCGCGCACCTCAAGCGCAAGGTGAAGAACGCGGTCCAGTACGTCTGCAACTACGAGGAAGCCCTCGCCCGCGAAGCGCTGGACCGCGGCCTCGACGGCATCGTCTGCGGCCACATCCACTGCGCCGAGATCCGCCAGATCGGCCCGATCACCTACTACAACGACGGCGACTGGGTGGAGAGCTGCACCGCCCTGACCGAGGATGCGCGAGGGGCTATGGCGATTCTCGACTGGGCCAAGGAGACTGCCCAGACCCCCGCCGCCGCACTGGAGAGCGCCGCATGAAGATCGCGATCGCCACCGACGCCTGGTATCCGCAGGTCAACGGCGTCGTCCGCACCCTCGCCGCCACCGTCGCCGAGCTCGACCGCCGCGGCTACGAGGTCGAGCTGATCACGCCCGAGCGCTTCACCACCATGCCGCTGCCCGGCTATGCCTCGATCCGCCTGGCGATGGCCCCGCGGTTCAGCGCGCGCAAGATGCTCGACGCCTTCGCCCCCGACATCGTCCATATCCCGACCGAAGGCCCGATCGGCTGGAGCGCGCGCGGCTGGTGCCTGGCGCGCGGCGTCCCCTTCACCAGCGCCTTCCACACCCATTTCCCCGAATATGCCGCCTTGCGTACCGGGATCAGCGCCGAGCGCTTCTGGCCGATCATGCGCCGCTTCCACGCCCCCAGCCGCGCCGTGCTGGTCGCGACCGAGACCCTGGCGGGCGAGCTTGCCCGGCACGGCCTCGCCCGGACGCAGCGCTGGAGCCGGGGCATCGACCGCTGGATCTTCCGCCCCGATGGAGAGATCCACCCGGCCCTCGCCGCCCTGCCCCGCCCGATCCTGCTCAACGTCGGCCGGGTGGCGCTGGAGAAGAACCTGGAGGCCTTCCTCGACGCGGAGGTCCCCGGCAGCAAGGTGGTCGTCGGCGACGGCCCCGCGCTCGACGACCTCAGGCGCCGCTATCCGGACGCGCATTTCCTGGGCGCGCTCGCCGGCGAGGAACTCGCCAGCGCCTACCGCGCCGCCGACAGCTTCGTCTTCCCGAGCCGGACCGACACCTTCGGCCTGGTGGTGATCGAGGCTCTCGCCTGCGGCGTGCCGGTCGCCGCCCTGCCCGTGCCCGGCCCGCTCGACATCCTCGGCCCCGAGGGCCGCGGCGTCGATGGCCGGTTCCCCGCCACGGTCGGCGCGCTGGATGAGGACCTCACCGTCGCGATCCAGCGCTCGCTCCAGCTCGACCGCAAGGCTGCGGCGATCTTCGGCGCCCGCTTCTCCTGGTCGGCGGCCACCGACCAGTTCCTCGCCGCGATCCACGGCGCGGTCGAGGAAAGCACCCGCGTGCACCGCACAGAGCTGGAGCAGGCATAAGGGAAAGCCGCCACACCTTTCGGTTTATGCGGCCGGCCGTTGCATCGGCTTCGCCTATTTTCGCATCCAGCACCGGGCGACCACGGCGAGCGGCACGCCCAGGCCGATCCAGGCAAAAGCATCGTAAAGCCCGTCGCCGAGCAAGCCGGCGATCAGGCCTGCGAGGGTCAGGGCGGCAAGCGCCAGGGGAATCGCGAGCGTCACCCAGGCGGAATGGCGCTGGGGCCGGCGCGCGCTCATGCCGCTTTCCCTTTGCGCCGGGCATTCCGCCGGCCGGCCGGGGCGAGCCAGAGGTAGAGACCGCTGGCCAGGACGACGATCGTGAGCAGGTCGAGCAGCGCCCAGATCAGCTTCATCGGCAAGCCGCCGTAGTCGCCGAAGTGGAGCGGCTGCGACAGGAGCAGGGCCTGCATGTACCACGGCATCGGCGCGACCGCCGCCAGCCTGCCGGTGCGCGCATCGATCAGGACCGGGGTCAGCAGCTTCTCGGTTCGCGGGGTCGCGCCCTGGAGGAACACCGCCAGGTGGTGATTGCTGCTGTAGGCGACGCCGGGAAAGGCGACGAACTGCGGGCGCATCCCCGGCGCAGCAGCCAGGGCCAGCCCGACCGCACCGTCGACCGAGGTCTCGGCCCGGGCCGGGCGCTCGCCGGCATAGGGCGCGGACAGGGCGGCGAGCCGGTCGGCCTTCCAGTAGTCCGTCACCGGCCCCGCCAGGGTGTTGATCGTCCCGGTCAGCCCGACAACGAGCGCCCACATCAGGGTCGTGATCCCCAGCAGGTTGTGCGTGTCGACCCAGCGGACCCGCGCGCGCTTCTCGCGGCGCAAGGCCCCGAACGGCAGGCGGGCCATGAACGGCACGTAAAGCACCACGCCCGAGACGATCGCCAGCGCGAATAGCAGCCCCATCGCGCCGAGGAACAACATGCCGGGCAGGCCGAGGAACATGTCGGTATGCAACTGGAGCAGCAGGTCCATGATCCCGCCCGCGGGCGGCGCGGGCAGGATCTCGCCGGTCCGCCGGTCGAGCGAGAGGAAGTGCATCGCGCTGCCGGCGGAGTCCGGCTGGGGCGCGGTGGTCACGTTTACGACCGGGCGGTCGGTATCGAAGCTCAGGTAGAGCGGGACCTCGCCGGGATGCGCCGCCAGCGCCCGCGCCAGCAGGGCGTCGAGCGAGAGCAGCGGCGTCCCCTCGGGCAGGGCCGTGAGGGGCGGGCGCTCATGCAGCCAGCCGTCGATCTCCTCGTGGAAGATCAGCGGCAGGCCGGTCACGCAAAGCATCAGCAGGAAGGCGGTGCAGACCAGGCTCGTCCACTTGTGGACGAAGGCCCAGGCCCGGATGCTTCCCGTGCTGATCGCTTTGCGCGGCATGGGGCCGCCCATAGCCGCGCCCGCGGAGTTTGGCTCAGAACTTTTTGGTGACCGTACCGATCACCTGGCGGCTCTGGCCGAAGAAGCAGTTGGTCGCACCCTCGCACCGCGCCGCATAGCGCTTGTCGAAGATGTTGGTGCCGTTGACCGCGAAACGCCAGCCGGGGATGTCGTAGTGGATCGTCGCGTCGAACAGCGTGGTGGCCGGCGCAACGAAGAGATCCTGGCCCGCCACGGACTGCTGGATGCCCGGCGCATCGCTGAGATAGCGCGCGCCGAAGCCGGCGCCGAGGCCGGCAAGCGCACCCTTGGCCATCGTGTAGTCGACGAACAGCGAGGCCTTGTGCTGCGGCACCGCCGCCAGCCGTGCGCCGACCTCTGCGGGATTGTTGCTCTTGCTCACCCGTGCATCGGTGTAGCTGTAGGAGGCGTTGATGCTGAGCTGCTGCCGGATGCGGGTCACGACCTCGAACTCAACGCCCTTGGAGACGACTTCGCCGGTCTGGACCTGGAAGCCGGTGTGGTTGAGATCGTTGGTGAGGACGTTCGACTGCTGGATGTGGAACACCGCCGCCGTTGCGAACAGCTTCACGCCGTCGCCGAGGCCGCGTGCATCATACTTGACGCCGACTTCCCACTGCTTGCCCTCGGTCGGCGAGAAGGCCTGCCCGTCGAAGGTCTGGCCGACGATCGGCTGGAACGAGGTGGCATAGCTCGCATAGGGCGCGATTCCCGCCTCGGTCACGTAGGTGCCGCCAACCCGCCAGGTGAACTTGCTGAGCGAGGTCTTGGGATAGAGCGCGCCGGTCGCGTAGTTGTCGATCGTCATCCAGTCGTTGCGGCCCGACAGGGTCAGGATGAAGCCGCCGAGCTTCGCCTGGTCCTGCACGTAGAGGCCGGTCTGCTTCAGCTTCTGGTCGGTGAACGGGGTCAGCGAGGTCGGCGCCGGGATCGGCGTGGTGCTGTAAACCGGGTCGAACAGGTCGATCGAGGTCGCCGAGAGGAAGGCATAGGCCGACCGCTCGCGATAGTTGCGGTAGTCGAGGCCGAGCAGGATGCGGTGCTCGATCGGCCCGGTGGCGACATTGGCATCGAACCGCGAATCGATCGTGAACTGCCAGGTGTCGTCCTTGAAGGGGAAGTTGCTGCGGGTCAGCGTCCGGTTGTCGGCCTGCAAGGCCTCGGTCGCGGGCCAGACCGCCGCCGGGTAGATGATCTGCTGATACTCGTGGTACTCACCCCACCGCGTGTTCTGGGTGAAGCGCAGCGCCGGGGAGAAGCGGTGGGTCAGCTCATAGCCGATCCCCCACTGGCTGCGGCGGTAGTAGTTGTAGTCGGGCTCGCCCAGGTTGACGCTGCGCCGGACCTCGCCGACCGGATTGGGATAGAGCACGCCGACGGCGGGCAGGAAGCCGTTGGTGTCGCCGTTCACCCGGTCCCACTGATAATAGCCGAGCGCGGTGATCTCGGTGTCCGGGCCAAGCTCGGCCGAGACCGCCGGCGCGAAATAGGCGCGCTTGGCATTGACGAAATCGACCTGGCTGCCGCGGTCGCGGTAAAGGCCGGTCAAGCGCGCGTTGAGGCCGTCGGCCAGCGCGCCGGTGACGGTCCCGGCGATCTGCTTGAAGTCGTCGGTCCCGTACTTGGCCTGGAGCTCCGCCCCGAACTGCGCGGACGGACGGCGGCTGGTCAGGTTATAGATGCCGCCCGGCGGGGTCGTGCCGTAGAGCACGCCGGCCGGTCCCTTGAGGACGTCCACCGCTTCGAAACCGTAGAGGTCGACGCCGACATTGGCGATGGTCGAGCTGATCGGGGCCTGGAGGCCGTCGATATACTGGACTGGAATGAAGCCGCGCAGCTTGAGGAAGTCGAAGCGCAGGTCGGGGCCGTAGTTCTCCCCGACGATGCCGGCGGTGTAGCGCACGGCCTGCTGGACATCGACGAAGTTGAGGAGGTCGATCTGATCGCGCGAGACGACCGAAACCGACTGAGGGGTCTCGATCAGCGGGGCGGTGGTCTTGCTCGCGGTGATCGCGCCCGAAGGGACGAAACGGCGGGCGGTGACGACAATCTCGCCCTCGTCGGTGCGCACGGTCTCGACGCCGGTAGCCTCGTCCTGGTGCTCGTCCTGGGCCATCGCGGCGATCGGCACGAGGAAGGCGGCGGCACCGGCAAGGAGGGCGGTGGAACGGGTGAGGCGGGTCATGGACGGTCCTTCTGCGAGAGGGCGGGCGGGGCGTTACCGGCCGCCATGTCAATAATCCGCCCTTGCGTTGATTGAGAATCATTTGCAATTGCAGATTATTGTTCCGTCGCGATAGGCTGTGATCTGATGCATATTGAACACAGTGCGGGCACCGTTCCCCTGCGGGGCGAAGGCGAGACCCTGCCGCTCGGCGGGCTGGCGACGGTCGTTTTCCTGGGCGTGACCGCCGGGGTGCAGATGAGCGACCGGGGGCTACAGGCGGTCCCCTCCCCCGCCATCCAGGCCACCTTCGGGGTGGGCGACCCCGTGATCGCCGCGCTGCACGGGGGCGCCGCCATCCTCAGCGCCCGCGCCC
>Ga0066256_1001256_pt1 | contig 37431 bp, 31 predicted proteins | sample ThiBio_1000_biof_FD_87107 | JGI IMG/M metagenome (GOLD analysis project Ga0066256, IMG submission 87107) | Wastewater bioreactor microbial communities from Cape Town, South Africa - Thiocy_expt_1000_biof (version 2) | ecosystem: Engineered > Bioreactor > Thiocyanate-remediating >... | reverse complement strand
GTAATGATTTACAAGGTAATCAAATGAAAGCGAGTGCAGTAAGCACCATTACTAAATCGTTACCGATAGCACTTTCGGTTCTTGTAAACTACTCTTTATTAGCCACTTTGGGCTATATTAATCTTTTTTGTTAAAAAATACAAAAGCCAGCAGTATGCCGTAAACAGGTTCCAGGTTTACGCTGAGCGTAGCTGTAAAGCTGCTGATGTGCTTTAAGGCATTTAAAGCAAGCGATTGCGCCCAAACCGTACAGCACAGGCTTAATACTACCAGCCATATCCAGTCCATATTAGTGGGTAATATGGCAGTTTGCGGCTGATAATACAGTTGCAATGGTAGCAGCAGCGTGATCAGCAGCCAGCCGGTGCCCATTTCGTAAAATACCATCAGCCTTGCCGGGTATTTATTGGCAATGCGTTTGTTGAGTACCGTGAAAACCGAACTAAGAATGGCGGCAATGACACCAAACAATATACCCAGTCCATAAAACTCCTGGAAGCGATAGATAAGATACACCCCCGCCAGCGCCATGGCGCCTATGAGCAGTTCTTTATAATCGTAGCGGCTTTTATTCACCAGCGGATCGAGCAGCGAGGTAAAGATGCTGGCCGTGGAAAGGCATACCAAAGCAATAGACGCGTTAGCAAACTTTATTGCCCCATAAAAGGCCACCCAGTGAATGCCCATCAGGCAGCCTATAAGTGCGAGCTGGCCCAGGTCGCGGCGTTTTATGGGCTGCCACTGTTTACGGTAATACAGGATCCCTGCCATGAAAATTGCCGTCATTAGCATCCGGTACCATACCAGCACGGGGGCGGTAAGTGTTATGGCCCTGCCCAGCACCCCGGTAAATCCCCACAGGAGCACGGCAAGATGTATTTGCAGGAGCGCTTTTTTCATTTAAAAAGATGGGTGCAAACTTATGGTAATTTGATTTGTCTGAAGGCGCTAATATTTTGCCCGGGGCGCAGAAAAAAAATGGGTTTGCATCATATCAAATTATTACTTTTGTGTACTCAAAAATCATTACCCACCTCGCTTCATAGGATAAATGAACAATACGTACACCGATCTCGTAAAACAGACATTCGATTTTCCGCAGGAAGGATTTACAGTAGATGATAACAACCTGTTTTTTAATGGCCTCGATGTAAGGGCTCTGATTGATAAATATGGCACCCCCTTTAAGCTGACGTTTTTGCCAAAGATCGGTATGCAGATCAATAAGGCTAAAAAGATGTTTAACGACGCCATCAAGAAACATAAGTACGATGGCCAGTACTTCTATTGCTATTGTACCAAGAGCTCTCATTTTTCCTTTATGGTGGAGGAGACGCTGAAGCACGATGTGCATATAGAAACATCTTTTGCCTACGATATAGAGATCATCAAGCAATTATATAAGCGCAGGAAGATCAACAAAGACAAGATCATTATTTGCAATGGCTTTAAAACCAAAGCATATACCCGCAGCATTGCACGCCTCATCAACGATGGTTTTAAAAATGTGATCCCTGTACTGGATAACAAAAATGAATTTGAAGATTATAAGCGTTTGATACGCGCTAAAGACCCCGTGAATATTGGTTTACGTATAGCGAGCGAGGAAGAGCCTACATTCGACTTCTATACATCCCGCCTGGGCATCCGCAGTAAAGATGTGCTGGAGTTTTATGTAGATAAGATAAAAGGCAACGATAAGTTTCAGCTAAAGATGCTGCACTTCTTTATGAACAAGGGTATCAAAGACGATATCTATTACTGGAGTGAGCTGAACAAAGTGGTAAACCTGTATTGCCAGTTGAAGAAGATATGCCCTGAGCTGGACGGACTGAACATTGGTGGCGGCTTCCCTATCAAGCACTCTCTTGGCTTTGACTATGATTATAATTACATGGCCAACGAGATCATTTCGAACATTAAGAAAGTATGTAAGAAGAATAAGGTGGATGTGCCGAATATCTATACAGAGTTTGGTTCGTTTACCGTAGGGGAGAGTGGCGCCGTGATCTATAGCGTGCTGGATGATAAGCAACAGAACGATCGTGAGATTTGGTATATGATCGATAGCTCTTTCATTACTACATTGCCCGATACCTGGGGTATTGGCGAAAAGTTCCTGATGCTGCCGATCAATAAATGGGATAAGGAATACCAGGAGGTACACCTGGGCGGACTTACCTGCGACAGCCACGACTTTTATACATCAGAGGAGCATATCAATGCGGTGTTCCTGCCTAAGATAGATAAGGAAAAAGGAGCGGAGCCACTGTATATAGGTTTCTTTCATACAGGAGCCTACCAGGATCAGCTGGCGGGGTATGGTGGTATCAAACACTGTATGATACCATCTCCTAAACATGTTGTTGTTGAATATAACAAAGAAGGAAAGCTGGAAGACTGGCTATATGCCAAAGAACAATCAGCCCAAAGTATGCTGAAAATACTAGGTTACATCAAATAACAATAGATAAGCTTATAAAAAGAAAAAGCATCTCTGCGACAAGAGATGCTTTATTTTTTTCTGATGATCAGCGGTTAAGAGAAGTGAGGTATGTTTTGTTTGCGATATAAAGATACAAACGCGACCATTTTCATAGGTGATGATAATCAATTAGTTATATGATTTTTATCAGGAAATAGGCAGTAATGAAAAAGGCAGCCATTAAGGCTGCCTTAAACCAAACTCGCACTTATCCATTCCTCAACTCATACACACATCCAACACATCCAGTGCTTACGCAACTGAAATTTCTTTGGTAGTTTTTTCTGCGGCTTCTTTTTTAGGTACATTCAGGTACAGGATACCATCTGTGTACCTTGCGCTGATGCCTTCGGCATTTACCTTGTCACTCAGTGTGAAGCTGCGTTTGAACGAACGGAAACGATATTCGTTCCTGATCCATTTATCGTTTGTTTCTTTGTTTTCTTCTTTTTGCTCAAAGGAGATCTTCAGGTTGTTGTCGTCAACGGTGATCTTGAAGTCTTCTTTATTAAGGCCCGGTGCCACCACCTGTACTTCGTAGGCAGTTTCTGTTTCCTTAATGTTTACAGGGGCTGTAACATTGCTCCAGTTGTCGTCATAGAACATTTTATTCATGTCTTTTACAAGGCCGCCAAATGTGTGAGGCATCATTCCGTAAGCTTTTCTGTAGTTGTACATAATTGTATTCGTTTTAAGTTTTTTCTGAATTATTTATTCAGGAATACCTATGCAAACAGAATACCACTTGGATTTTGCAGACAAAATGTCTGTTTATTTTATTTTATGGTGACAATATGTCTATTTAAGGCAGTCTAAATGTCTAGAGCCCGACGAAATGGGTGAGAAATAATGAAAAACTACTATCAAAAACGGTTGATATAACTGAAAAAATAATTTTCATTTACAAAACCTTTTTCAGATATTTGTTCTACTTACGATGGGTTAGTAAGTACAGTCCAATCCCGATGTACGTCTGTATATCGGGATATTTTTTGCTCCTTACTTACAACGTTCCTTTAGATAGTCATCTACATTGCTGAACAGGAATTCAGGATATTCATTGCTGAACTTCATCTTAACAAAGCCACCTAATAATGGACGAGCGGCCGGCTGTTTTAACTCCGCCGTGCTAATAGCCTGCAGATCGTATTCAGCATCCGGGAAGTATTTCAATACACGCATAGCCAGCTCTACACGGTTCAGGTAATCTGTGCTCGCTATATGATAGATGCCTGATTTATTATCTCTCAGTAATACAAACATAGAACGTGCAATATCCCAGGCATTGGCCGGTGATGCGTATTGATCATACGGAAGCTTCAAGGTAAGCTTTTGCTTGTTTTTGCATTGGTCAATGATGCGCGCTATAAAGTTCTTGCCACGTGCTTCATCGCCATATACGTTTGTAATGCGCAGCACTAATGTGCCCGGTATTTCTTTGAGCGACATTTGTTCAGCTTCCAGCTTATGCCTTGCATATACGCTCAGCGGGTTAACCGGAGCATCTTCGGTATAGGGGCCCTTTACTCCATCGAATACATAGTCTGTAGATATGTACACAAAACGCGCATTGCATTGTTTTGCAAGCGCTATGAGGTTAATAGTACTTTGTACGGTTTGCTGATAGCTTTGGTCGGGATTCAATTCGCAATTATCTACGTGCGTCATAGCGCCACAGTGTACGATCACGCCAGGCTTCCAAGCTGCAACGTCAAAGTTCTTTTCATCAGCAGGTTGCAGGGTATTGTAATAAACCGTTCCGGGGAGTTCGTAAGAAAAATAAGAGCCGGTAACGTCCCATCCCTGTTCTGTAAAATGCTTCATACAATTGCTGCCAACCAGGCCCGAAGCTCCTGCGATAAATACTTTCATATGGATATAAAAAAACTGAAGCTAAAAATAGTTTGATAAAGGGGAATCAAAAAATAAAAGCTATCCTTTTGGATAGCTTTTATAAAAAGTATATTCGAATTAATTAAGCTGTTACTTCTGACTGCATGATAGCGCTCTTAATATCAGGCATCTCCTGCGGATATAATTTTTGCTCTATTTTATCGCGTAGTTCACTGAAAGCTTTCAATGTCAGATCAATATCTTCGTCTGTATGCGAAGCTGTAGGTATCAGGCGCAGGATGATCTGGCCTTTAGGGATAACAGGATATACAACTACAGAGCAGAAGATGTTGTAATTCTCGCGCATATCGTATATCAGCTGTGTAGCATCAAATAAGCCACCTTTCATGTGTACTGGTGTAACAGGAGTGTTTGTGGTACCAATATCGAAACCACGTTCACGCAAACCATTTTGCAGGCGATTTACATTGTGCCACAGTTTTTCCTTCAGTTCAGGATTGCTCTTCAGCAGGTCCAGGCGTTTTTGGTTGCCCACCACTATTGCCATTGGCAGTGATTTGGCAAATACCTGCGAACGCATATTATAGCGGAGGAATGTCAATACTTTTTTATCAGCGGCGATAAAACCACCAATGCTTGCCATAGACTTTGCGAAAGTAGAAAAGTACACATCGATAGCATCCATGCAGCCTTGCTCTTCGCCAATGCCCGCACCTTTCTTACCCATAGTACCGAAACCGTGCGCATCGTCCACAAACAGGCGGAATTCGTATTTATCTTTCAGCGCAGCAATCTCTTTAATGCGGCCCTGGTTTCCACTCATACCAAACACGCCTTCTGTGATAACAAGGATGCCGCCACCGGTTTGTGCAGCCATTTCTGTAGCGCGTTGCAATTGCTTTTCGCAATCTTCTACGTTATTATGCTTGTACACATAGCGGTGGCCGGGGTGCATACGCAGGCCATCAATGATACAAGCATGAGATTCTGCATCATAAACAATCACATCGCGACGGCTGCAAAGGCTGTCTATCGCAGATACCATACCCTGGTAGCCGTAGTTAAACAGCATAGCGTCTTCTTTGCCAACGAATTCAGCCAGGTCTTTTTCCAGTTTTTCGTGATTATTGGAGTTACCGCTCATCATACGGGCGCCCATCGGGTATGCCAGGCCATATTTTTCAGCAGCTTCCTTATCAGCCTTGCGTACTTCCGGGTGGTTTGCTAAACCCAGGTAGTTGTTCAGGCTCCACACAATGCGTTCCCTGCCATTGAATTTCATACGATTGCCTATCTCACCTTCCAGTTTAGGAAATGCGAAATATCCGGGCGCTTTTTCAGCATAGTCACCAATTGGTCCTAACTTACTCTCAAACTTGGCAAATAAATCCATAATATTCTTGAACTGATTTTATGTAATGATGGTATTGTAATAACGGTGCAAAATTAATGAAAATATCACTCTGGTGATATGGCATTTATATGCAATTTTGCAGCCATTAACACCATCTCAATGAGAAAATCGCTTATAGTTGCAGCTTTTTTGTTATTTGTATTAAAGCTGGATGCAAGGCAAGATCAACATGTTTCCCGGCCTAAACTGGTAGTCGGTATCGTGGTAGACCAGATGCGGTGGGATTATCTGTATCGTTATTATGACCGTTATAGCGAGGATGGTTTTAAACGAATGATGAATGAAGGTTATAGCTGCCAGAATGCTTTTATAAACTACCTACCCAGTTTCACAGCGCCGGGTCATAGCTGTATTTATACCGGTAGTGTTCCTTCCATCCATGGCATCGTGGCCAACGACTGGATGGATAATAAAACAGGAAAGGGCATATACTGTACCGAAGATAAAACCGTAACTGCAGTCGCCGGTAGTTATAAAGCGGGGCAGATGAGCCCGCGCAATATGCTTACCAGTACCATTACAGATGAACTGCGATTGGCTACCAATATGCGATCAAAAGTGTATGGTATTTCTATAAAGGATAGGGGGGCTATACTCCCGGCAGGGCATTTGGCCAATGGCGCTTTCTGGTTTGATGACAGCACAGGAAACTTTATGAGCAGTAGCTATTATGGAAATAATTTGCCGGACTGGATGACGAAATTCAATAATAAACGATGGGCAGATAGTTTCCTAAATAGCACATGGGTCACTTTGTACGATAAGAGTAGCTATGTGCAAAGCCTGCCAGACAATAATACATTCGAAGGGCCAATTAAAGGAGAGAATAAAGTCACCTTTCCCCATTCAGTAGCCGCTGCTCAGACAAATTACAACAGGCTTAGGTATCTCCCTGCGGCAAATACCATGTTGGTAAAGGCAGCCAAGGCGTGCATTCATGGCACTCAATTGGGGCAGGGTAGCGAAACAGACTTCCTATGTATCAGTTTTTCGTCAACAGATTATGTAGGCCACACATTTACTCCAAACTCTGTTGAGGCAGAAGATATGTTTCTGAGACTGGATGAAGAGATAGCTTCTTTGCTGAAATACCTGGATAGGCATGTAGGAGCTGGTAATTATACAATATTTCTGACGGCAGACCATGGCGCAGCGCATAATGCTGAGTATATGCAAAGCATTAAACTGCCGGCCGGAAACCGTGCAGAAGGTGATGCCTTCACATCGCTCAACAAATGGCTGAAAGAGAAAACGGGCAAGGATAGCCTGGTAAGAGACCTTAGCAATTACCAGGTATATCTGAATGATCGCAGCATTGACAAATACAAAATGGATCGCGAAGCTGTAAAACACCTTACCACTGAATGGTTTGAACAGCAGGATGGGGTAGCTTATATAATAGACCTGGAGCACATGTCAAACAGCACAGCACCGGCAAATATCTGCAAGATGGCCATGAATGGTTATAACAGGTTGCGCAGCGGATGCCTGCAGGTGATATTACAACCCGGGTGGTATAGCGGTTATGGCCCAACAGGTACTACACACGGCACATGGAACCCCTACGATACACATATACCATTGTTGTGGTACGGATGGGGTATTCGCCAGGGGGAAAACTTTAAAAAAGTAAACATGACTGATATAGCCGCAACACTTGCAGCTATGCTGCATATTCAAATGCCCAATGGTTGCATCGGTAAGCCAATAAAGGAGTTGATGAAAAAATAGAAAATCAGCCCTTGTTCTTGTTCAGGTCTACATATCCTGCACCTGCAAACCTTTGCGACCAGTAGCCCTCTTTAAGGCTGCTAATCATCACACCGCTGGTAGATGCATGAACAAAATAACTGTTCATCAAGTACACGCCCACATGAGTAATATGCTTGCCACGCGTACGGAAAAATACAAGATCGCCTTCGTGCAATTCTGTTTTATGCCAAACGTAGGTTACAGAGTTATATTGATCGAATGAGGTACGTACCAGTTCTATATTGAACACATTGCCATATAACTGCTGTACAAATGCAGAGCAGTCTATGCCAGACTTGTCATTACCGCCAAGGCGATAACGAACGCCATACCAATCGTCAATAAAAGAATATAGTTTAAGGCTCCTGATATAGTCGGGGGCTACATTCATCATCTCAGAATATTTCTGCTGTATGTAGCTGTTTAAGATAGATGCTTTCTTATTTCGGCGGTGGGTATCTTCCGTTAGAACCACTTTACCGCCGGAGATATTGGTGTGAACATTGGTGCTGCAACCCTTAATGGTTACATCGTCAAGGAATTCAGTTTTGCATTTTGTGTTTTTTCTGCTGGTTGCCTGCATCAGCTCTTCGCTACTGGTACAACCCCCAAGGGAACCTAAGGCTGCTATGCTTATGCCAAGGCATACAGTCTTCAATAATCTCATCCACCTCTGTTTTGATTGTAGCAAAAATAAAGGAAAAAAAACGTAAAAGCCACACCTGTGGCTTATTTTAAATAAAAACGGAGCGCCATTATATGCGCTCCGCCTGTTATATTTCATACGTATCGTCTTATAGCGCAACCAGGTGTATATCATATACCACGGTTTCGTTATCTACCCTTTGAGATGTACGTACATCTAATGAGCTGTAGTCCATATTGGTGATTTGCCATTCAGGGTTATAACCATCCTTACCAAAGTTTTTGATGTAGATGATCCTCTGGTCGCCCGTGATAGACCATGTAAAGTAAGTAGCTGTAGGTATGGGTGCACCGGTGCTATCTGATCCGTTGTTGGATATAGCGAAGCAGTTGTTATTTCCTTCTTCCCAACGGCCGTTGCCTGATGTTTCAAAAACAAAATAATTGTCTTTTTCGCATGATTTGATATCGACAGGAGCGTTGTTTGCTTTCTTTGAAGTTATTTGCCAGTGGCGGCTGGTAAGGATCTCGTCCCTGTTTCCAATGTTCCCGTTGATGTTATTCTTTTTACTGCAGGCAGAAAAAGTTACCATGCCCAGGATGCTGATGAATAGAATGTTTTTCATTGTTGTAGTTTTTTATTTTTCGATGGTAAAATTATAGTGCAATTAATATGTTTTGTTGTTATCGGTTTGTTTTCTGCCAGTTAATAAGATGTTAGCAAGGTTATAGCAAAGATGAAGCCACGTTTCATATCCCTCTGTTTTGGGATGTGTAACGTGGCTCTCTTCCTAAATTGTACCGCTATAAGCGATAAATCTATATGTTGTTGTAGCGAGGACAGGGATCGAACCTGTGACCTTCGGGTTATGAGCCCGACGAGCTACCGCTGCTCTACCTCGCGATGTGGGGTGCAAAGATAGGACAACAATATTAATCTGCAAACAAAGTTTTGAATTTATTTCCTTGTCATACTTTTGTGTATCATATGCAAGAGCAATTTCAGTCGGGTTTTGTAAACATTTTCGGTGCGCCTAATGCAGGCAAGTCAACTTTACTTAATGCATTACTTGGTGAGCAGTTGGTGATTACATCTGCAAAAGTGCAAACCACGCGCCACAGGATATTAGGGATACTTAATGAACCGAACTACCAGGTAATTTTTTCTGACACCCCAGGAATCATTGAACCGAAGTATAAACTGCACCAAAAAATGATGCAGCACGTTAAAAGCGCATTGGAAGATGCCGATGTAGCGATACTGGTGCATGATATAACATTGCCGATAGAAGAGTTTGAGGCAATATATGATATGCTGAAGCTGAAAGTGCCCGTTATACTATTGCTGAATAAGAAAGACCTTGTTAAGGACAAGGGAAGTGTTGCAGGTATTATAGATCAATACAAGCAGAAATTCAATATACAGGATGTACTGGCAGTATCTGCAAAAAGCGGTAAGGATATAGATAAGATATTGCCTGCTATTCTTAAATACCTACCGGAAGGGATGCCTTATTATCCCGAAGATCATATATCGGACAGGCCTGTGCGCTTTTTTGTAAGCGAGCTGATAAGGAAGCAGATATACGACCTGTACCAGGAAGAAATACCTTACCATACAGCTGTGCTGATACAATCGTTCGAAGAAAAGCCCAATATCAACGTCATAAAAGCTGACATCATCGTTACCCGCGAAACGCAGAAAGTAATATTGATAGGCAAGGGCGGCAGTATGATAAAGCAATTAGGCATCAACGCCCGTAAAGCGATAGAAGAGTTTGTACAAGGCAAGGTGCACCTGGAATTGTTTGTGAAAGTACGCCCTAAATGGCGCGATAACGAGAACTACCTGAAAGAATATGGATACAATTCCTAACAGGGAGCCTTTTATACAGCCTCTTAATGCCGATTGGTATCGTCCTTATGTAGCCTCGTTAGACATGCTTCGGCTCGATGTGGTGCATCCTGTGGTTTCGGGCAATAAGTGGTATAAACTGAAACACAACCTGCAGCATGCCATTGATGAAGAATACAAAGCAATACTTACGTTCGGTGGCGCTTATTCCAACCATCTTGTTGCTGCAGCGGCAGCAGCAAAGCAATACGGATTTAAATCTATCGGTATAGTCAGAGGTATCTATGCACAGGACAGCATGACATCTACTTTGCAGGAATGTGCGGGGTATGGTATGGAACTGCAGTTCGTCAGTAGGGAAGAATATGCAATGAAAGAGGAGGGGAACTACCTTTTACAACTGAGCCGGAGATTTGATACACCATACATAATACCGGAGGGTGGAGCGAATGAGTACGGACGTATTGGCTGCGAAGAAATCGCTTCTTTTATTGATGATAAATACACACATATTTGTCTTTCCGTAGGCACAGGTACCAGTTTTTGCGGAGTTGCTAATGCATTACCTGGTGAAGTAGAAGTTTACGGGTATGCACCTATGAAGGGGGGTGATTATCTGAACGAGATAATAGATGTGTATATAGAATCAGATAGACGAGCCAACAAGCATATATATTCAGATTGGCATTTCGGCGGCTTTGGAAAGTACACAGATGAACTGATCGGGTTGATGAATGAATTTTATCGTACGAACGCGATACCGTTGGATATGGTATATACAAGTAAGATGATGGCAGGTATACAGCAGCAGCTTCAGCAACAGGTTTTCCCGACTGATGCCCGCATTTTATGCATCCATACAGGTGGCCTGCAAGGGAATGCTTCTATACAACAAAGCCTCATTTATTAATACTATCTTAGCCAGATGGCAGAAATAAGCACTTCTACTAAAAAGAACCGCCTTACATTATATATTCTCATTGCCCTGGTACTAGGCATAGGCCTGGGATTTGTACTTAACACAAGTTACGTATCAACAGAAAACCAAAGGATTGCCACTGCAGAGGTAACCATAAAATCTTTGCAAAATCAATTAACAACACTTCACGATACTACTTTCCCTGCATATCATTCGCTGAAGGCAGAGATCGAGTCTTTATCAAAATCTAAATCGGCAGCAATAATTGCCCGGGATGATAAACTGGAGCCTTTCTCCCTGCTGGCTGATATTTTCCTCAGGCTTATTAAAATGATCGTAGCCCCGTTGGTATTTACTACACTGGTGGTTGGGGTTGCAAAACTCGGTGATATTAAATCTGTGGGCCGTATTGGCGGTAAAACATTGCTTTGGTTTTTCAGTGCATCTTTTGCCAGCCTTTTTTTGGGTATGATGCTGGTGAATTTCTTTAAGCCTGGTGTGGCCATGCATTTACCATTACCGGGTGCAGCGGTGGATACCGGAATTAAAAAGACAGCCCTGACGCTGAGGGAATTTCTATATCATGTATTTCCCAGCAGTGTCTTTGAATCTATGGCGAAGAACGAGATATTGCAGATAGTGGTATTTGCCCTTTTCTTCGGTGTAGCAACAGCAGCAATAGGAGAAAAGGGTGAGATCGTCATCAAAGCTATGGACGCGATTGCCCATGTGATATTGAAAATAACAGGCTATGTGATGAAGGCAGCACCCGTTGCAGTATTCGGCGCTATGACGGCGATAATAGCGAAGCAAGGCCTGGGCATTCTTTCTACCTATTCTATTTTTATCAGCGAATTTTATTTTGGATTGTTGCTTTTATGGATCGTGTTATTATTGGCGGGCAGCTTATTTGTCAGGAAGCGGATATTTACATTGCTCAGGCATATCAAAGAACCTACTTTGCTGGCGTTTAGCACCAGCAGCAGTGAGGCAGCATTCCCTAAAACCATGATGGAGCTGGAGCGATTTGGATGCAACAATCGCATTGTAAGCTTTGTGCTGCCATTAGGTTATTCGTTCAACCTTGATGGCTCTATGATGTATATGACCTTTGCATCTATGTTCATAGCGCAGGCGTACGGCATACACCTTGATCCCGGTACGGAACTAAGTATGCTGCTGGTATTGATGCTTACCAGTAAAGGCATTGCCGGGGTGCCAAGGGCATCGCTGGTGGTAATAGCAGGGACCCTGGCCACCTTCAACATACCCGAGGCGGGGCTGGCGCTGTTATTGGGCATAGATCCGCTGCTGGATATGGGCCGCAGTGCTACCAACGTTATAGGCAACAGTGTAGCCACCGTAGCAGTGAGCAAATGGGAAAACTCATTAAATGGATAGAATTGGGTTAAATTCTTTATTTTCACGCCGCTAAAAAACCATAATGCACAATATCATAGAGCTTTTAAAGCAGCTGACGAACGCAGATAAGTTGAAGGAACTGGTGAAAGATTATGGCGGCCTTTACCTGGTAGCTTTGATCATTTTCGCGGAGACCGGTTTGTTCGTTGGTTTTTTCCTGCCGGGAGATTCCTTGCTATTTGTTGCAGGCCTGATGATCGCCGACTCCGGCAACCCATTTCCAAATGATTTTGCAAACCTAAGCTACTGGATTGCTATATTCAGTATAGCAGGTATTATAGGTAATATGGTAGGCTATTGGTTTGGCAAAAAAACCGGCCCAATCCTGTTTGAAAAGCGCGATACTTTATTGTTTAAAAGAAAACACGTATTGCAGGCAAAAGAATTCTATGATAAACGTGGTGGTAGTGCCATTATTCTGGCTCGCTTCCTTCCTATTGTGCGCACGTTTGCCCCTATCGTTGCAGGCATAGTTCGTATGGACCGGAAGAAGTTCTTTTCATTCAATATCATAGGTAGCGTAGCGTGGATCATGAGTATGACGCTATCAGGTTACTTCCTCGGTAAGAACGAATGGGTGCATCATAACTTTGAAAAGATAGTGATAGGCCTGATCATAGTCACCACCGCACCTGTAATTTTCAAAATGTTCTTCGGTAAGAAGAAACCGGCTGAAGCTGAAAAATAAAACTGTATTTTGTGCGCACTACGCCAAATGTATTATGCACGAAAACAAATCGCTTTCTATTGTAAGCATACCCGTAATTGTAGCTGCCCTCGGGTATTTTGTAGATATCTACGACCTTCTTCTTTTTAGTATTGTACGCGTCAAAAGCCTCAAGAGCCTGGGGCTGACAGATGAGCTTATTTCCAGTGATGGTATGCGCATCATCAGCGTGCAGATGTGGGGCCTGCTCATAGGCGGTATCATCTGGGGGATGCTGGGTGATAAAAAGGGAAGGCTAAGCGTATTATTTGGTTCCATTCTTCTTTATTCCATTGCAAATATTGCTAATGGCTTTGTGGTAAATGTAGATCAGTACGCCATCTGTCGTTTTATTGCCGGTATTGGCCTTGCTGGCGAGTTAGGTGCCGGCATCACATTAGTTAGTGAACTTATATCAAAAGAAAAGCGTGGTATGGCTACATCGGTAGTAGCCGGGGTAGGGCTCATGGGTGCAGTGCTTGCTTATTTCATATCTCAGTCATTCGACTGGCGTATTTGCTATTATATAGGCGGGGGATTAGGACTCGTATTGTTGGCACTTCGGATCAGTGTGTACGAATCCGGTATGTTTAAAAACATACAACATGCAGAGGTGAGCAAAGGCAACTTCCTGATGTTCTTTACGAACGGACAAAGATTTAAGAAATATTTACTGGCTATATTAATTGGCTTGCCGACATGGTATGTTATAGGTATCCTTGTTACCTTCTCCAAAGAGTTTGGTAAGGCCTTTGGCATTGCAGAAGATATCAACCCGGGTAAGGCTGTGATGCTGTCCTATGTAGCCATTTCCATTGCCGATCTTGCTATTGGCTTCCTGAGCCAGGCATTGAAAAGCCGTAAAAAAGCCTTGTATATATTTTACGCTATCACCATAGTAGGCATCGTGCTATATTTCCGGCAGGATGGGGGATCAGCAACCCGGATGTATGCAATTTGCGCACTTGTGGGCTTTGGCACAGGTTTCTGGGCAATATTTGTGACTATGGCCGCAGAGCATTTTGGTACCAACCTGCGCGCTACAGCCGCTACTACGGTGCCTAATATGGTGCGTGGTTCACTGCCCATCATGGTATGGGGTTTTAAAATACTACAACCGGGCTACGGCTATATCAATGCGGGTATCATTACCGGTGTTATCGTGATGATAATTAGTTCTATTGCCGCGGTAATGACGGAAGAAACCTTTGGTAAGGACCTGAATTTTTTAGAACACTAATACATAAAAAACGATAGCCGGCATCAGCCGGCTATCGTTCTGAAAATATGGTTCCTGCTTATGCAAGCGGAGCATCCGCATATACTTTTATCTCGTTATAGAGTGTATCACGTTCTACAGGTACTCTGCCTACAGCAGTTATCAGGTCGCAAAGGTCTTCTGTACTCATAGAAGGTGTTTGTTCTTCAGAGCCCGCCATAGAGTATATTTTAGTGGTGTCATCTATGGTTCCGTCCAGGTCGTTCACGCCAAATGACAACGTGAGTTGGGCTGATTGGCGGCCAAGCATTGGCCAGTATGCTTTCAGGTTAGCAAAGTTATCCATAAACAAACGCGCAATCGCATACAGCCTCAGGTCTTCGATAATGGTCGATTCCTTTACGTCAGACATATCGTTGTCCTTGTTCCTGAACTTCAGCGGTATAAAGCAATTAAAGCCGCCTGTTTTATCCTGCAGCGCCCTGAGCCTGCTCATATGATCTACACGATGTGCATAGTTCTCTATATGCCCGTAGAGCATAGTAGCATTGGTATGCATACCCAGCTTGTGTGCTGTTTCATGTATCAGCAACCAGCCATCGGCATCTACTTTATCGGCGCAGATCTGCTCACGGACTTCCGGATGGAATATTTCAGCTCCGCCGCCGGGCATAGATTGCAGGCCGGCATCTTTCAGCTTTTGCATACCTTCTTCAACGGTAAGCTTTGCTTTGCGGAACATGTAGTCGAGTTCCACAGCAGTAAACCCTTTAATGTGCAAGTCAGGTCTGTGAGCACGTATCTTGCTGATCAGCTCACAGAAGAACTCCAGGTTCATCTTAGGGTGCACACCACCTACAATGTGTACTTCTGTTACCGGCTGGCCATCATACTTGCGTACAATATCCAGCATCTGTTCTATGCTTAGTTCCCAGCCTTCATCACGATGCTTGTATTGGCGGGAGTAAGAACAGAAATTGCAGGTAAACACACAAACATTGGTGGGTTCTATATGGAAGTTGCGGTTGAAATACACTTTATCGCCGTGCATTCTTTCCCGTACATGGTTGGCCAGTGCGCCAACAAATCCAAGCTCGCCTTTTTCAAAAAGCAAAACGCCTTCCTCGTCGGTCAGGCGTTGCTTGTTTATTACTTTTTCAGCTATTGCTTGTAATGCTTTGTCTTCGTGTTTTAAAGCTGCTTCCAGGCTAAAATTTCCTATCATTATTCAATTACGATTTTCTTTGTCACTATGCCTTCATCAAAACGGCAGTTTACAGTATATACTCCCGCAGGCATTCCTTTCATATCTATCAACAGGCTATTGGCAGGTTCAATGGTGTTTATCTGTTTTACAGATTGTCCCATCATGTTTACTACTGTTATAGCCCTCAGATCTGCAGTTGTATTTGCAAAGTTAATACTAAATACACCATTAGAAGGATTCGGAACGATATCAAAAGTATTTTGAACTTCTACCGCCGAAATTCCCGTTGGCCAGTTGAGCGCTCCACCATTGAATTGTAACTGGTAAGAGCCACCGGCCGGGGTAAATTCTGTTTGCATACGGGTAACCTGTCCTTTACTAAACATAACCATACATGCGTCCTGTACATAATCCATATAATTCATATACATTTCGCCACCGGCGCTGTTGGTACAATTAGGTTTTACGCTGCTTGGGCAGGTAGACTGATTAGCATCATTTTGCACAGGTGTATCACTAACCCCATCATCGTCAGCACAACTCGGATTTACGCCCGGGCTGGTATTACCCCATATATGATTTAGTGTAAAATAGTGTCCTAATTCATGTACCAATGTTTTCCCTTTATCTGCTGTGCCAAAGAATTTTTGCGATGGCAAAGAACGTTTACCAAATGCTTTGTAATCTATTACTACACCGGCAAGAGATGCATCACCTAAAGATTTTGCTAATCCGGGATTATAAGCATATCCTAAAACCTGTCCGTTATTTACTGAAGTGGTAATGTGCGTGATCCATATATTAACATATTTTGTATCCCATGTTGTTAAACCGCCTCCTGATGATTTCTTTATATTGTTATCTGAAACATCAAATCCTGTAAATGTGGTGGGAGCAATCTTTATCTCTACGCCGGTAGTTACCGAACCGTTTGGGTTGGTATGCGCTACACCGAACGTAATATTAGGATTACCGAACAATGGCTGAAACTGGGTGAGTATTTTCGCTTTGTCGGTATTATAATTTTGGCCGGTATAGCATGTGTTCAATACATCGATTTGGGAAGATATACGGTCGTAGATACCTGATATACCCCCGATCTCATCTATTTGTGCCTGTGAAAGCACTACGTGAAATACTACCGGAACATTGTAGGTAGCCGTTGTTTTTTGTGCAGCGTTAGCATTTTGCGTTTCCAGCACAGCAGTTCTTTGACGAACATCAGTTTCGTATTGAGTGTATGCAGACTGTAATTGCGGATTATTGGCAATAAGATGCTGAATCGCGATATCCGTTCCGCATATCCTTTCCTGTGCAGACGCTATTCCACCGCTCAACGCAAGGCCTGCGAGGGTTGCTGCAACCAAAGTTTTTTTCATTTACCTGTAGTTATTTATACGTTTAAGCCTATTTTGATTCCCGGCTCTGGATCTCGTCCCTGATGGCGATTGCTGTAACATAATCTTCCTGGTCGAGGACCTGTTGAAGTAATGTTTTCAGTTCGTCCAGGCTCATGGACTTAAGATCTTTTTCAAAACCTGATGTTTTTACCGATGATGTGGTAGTAGCGGGTTTCGTTTCCGGGGCTTCACCTGCCTGTCCTTCTGTATTTTCAAGGTACAGGCCGGCAGTATCAAGGATATTCTCATAGGTATAAATCTTGCAATTGGCACGAACGGCAAGTGCCAATGCATCTGAGGTGCGGGAGTCGATCTCTATGCTTTCTATGCTGTTTTGGCATACCAGCTTAGCGAAGAATATGCCTTCTTCTAACTTGTATATAAGAACTTCCTTTAACTCAATGTCAAAGGTATCCATAAAATTTGCAAAAAGATCATGTGTAAGGGGGCGGCTTGGCTGCATTCTTTCCAGGGCAACGGCTATTGCCTGGGCCTCGAAACCACCGATAACAATTGGTAGTCTGCGGAGCCCGTTGACCTCACCTAATACTACTGCATAAGAATGTGTTTGGGTAATACTATGCGACAAGGCTACAATTTCCAGCTCTATTTTTTTCATTAGTTTTTCTAAATCTTCAAGCCAAGTAAAGAGCCGTGAAGATAGTATTTTTCTGTTAAATATATGCTCATCAAAAAAGGGTCGGCGCTTCAGATTCACCCTCCTCCGTTGTAATCAGCTGCACTTCTTTTAGGTCGGCCCCCGCTATTTTTGTGCCTACCGTTTTCCACCCTGTAACGTCTATCATCTCATGCAGAGCCACGGTTTCTTCTGTCAGTTCCGACTTCTTTTTGCCGGTACGTAATATTACCATTGGCTCGGGCAGCGTAGTCACCATCTGCAGGTAATTGCCTTCCCCTTCTTTTATGAAGCTATAGCGGTTTTTCAGCGTTTGGCTTTCTATCACAAAGCGTTTGGCGTAGAACTGCTTACCCTTGTTGTCAAAATAAATGGCGGTTACCACCTTATCAGGGTTGAATTTCTGAATTTTCACCAGGTTATCGGTGTCAAAACGGTTGGTAAGTTCAAAATCTGTGAGCTCGTAAGTACCATCTTTATAGAACGATATAATGCGGTCGTTCTCGTCAAATTTACCAAGTAGCTCTCCATTGCCATCTTTGTTGAGGCGGCCGGTGGATGGATCGTACCAGATTTTCTGGCCTGCAAGGGTAGAGCGTCCCTTCTCTTTGAATTTGACACTTTTTACCGGGTACTTGGTTACCTGGTTGCCTTGAGAAGAACGCCCTTTGATCTCCATTTCTTCAAAATAGAAATCCAGTACTTTGATCCTGGCTTTGCTGCCTGGCGATAGCGTAATGGTTACTACTTCAGCTTCGCCGTTTGCATTGGCAGAGAAATATAGCACCTTGCTGCCCGGGTTACCTTTTGTAAGATCATATTCCTTATCGCGGGTAATAGCTGTTACGTTAAAGCGCTTGCCATACGTTATGCCCGATTTACCATCCAGGTATATCATGTTATAGGTCATGCGTTCATCATTCTTCTGGAAGATGGCCAGGTATATGATGTCCTTTCCAACGAAGGTTTTGTCGGCCACTTTGGTAACCGTCATCTTGCCGTCCTTACGGAAGACGATGATATTATCAAGATCTGAGCAATCAAAAGCAAATTCATCCTTTTTGAGGCCCGTGCCTATAAAGCCTTCTTTATAGTTTACGTAAAGCTTTGCGTTGGCAATAGCTACATTTTGCGCTTGTATCGTCTCAAATGTGCGGATCTCCGTTTTACGTTCCCTGCCCTTGCCATATTTCTTCAGCAGGTTTTCGTAATAGGCAATCGCGAAATCATTCAGGTGTTCTATGTTGTGTTTTACTTCTTCTATATTAGCCTCTACACCTTTAATATGTTCATCAGCCTTGAAGCTGTCGAACTTGGAGATACGTTTGATGCGGATCTCTGTAAGTTTTATAATATCGTCCTGCGTTATTTCGCGGCGGAATTTCTTTTTATATGGCTTCAATCCCGCATCAATAGCTCCAAGTACACCTTCCCAGGTTGTTTGTTCTTCAATATCGCGGTAGATACGCTTCTCGATAAATATCTTTTCAAGAGAAGAATAATGCCAGTCATCTTCCAGCTCGCCCAGTTTTATTTCCAGTTCCCTGTGCAGCAGGTATTTGGTGTGCTCTGCAGAGTTCTTCAGCAGGTCACTGACACCTACGAAGTGTGGTTTTTCATCGATAATAACGCAGGCATTGGGAGATATAGAGGTTTCGCAGTCTGTAAAAGCATACAGGGCATCGATCGTTTGGTCAGTGCTCACACCGGGAGCGAGCTGTACCAGCAATTCTACATCTTTGGCCGTATTATCTGTTACGCTCTTTATTTTGATCTTGCCATTATCATTCGCTTTCAGGATGCTATCTACCAGCTGTGTGGTTGTGACACCGTAAGGCACGTCTTTAATAGCTAAGGTCTTTTTATCTACCTCCTCAATGTGTACCCGTACACGCACTTTACCGCCACGGCCACCATCGTTATAGTTGCTTACATCGATCATAGCCCCGGTATTGAAGTCGGGGTATAGTTCAAACTTTCTGCCCTTCAGGTATTTGATGGCAGCGTCCAGCAGTTCGCAGAAATTGTGTGGTAATATCTTTGTAGAAAGGCCCACCGCAATACCTTCCGCCCCCTGCGACAGCAGCAGCGGGAATTTCATGGGCAATGTTATAGGCTCATTCTTCCGGCCGTCATAGCTAAGCTGCCATTCGGTTGTTTTGCCGTTAAAGGCTACATCCAGCGCAAATTTGGAAAGGCGGCCTTCTATATAACGTGCCGCGGCAGCGCTGTCTCCTGTACGTACATCTCCCCAGTTTCCCTGTGTATCTATTAAAAGATCTTTCTGACCAATGTTCACAATAGCGTCACCAATAGAAGCATCGCCATGCGGGTGGTATTGCATGGTTTGGCCTATTACATTGGCTATTTTATTGTACCTGCCGTCATCCATTTCCTTCATGGCGTGCATAATGCGCCTTTGTACGGGCTTCAGGCCATCTTCTACAGCAGGCACCGCTCGTTCCAGGATCACATAGCTGGCGTAATCCAGGAACCAGTTTTGGTACATTTCATTAATGACTACAGAATTTTGCTCTGTACGGTTGTTATTATTCTGTTCACTCATCCGGGGGACTTTCCTTTGTTGGTGCAAAAGTATTGGTTACAAGTAAAAAACAAAGTATTGGATATTTAATGATGTGTATCATGGAATTGTGGAGACTTTAAATTTATTTTGCGGCAAAATCTCTTAGATATGAAAGCAATACAGATCACCATTGTTTCCCTTATGACTTTATTTGCCATTAACTCGGCATCAGGCCAGCGCGTACGCGTTATAGACGGCAGCCTGGATGCGCTGAAAAGCGTCCACAAAATGAATCTGCGATTTGACTACAGCAAAATGGGGGTGGGCAAATTCGCTACCGAAGAAGAATATATAGCCAAGAAAAAGGCAGATTATAACAAAAAAGAGGACGGCAGGGGCGATCAATGGGAGAAATCATGGATCGCAGACCGTAAAAATCGCTTCGAGCCTCAATTCAAAGAATTATTTGCAAAATATGATGAAGACCTGCTGCTGGGCGAATACCCATCAGAAAAATATACTATGATATTCAAAACCACTTTTACTGAGCCGGGTTACAATATATATGTGAGCCGCAAGAATGCCGAAATTGATGGCGAGGTTTGGATCGTAGAAACTGCTAATCCATCAAATGTGGTTGCTAAAATATCTGTTCAAAACTGCCCGGGCCGCACATTTGGTGGTAACGATTATGATACCGGCAACAGGATAGAAGAATCCTATGCCGTAGCAGGCAAGGGATTAGGCAAATTCCTGAGCAAGGAAATGAAATAAGAAGAAGGGGTCCATTCGGAGCCTTTCTTCTTATTGTTGTGTTGCAACGTCAAAATTTAGCCTGCTAGCCAGCCATGTGTCAGCAATAGGCATCAGCCAGTTTTCCAGCAGTTCTTTTTTGTTGGTAACTACGTTGTTAAACATCATGGTATCTTTATCTATATAACCTTTATCTACTGCATACTGTAGTTGGTTCAGAGGTAGCATTTCGGCCTTGCCTTTTACCAGGAAGGTCATCATCATACGATCAAACATATTGACCTCGTACTGGCGCTCAATGCTTTTTATCACCCTCACGGAAGAGTCGGTACTGCAGCCGCTTACGCCGGTAGCCGTTTCATCTGCCATCATCACAATAAACTGACTGAAAAGTAATTTAGCCCATCCTTTTACCGGAATGCCGTGAGATTGCCATTGAGTATAGAACTGGTGCAATTGCTCGTTGATCTCTTTTTCTTCTTTTTCTATAAATGGCCGGCTGCTCTGGTATATCCACACACGGGAACTATCATGAAAATCTGCAGGTATTTCAGATTTTAAAATTTCAATATTCATACCGCAAAGTTACATTAGTTTTTTTGCAGGGTGGTGCCGGTGCTATTACTGTTATCAATATACTCATTGATCCATTTGTGCAGGCGGGCGGCCATGTGTTTATATTGCTTTGATGGCGGTGATACCGTGAATTTCTGATTGGTAAAATGGCTGTTGACCAATATCTGTTTGTCATCAGCTATGAAGATCATCACCTCGCGGTTATCATCATTACCTCCCAACGGTCTGCTCAGGATCATAAACACCTCGGGTGCTTCCGGATGCTGGGTATATGCAAGGTGTTGTTCTTTAAAGAAATCTGTCAGCAGGCCAATATTAGATTGTACATGTAATGGTGTAGTAAGCCTGCTGAACTTCAGCACATTGATATACCTGAGTATGACACTGCATATAGCCAGTAGCCCTACGCCAAGCATCATATAAGGTACCAGTGCAGAATCCCTGCCTAATACCAATACCGGCCATGCAAACCGCAGCATAAGTAGAATAAACAGGAATATACCGCCGACAGGAAGTATGGTACGTTTATTGAGCGGGTAGCGGCCGTGTTTTTTGATATATACCAGGTCGTTCAGCAACCTGCTTTCCCACTTAGCTTTTCCTTCTTTTGATATTATGGGCTTATTATCCATGTACTAATCCGCCAGTGATCGGGCTACCATTTCGGCTATATCCATTACCATTACGCTATCTTCTTTTTCTTTGTTCTTTACCCCATCTGTAAGCATGGTAGTACAGAAAGGGCAGTTGGCTGCAATGATAGTGGCGCCTGTGTCTATAGCTTCCGCGGAACGTTCGAAGTTGATACGGGTATCGCCTTTTTCTTCTTCTTTAAACATCTGCGCACCGCCGGCACCGCAACAGAGCCCATTAGTACGGCAGCGTTTCATCTCCACCAGTTCCACGTCCAATGCTTGTAATACTTCACGTGGTGCTTCATATATATTATTACCGCGGCCCAGGTAGCAGCTATCGTGGTAGGTGATCTTTTTACCTTTAAAATCGCCGCCTTCCTTCAGGCGAACACGGCCATCATTAATGAGCTGCTGCAGGAATGTGGTATGATGTATTACCTCATAGTTACCACCCAATTCCGGGTATTCATTCTTCAGTATATTAAAGCAGTGCGGACAAGCAGTTACGATCTTCTTTACACCATATCCGTTCAGCGTCTGGATATTGTTATACGCCATCATCTGGAACAAGAACTCGTTACCGGCACGTCTTGCAGGGTCGCCTGTGCACTTTTCTTCCTTACCCAGTATGGCAAATTGCACACCTACCTTATCCAGTATCTGCGCAAATGCCTTTGTTATTTTTTGAGCTCTTTGGTCAAAGCTGCCGGCACATCCCACCCAAAAAAGTACTTCGGGGTTTTCTCCGTTCGCAGCGTATTCGGCCATTGACTTTATCTTCATTTGTTTCTTTTTGCTGTTTGCAATAATATATTATAACCCCTCCTATGCAGATATTTCTTCTGCCCACCTATCGCGCTCGTCCGGACTAAACTTCCATGGAGCCATATTGTTCTCTACGTTGCCAAACATCAGGTTCCATTCCTGCGGGCTATTGCTTTCTTCCATTACCAGGTAGCGGCGTAGCTGGTTGATGATAGACAAAGGTTCGATACCCACCGGGCAAGCTTCTACACAAGCCTGGCAGGTAGTGCAGGCCCTCAGTTCTTCTACCGTAATATAGTCGTGAACCAAAGATTTGCCGTCATCTACGAAGCTCTTATTCTTATCAACGTTTTTGCCTACCTCTTCCAGCCTGTCGCGGGTATCCATCATTATCTTGCGCGGGGAGAGCTTTTTACCTGTAATGTTCGCAGGGCAGGATGCCGTGCATCGTCCGCATTCTGTGCAGGAGTATGCATCCATGAGGTTTTTCCAGGAAAGGTCCATCACATCTTTGGCACCAAACCTGTGTTGCTGAGGTTGATTCGGATCTGCCGCAGGGGCCAGTTCCGGCTGCATCATATAAAGCACCTCATTTTGTATCTCCTTCATATTACTCATCTCGCCCTGAGGGTCAAGACGGGTATAGTAGGCGTTAGGGAATGCGAGTACTATGTGCAGGTGCTTGGAATAAGGCAGGTAGTTAAGGAACAGGAACACGCCTACAATATGCAGCCACCAGCAACTACGCTCCAACGCTATCAGTGAACCCGTAGACATGCCGGAAAGCATGCTCGTAAAATTACTAGTGATCCAAAAAGGCTCTGTTACCACGTAATGCTCCACACCACGGCTTTGCAATACCTGGTCTGCTGTGTTCATCGTCAGAAACAGGGACATTAATACCACCTCTGTAATAAGTATCAGGTTGGCGTCCGTTTTTGGCCATCCATCTAGTTCGTGCTGGCTCAGGCGTTTTACGTGCAATATATTACGACGTACCAGGAATATCAGGCAGGAGATTAACACAAGTGCACCTAATATCTCGAAGAAACCTATCAGGAAAGAATATAGTCCCCCTAGCATAGGCACAAACATGCGGTGCTTGCCCAGGATACCATCCAGGAAAATTTCTAAGATTTCGATGTTGATGATAATAAACCCTGCATACACAAAAAAGTGCAGGATGGCAGGAGTAGGCTTTTTGAACATTTTCTTCTGTCCGAAAGCCTGTAGCAGCACGTTGCGCCAGCGTGCAGAAGAGTTGTCGGTGCGATCTTCATCGCGGCCGAGCTTAATGTTGCGCCTGATCTCGCCTACCTTTTTAGCAAAGAAATAGATAGCGGCACCAGCAAAAAGTATAAATAACAATTGCTGAATAAGATGCATGAAATACGGTGTTTTACGCGTCGAAATTAACGGCTTTTGCGCTAAAAACATAGTTTAACAGCTATGGTAATACGCTTTTGCAGGAAATTGTTTAGGTTTGAAGCAAATGGTTTGCCTGATGCGTAAAACATATTTCGTTCTAATAGCATGTTTTTTGTTGATGTGTGTGCACCGTACACATGCCCAGGAAAATGTTGCGGAGATCAGACTGATAGAAGATACCCTGGTTAATATATCTGATTCTATGTATGGGGCGGTGATACCTGACGAACGCACTATATATAATGAACGCTTTATTAAACTACTGGTTCGTGCACTGAAATATCCCGGTTCCTATAAATATGGCTTTGATAGCCTGGCACAACGCATCAATATAATTTATCCGGATGACAAGAGCTTTCGCATATTCAACTGGGGTATAGCAACTGACGAGATATCACGCCGGTATTATGGCGCGATACAGATGAACGCCGAAGAATTGAAATTATATCCTTTGATAGACTGTACTGCCGAACTGGGCAAGGGCGCAGAGGATAGCATCCTTACAAAGGGTAAATGGTACGGCGCACTATACTACCGCATTATACCGCATGAATCGGACGGGGTAATGTACTATACTATGTTTGGACTGAACGCCTCTAATCCTCTTACTAATAGGAAGATAATGGACCCCATGAGCTTTACGGATCATGGAGTAGTGTTTGGCGCGCCGTTGTTCAACATCAGATCGCAGAACAACCCGGCCGAACGCATCAACCGTTTTATACTGGAATACAAAAAAGCGGTGCAGGTATCTATGAACTGGGATGCAGAATTGGGTGCTGTATATTTCGACAAGCTGGCATCAGAAAGTAACGACCCCAACCGTAAATATACATTTGTACCTACCGGCGAGTATGATGGTTTTAAATGGAATGATGGCCATTGGGACTATGTGCAAAACCTGATACCGCTTGATGTATTGAAAGATGGTGATGCACCGGCACCGCAGCCATATAAGGGTAGGTAGTACCGTAAAGGCCGGCTTGTGACCGGCCAGCAATTTCTGTAACTTATGTTTTTCTTTGAAATGTAATTAGTGATGCTTACGTCCGCTATGCGAATGTTCGCCGCCACGTTTTGAAGCTCCCGGTGAGTTGGCAATTTTTGCTGCTCTTGTTTTGCTCATGCCTTTATCACGCAGTGCTTCGTATTTGTCACCGTCTTTTACATTTCCATGCTTCTTGCCTGGCATAATTCAAGTTTTTGGTTCGCTGACAACCCTAAAACTCTTGTGCCTTCGCCCAGGTAAAAAGTAAGGTTTTAACAATAAATTGATAGACTATTTTATATTTTTTAAGGTCTGCGCCATCGTAGTCTCTACGCCGGAAGAATTGGGTTTGGTCATTTTCAATTTCATCTCTGTTGCCGTCAGTTCAACAATGTCCACAGTGTCTGGGTTACTGTCTACCAGCGCCAGTTTGGTATCATTATTTAGTAGCGCCCAAGTAAAATTTTCTATTTGCTGATCGTCAGCACATTTGTTGGTATTCTCATCTACAGTAGCTGTTCCGTTAGAAGCAAAAATGATAAAATCATCTTTATCGCATTCATCTGTCAATGCATACATATCTATTGTTGTATCCTTCCCTTTGTAAATTGTTGTAACCGTATTTGTGATCACCTGCCATTTACCTGCTTCCAGTAGGTCAGAACGCCCGGGCGTGTTGTTTCCGTTGGTATTGTTATTGCTACTATCGGTGCTATTGCTTTTAGTGCAGGCAGAGAATGTAATGATGCCGCATGCCAGCGTAATGTATATACTGTTAAGCTTCATAGTAAAGATTTTGTATAAAATTATAGTGTAATTTGTAGGAAAGCAATAGATAAATAAAGGCCGCTCTTATGAGCGGCCTCTAAACCCTGTCTATTTAAGCCTCAGCTCATAAAAATCTTTCCTTCGGTCTTTTAAGTTCCTTACGCTACCATACATATGCAGTTCGTTTAGCAACGAAAGATCAATATCCGATATCAATACCATTTCCGTATTCTGTGTGGCTTCACTTTTTATACCGTTATAAGGAAATGCAAAATCGCATGGGGTAAATACTACCGACTGAGAATATTGGATATCCATATTAGCTACTTTCGGCAAATTGCCCACACTGCCGGTAATGGCAACAAAGCACTCGTTTTCTATAGCACGAGCCTGCGAGCAGCATCGTACACGCATGTAGGCATTCTGTGTATCAGTAAGGAAGGGTACAAAAAGTATTTGCATACCATCATCTGCCAGCAGCCTCGATAGCTCGGGAAACTCTACATCATAGCATATTAATATGCCCACACGTCCCGCGTCCGTTTCGTATACTTTTAAGGTATCGCCGCCACGGATACCCCATGCTTTGGTTTCGTCGGGCGTAATATGGATCTTTTCGTATTGGTCTATATGGCCGTTACGGTGACATAAAAAGCCCACGTTTTTTAGCTCATTGTTTTCTACGCTCGGCAGGCTGCCCGATATAATATTTACGTTATACGCTATCGCCAGCTCCTTGAATTTCTTTTTTATTTCAGGTGTGTAAGCTGCGAGAGCACGCATGGCCTCCGCTTCGGGCATCTCGTTGAATTCGGCTAGAAGAGGCCCGTTGAATAATTCGGGAAACAGGGCAAAATCGCTTTTGTATGCAGAAACGGCATCAATGAAAAACTCTACCTGTGTGAACAATTCTTCCAGGTTTTTATAAGGCCGCATTTGCCATTGTATCAGGCCCAGGCGTACATAGCTTTTTGTTTTGAACTGCTTGTGCTCATTTGGCTGATAATAAACATTATCCCATTGCAGCAGTGTGGCATAGTCCATACTCTCCTGGTCGCCCGGCATATAATTCTTCAACACTTTTTTTACGTGAAAATCATTCGCCAGCTGAAAGGATAGAACAGGGTCGTAGATCTCCCTCAGTTTCACTTTTTGTATATATTCCTTGGGCGAAATCTGGTCGGCATATTTGTGATAGTTGGGTATGCGCCCACCAAATACTATGGCCTTCAGGTTCAGGTGTTCGCACAGTTCCTTCCTTGCATCATACATCCGGCGGCCCAGCCTCAGGCCCCTATAGTCGGGGTGTATGAATATCTCTATGCCATATAAAACATTGCCTGCAGGATTATGTGTATCAAACCTGTAGTTGCCTGTTATTTCTTTATATGTATGCACATCTCCAAACAGGGCGTAATCTATAATAATGGATAGCGCGCAGCCAACCACTTTCCCATCTGCCTTCAGCACTATTTGTCCCTGCGGAAATTGATTGATGATGCGTTCTATTGCTCCTTCACTCCAATAACTGCCCTGCCAAAGAGGATAGGCGGCCTTCATTACACTTAATAATTCCTGGTAATCCTCTAATACGAGGTTACCTATTTCTATTTGCTTTATCATAATGGATTTTTATTCGATCATCCTATATCAACTGCATATAAAATGATATTGTTTACAAAATACGAAAAGCGTGCCTATAACCTGTTTCTATAAAATTTTAAGGCAATCTATACGAAGAAGATAGAGAAAGCAAGGCTTATTATTCAATTCAGATTCGAAATTGTAATTTTAAGTTCTTTTATTGCATTGTAATTTACCATATTGTTCCAGGTCTTTTCATATTTAGTATGCCCATGTCTCAGTCCGCGAAGAAAATAAGCAGTGTATGGCATAGGTTAATAGGTAGTGCGGCTGCTTTTTCTTTAGAGGCACGTATCTTTCATTCTATCAGCGTCGGGTTGATATTGTTAACGCTAATTTACGTTCCTTATAACCTATTCGAAGGGCTCTATATTGCCTCCGTTTCTGCTTTAGCAATATCAGGCTTTTTTTTTCTTCAGTATTATAATTCCAGGTTTCGCGGCCAAGCACATAGCAGTGCCATATTTGCCCTGGCCGGGATTGTGCTTTTTTCGGTCAATTATTTTTCAAATTCGGGTATCAACGGTTCTACAGACCTGATATGGCCTGCTTACCTGCTGCTCGTACTGGCCATTTCGCCTTACCGGCAACATTTTGTTTGGGTCACTGTCTATATAATTGCTTTTTTATTAGTGCATCTTGCCGAATATTATTACCCATTTTTGGTAAAGCATCCTTTTGAGCCCGGTAAGGGCGAGTTCATTGACCGCATTACAGCCTTTCCAATGCCTGTTATTGGTACTGCTATCATTATCATATTCCTGAGAAGGAGCTATGATAGAGAAAGAGTTGCATCGATGGAAAAGGCAGATCTGCTGGAGCAAAGCAATGCCGAAAAGAATAAGCTACTATCTATCATATCTCACGATATGCGTGCGCCCTTTACTCATATACAAGGCTATCTGCAGTTATTGAGCCAGGTTGAGATAAACAGCATGGAGCGCCTGGAGCTGGAAAAGGAATTGTTGAGTGCCACCGACCAAACAATAGAAATGCTATCTAACCTGCTGTATTGGTCCCGGTCTCAAATGGAAGGTGTTGCTGCAAACCTGGTGGAAACAAATTTGCTCACCGTAGTGAATAATACCCTGGAGATAGAAAAGGCTTTGGCTGCAAGAAAAGAGATACATCTTAGCTATCATATAGACGAACATATTACTGTTGTGGCGGATGCTAATATGTTGCAATTGGTAACACGCAATATCGTTAACAATGCCATTAAGTTTACTCCGCAAGGAGGATCGATAGATATACGTACCGATGTAGCGGGTGGTGAATGCAGGATCATAGTAGCCGATAATGGAAAGGGTATAGAAACTGATAGGCAAGCTATCCTGTTTTCTATGGAATCAGGATCAACCTTTGGTACTAATAATGAAAAAGGCGTGGGCCTGGGGTTGCCGCTATGCAAGGAATTTATGGAGCGCCAGGGTGGCTATATAGACTTTGAAAGTACACCGGGTAAAGGCTCTACTTTCTATATATTTATTCCGTTAGCTGCAAAACTGACACCCCTTAGTAAGTCGCTATAGGCTGGAATATCAAATTCCGGGAATCTGGTGTGACAATCAATTAAGTCTGATCGTATGTTGAAAATCCGTGGCATGAATTTTTCTTATATGATTTTGGTCGTTCGCAAACACCTGACAGATAATAAGTAACAAAAAAATATGGCCTCATATAATGTAAGTGGTCCTGACAATTTGTTAATTACCGGATGTGATATGCCGATCCTTTTTAAACCTGATAATATGCAAATAGCCCAGAATATAGACCTCCTGCAAACTGTATTCGATTCTGTGCCCAATGGCATCGCCGTTATGCAATCACAATATAACCCCGAAGGGGTAGTAGAAGATTTCTCCATATTACTATTGAATGAACGCATGTTACGATGGGTAGGTAATGCAGACTACAAAGGAAAAATGTGCAGAGAAGTTTTTCCTTTCGCCAACGAATCCGGCATGCTCGATAGTTTTACAAAAGTTGCAGAAGCCGGAAGATCTATTGATTTTGAAAGGTGGTACGATGACAATGAAGGCGTAAACAGATGTTTTCATTTCAGGGTCATTAAGCATGGCGAATTACTTATAGTAACCACAGAAGATATTTCTCTTCGTAAAAAAGCGGAAATTGCTTTAACAGAAGCTTTGAATAGTGCCGAAAGGCAACAAAGGCTGTATGACTCCATCATCAATAATACGCCGGACTTAGTATATGTTTTTGACCTAAACTACCGGTTTACCTACGCAAATAAGGCCTTGCTTTCCATGTGGGGCAAGACGGCAGACGAATCAATTGGTAAAGGCTTAAGGGAAAATGGGTATGAAGAATGGCATGCGTTGATGCACGAACGGGAAATAGATAACGTTATTGCTACAGGGAAACGCATAAGAGGTACGGTGTCGTTTCCTCATGCGGAATTGGGGCGTCGGATTTATGATTACATCTTTGCTCCTGTATTTAATGAACAGGGTGTAGTAGAGGCCATAGCCGGCACCACGCGGGATATTACTGATTTCAAGCAGGCAGAGGAACACCTTCAGCAGAGCGAGGCAAAATTGAAATCGGTAATTGACCAGACGCCTGCTGCAACCTTAGTATTACGTGGCGATGACCTGGTGATAGAGCAGATCAATCATACCATGCTTCAGTTTATTGGTGAGGATATCCAGGTAATTGGCAAACCATTGATAGAAGTATTACCCGAACTGGAAGGACAGTATGTATGGACACAGGTGCAAAAAGTATATAAGGAGGGCATACCTTTCGATCAGTCTGAAGTATTAGTACGACATAAACGTAATGGCACTATTCAGGATCATTATTATAACCTGGCTTATCGTCCGTTAATGGAAGACGGACAAATAACCGGGATGATACAAGTGGCAATTGATGTAACCGAGCAGGTAGTGGCCCGCAAGCGGCTGGAAGAAAGTGAAAATCGATACAGGGTACTGTCCGAAACATTAGAACAGCAGATCATTGACCGTACCAGGGAATTGCAACGATCCAATGAAGATCTGCAGCAGTTTGCCCATGTAGCCAGCCATGACCTTAAAGAACCCGTACGGAAGATCAAAACATTTACAGACCGGCTTGAAAAAAACCTTGCCGGTAAACTCGACGAAGAAGGCGCTAAATTTATTGAAAGGATACACATCGCCACCAATCGGATGTATAATATGATCGATGGTGTACTTACCTATTCTACTACCAACGCCGGCATACAAAATTGTGAACTTGTAGATCTCAACGGAATAATAAAGAATATAGAAACTGACCTGGAAGTAACGTTACAAAACACCGGCGCACAAATTACCAGTAATGATCTGCCTGTTGTAGAAGGGGCACGTGTATTGCTATATCAGTTGTTTTATAATCTCATCAATAACTCTATAAAATTTGTTGCTCCCGGTACCGTTCCCGCTATCATTATTTCCTCAGAAAATACTAATAAAGGCGATGCTGATTCTGTAAGGATCATCCTTCGCGATAACGGTATTGGATTTGAACAGGAATTTGCAGAGCGTATCTTCGAAACCTTTACCCGCCTTAATTCGAAAGACAGTTATGAGGGTACCGGTTTGGGTCTTTCGCTCTGTAAAAAAATTGTAGAGCGACATGGGGGCAATATTACAGCATCCGGTAATCCCGGCATGGGAGCATCTTTTACTATAACACTTCCTCATAAGCAAAAGCAGGCCCTTATCTAAGTTATGGACACCAGGATATTTTTGCTAGCCGACGATGATATGGATGATAGGGATATGTTTTGTGAAGCATTGGAAGAGATCGACAAAAATATTTTCTGCCATACGGCAGAGAATGGCCGCGATGCATTAAGCCTGTTAAACAAGCTGCCAATACACCCCCAGCTTATTTTTCTTGATATTAATATGCCGGTATTAAACGGATGGCAATGTCTTGAGAAAATAAAAAATGAAGGACAATACGATACGATCCCCGTCATTATTATTTCTACATCGTCTCATCAGCGCGAGATGGATATAGCCAAAAAGCTTGGCGCCATTTGTTACTTTACCAAGCCACATGACTTTGATGCACTGAAGGATATCTTACATGCAATAGCATCGAACATTGGCCCCGGCCTGATCAGCACACTTAAAAACCTAGAAACACATAAGCCGGAATATATTCGGGCTCTATAATTTATGGTACAATGATATGTTAGCTTTCAGAATTAAGAATAAGCTATATGATATCTTGTTTTCAAGAAATCACAAAGTCACATACTGTATACTGAAGTATAGCTCGAAATATTTGTGAGAACAGATCCTTTTCTTTTACACGCAATAAGTTTATAGAGTACTTTTCCATAATTTTCTGTATGTACGCTACCTAACGGAAATCTTATAAATGGAATAAAAAACATAATAGTGTAGCCTGAAGGTTTTGTTAGTTTTGATATTTACGACGCATTAATCAAGAAAAGATCGATTGATATTGTTAAGGGCAGATTGCTTGGATCGTGTTTATGACTGAGCCGTGTTCAACGCTTATGTGTTTTTATGCCTTACATTTGCCCCTTCAATCAGTTAATCTCTTATATTTACATGTATTAAACCATTGTGACCTACGACTATAAGGTTGTGTGATTTATCGTATATAAGAAACCTGTAAACATAAGATGAAACAATTAAGAATGCCTGCACTCTACCAGCCTTTATATTCACATTTTAAGACGACAAGTAGCATAATTTATTATGCAAAGACACTGATTCTGGTATTGCTATTGGGATTTAGCTATACAAATTCAAATGCAACAATTCGTTATGTAAAAGTCACTGCTGCGGGTTTGGGTACAGGTAGTTCGTGGGCCAATGCCAGTGATGATCTGCAGAGCATGATTAATGCATCATCATCAGGCGATGAGGTTTGGGTAGCCGCCGGCGTTTACCTGCCTACAGTTGATCCTTCTGGGAACAGTAATCCCTCAGATGCAAGAGATAAAACCTTTCGCTTAAAAAGTGGGGTAGATATGTATGGTGGTTTTGCAGGTACTGAGACAGCGATCTCGCAGCGGAATCTAGCTGTTAATATCACGATCCTAAGCGGTGATATTGGTGTTGCAAATACCGCCACAGACAATTGTTATCACGTGGTAATGTCAGTTATCTCCCTTAGTGCGACAGGGTATATATTTGATGGTTTTAGAATAACGAAAGGCTATGCCACCGGCAATTCCACAACTGCTGTAGGCAGTTTTAATATGGACCAGGGTTATGGCGGTGCAATGTTTATTTCCGGTGGACTGACCACTACTTTGCGTAATGTTCATATTACCGGTAATGTATCGTCTAACTACGGCGGAGGCATTTATTCGGAGAATACCAGGCTTAACCTGTTAATTGATTCGATATATAGCAATAATGGCCCATGGGGTGCAGGTATTCATATCAACGGTAGCGACAGTCTTGTTATAGATAGTTCTGCAATATATTTAAACACCAGCAATGGTGGCGGTGGGGGCATGTATGTCGGTGTGAATACAGGCACTATCAGCAACTCTAGCATTTTTCGCAACACATCAACTGGCTATGGAGGTGGTATTGAGATGAGTGCTGGTACTATGACCCTGATCAATAACGCTATATATACAAATAAATGTGGCTACTATGGTGGCGGTGCTTTTCTAGACGGCGGCAATTTCACGCATTACACCCTCATTAATAATGCCATTTTTCAGGACACTGCAGACAAAGGAGGCGGAATATATGTAAATGACGGAAGTGCCACCGTTACAGGTAATACTTTTTTCAACAACGTCACTTATAGCGGTGGCGGCGGTATCGTCTTTCTAAGTGATAGTGCTAATTTTAAGAACAATATTTTCTGGAAGAATAAAAAACTAGGTAGCCTCAATTCCTGGTCGGAAGACGATTTTTCTGTTGCTTATTTTCATACCAGCACCTTCAATAATAATTTCCTCCAGCATCCTGCTACCAGCTATCTGGTGCAAAATGGCCGGGGCAATAACGCAATTGGTGCCGGCGCAAGCGGTAATATATTTGCATATGATCCTGCTTTTGTAAATGAATCCGATCCGCTTGGGGCAGACGGTATTGCACGGACTTCGGATGACGGTGTCGCGCTCAGTTCATGTAGTATCGCGGTCAATGCAGGAATAACACCATCACCCGCGGTACCCACTGATATTTTAGGAAATTCAAGGGTGAGCACTTATGACATGGGGGCTTATGAATTCCAGGGTACTCCCCTTAATCCAACAGCAGTAGGGCCTATTACAGGTAGCTCCCTACTATGCACAAATACTACTATTCAGCTTAGTAATACCGTATCAGGCGGCGTATGGTCTTCTTCTGATACTGCTATAGCCAGAGTGTCGTCAACGGGGGTAGTCACGGGTGCAACTGCAGGAACGGTCAACATTATTTATACGCATGGTAACACAGGCTGTGTTAATACCAGCACATTTAAAGCTATTACTGTTATTAACCCTCCTACTGTAACACCAATTACAGGGGCTGATTCAGTTTGCGCGGGTTCAACGCTCTGGCTAAATACTACTACAAATGGTGGATATGGCTATTACTATTCGGGTAATACTGCACTCGCTACCGTTACCACCTCCTTATACAGCGGATATGTTACTGCGCTTAGCCCGGGTAACTTAGTTATCACCTATACACTGGTTCACGGTTGCAGTGTTAGCGTTACAAAGAATATCAAGGTAAATCCGCGGCCGGTAGTGTCGGCTATCACGGGTGGCAATGTAGTTTGTACCGGTAGTACATTGCAGCTTACTGACACCACAAGTGGCGGGGTCTGGAATGCTTCGAACAATAGGGTTACTGTAAGCTCAACTGGTTTGGTTACAGGAATAGCTACAGGGTCAAGCACTGTGACGTATACTGTAACTAACAGTTTAGGTTGCAGTACTACCGTATCACAAATTATTACCGTTAATGCCAGCCCTTCCGTTTCTGCCATATCAGGTATAGACAGCTTGTGTGCTAACCAGGCTACGCTATATACCGATACTACCACAAGTGGAACCTGGGGTTCATTAAACACAAATATTGCAACAGTTGGTACAGGCGGAGTAGTTACCGGTGTAAGCAATGGCACTGCATCCATTACATATACGATCACAGGTTCCAATGGTTGCACTGCCATTGCCAGTAAGGATATTTATATAGAAGCCATCACACCTATAAACGCAATTACTGGTGCGAGTATGGTTTGTTTGAATACAACTGCACAATATAACAATACTACGACAGGTGGTGTATGGAGCACTAAAAGTAATGGTGCTGTTGCGGGCATTTCTTCCACTGGTTTGCTCACGGCATACAATACAGGGCAAGATACTGTATTATATACTGTAAGGAACCCATCTGGTTGTGATAATGAGGTCCAATTTGTAATAAATGTAAATGCGCCGGTAATTACCTCTATCACAGGTGCCGACAGTATATGTAATGGAACAACGACACAACTGAGTCACAGTATCTCCGGTGGTAGTTGGACTAATTTTAGTACATCATTCGGTAGTATCAGCACCAGCGGGCTGTATTCACCTGTCGCTACAGGTATTGATACTGTTTATTACCAATATTTATCCAATGGATGCCCAGCAGAAACTAAAAAATCATTAGTGGTAAAAGCACCATTGCATATAGCATTGACAGGAGTTGATACCTTATGTAGTGCGGCTACCACCCTGTTCAGTCACAGCATCCCGGGTGGAACCTGGAGCAATTTCAATACATCGTTTGGGACGGTGAATAGCACAGGGTCTTATACTTCAGCAACAGCAGGTATAGACACTATCTACTATCAGTACACCTCTATAGGCTGTCCTGCACATGCTAAAAAGCCCCTAGTGGTAAAGGAACCACGACTGTCGCCGGTAACAGGTGCTGATAGTATATGCTTTGGAACCGGCACTCAGCTTGCCGACACCATTTCGGGCGGCCGTTGGAGCAACCTCAATATTACTATAGGTTCTGTGAGCAGTACCGGTCTCTATACATCAGCCGGCAAGGGTGTTGATACTGTATATTATCAATACACTTCTAATGGCTGCCCGGCAACTGCCAGCAAAGCGGTAGTGGTGCAAATGCAGGATAGCGCAGCTATCACGGGAGGTAGCACTGTTTGTAAAGGTGAGCTACTACAATTGATGCCATCTATTGCGGGCGGCGCATGGACTGGAAATAATAATGCAATTGCCATTGTTAACAGCGCCGGACAGGTATCTGGCGTTAGTGCTGGAACGGCAATATTCACTTATAAGCTGACCAACACTTTAGGATGTACTGGTGTGACAACACATACCGTAACAGTAAATGAAGCAATAACTACCACTTCGCAAAATAGCACTACTCTAAAGGCTACAGGCAGTCAGAGCGGCGCCATTTATCAATGGATAAATTGTAGCGATAATCAACCTATACCAGGTGCAACTAATTCCACCTACATAGCTAATGCTAACGGGCAATATGCAGTAATAGTTACTTATCTTGGTTGTGCTGATACTTCGGCTTGTCTTACAGTAACAGGCGTAGGTATAGAGACTATCAAAGATTTTTCTCAGATACTTATTATACCCAACCCCGCAACTGAATTTGTGAAAATACAAACGGGAGGCAGACTAGCTACTTCCATAAAACTATATGATGTAGTAGGTAGGTTTATAAAAGAAATCATTCCCCAGGCATCGGAGTCGGTCATAAATATCAGCGATCTTCCTAAAGATATTTACCAGCTACATATTAACTTTTCCGGTGAAATTGTCGTTCGTAAACTAGTTGTCAGATAAGTTGCACGATTAAAAATGTGTAACCCTTTGTAAGGGTAGGATGCCAGTTTAAACTGTATCTGTTATAATATTCTGAAACTTATCCAATTATAGTAATATTGCGTAAACATACGTAAGGGTTACTCAATCGAGTAACCCTTATAAGTGATCCGGATTGGATTCGAAAAATGCTTTGAATCCTTTGCCAGGAGCGGACTTTATAATTTGCTCGATTAATTGCTCGATTAATTTCTAAGAACAGTAAACTTGCATACCTAGATTTACTCAGGTTTACTTATACTCATCAAAGATATAGAAATGTCAAATCGTTTAAATCTTCTCCCATCAAATCGGCTCTTTTGCGTAAAACATAAATTTATTATTTCCAGCCTACCCAAACATCCACGTATTAATCCATCAACAACAAAATAAATAGGTATTAATTTCTTACACTTGGGATAGTTAAGAAACATCAAAATTAAGTTTATCTATTGCTGAAGTAATCAAAAAATTGGGAATTGAAGTTGTTGTCGACAAAACATATCTAAAATACGACGGTCATATCAAGTCATTTATGATCCATTTTTTAGATGCAGATATTATACTAATAATACTCACGCCAAAATATAAAATTGAACCAGATAAGTTAATTAGTTGTGCAGGCTATGAATATAATATCATCAATGATGAGTTGTATAAAGTTATACAGACAAATGAAAAGTTCATGCCGATAATACGCAGTGATGATATAGAAAGCAGCGTTTCCTAATTCTTAAGAAAGTTCAATTATGCATATCTTCTAGATTGGAGTGACTATGAAAAAAAATGAATCAAGCTTTGATGTTTTTTTGTTGGGATATCAGTTTGATAAAAAGTTGTTTAATTGTCATTATTGATAGTTTGGTTATGTGTATACAAAAAAAAATTGATAGTGGGTTATTAATAAAAATTAATGTTAAAATATTTGGAAAAGGCAAAGCAAGTGTATTATCTTGTGGGTACTAAACACTAACACGTATGACCACCGAACCAAGATCGCTATTA